>Ga0265296_1003847_pt1 | contig 13537 bp, 10 predicted proteins | sample MunlanPumphouse1_FD_189073 | JGI IMG/M metagenome (GOLD analysis project Ga0265296, IMG submission 189073) | Groundwater microbial communities from a municipal landfill in Southern Ontario, Canada - Pumphouse #1 | ecosystem: Environmental > Aquatic > Deep subsurface > Groundwater | place... | reverse complement strand
ATCCTGATGGACAGCCAGATCGACCACACCACCGGCCTGCTCAGCCTGCGCGAAGGCTGCCCGCATCAGGTCTGGTGCACGGACATGGTTCACGAAGACCTGAGCACCGGTTTTCCCCTGTTCAAGATGCTCACCCACTGGAATGGCGGGCTGGACTGGAACCGTATCGAGCTCGATCAGAGCTTCACCGTAGCCGCCTGCCCGAACCTGCGTTTCACCCCGCTGCCATTGCGCAGCGCCGCGCCGCCGTATTCGCCGCACCGTTTCGATCCGCATCCGGGCGACAACATCGGTTTGATCGTTGAAGACCTCAACACCGGCGGCAAGCTGTTCTACGCGCCGGGGCTGGGCAAGGTCGATGCGCCGCTGCTGGAAATCATGGCGGCCAGCGATTGCCTGCTGGTCGACGGCACGCTGTGGGATGACGATGAAATGCAGCGCCGTGGCGTCGGCACCCGTACCGGTCGCGAGATGGGCCATCTGGCGCAGAACGGCCCCGGCGGCATGCTCGAAGTGCTGGAGCAGTTGCCCGAGCAGCGCAAGGTACTTATCCACATCAACAACACCAACCCGATCCTCGACGAGGATTCCCCGGAGCGTGCGGAGCTGGTGCGGCGTAATGTTGAAGTGGCGTTTGATGGCATGAGTATCGTGCTTTAAGCAATCGAGACCGCTGCGCGGTCCATCGCGAGCAGGCTCGCTCCCACATTGGAATGCGATCAACTGTGGGAGCGAGCCTGCTCGCGAAGAGGCCAGCACAGACACCAGAGATTTCCAGGGTTGTTCCCGGAGAACAGACATGACCGACACCCCGCTGTCCCCCACCGAATTCGAAGCGGCCCTGCGCGCCAAAGGCGCCTATTACCACATCTACCACCCGTACCACGTGGCGATGTACGAAGGCCGCGCGACCCGCGAGCAGATTCAGGGCTGGGTCGCCAACCGCTTCTACTATCAGGTGAACATTCCCCTGAAAGACGCGGCGATCCTTGCCAATTGCCCGGATCGGGAAATCCGCCGCGAGTGGATTCAGCGCCTGCTCGACCACGACGGCGCACCCGGTGAAGATGGCGGCATCGAAGCCTGGCTGCGTCTGGGCCAGGCTGTTGGCCTCGACCCGGACCAATTGCGTTCTCAGGAGCTGGTGCTGCCCGGCGTGCGTTTCGCCGTCGATGCCTACGTCAACTTCGCCCGTCGCGCCAGTTGGCAGGAAGCCGCCAGCAGTTCGCTGACCGAATTGTTCGCGCCGCAGATTCACCAGTCGCGCCTCGACAGCTGGCCGCAGCATTACCCGTGGATCGACCCGGCCGGCTACGAATACTTCCGCACCCGTCTCGGTCAGGCGCGGCGTGACGTCGAGCATGGGCTGGCGATCACCCTTGAGCATTACAAGACCCGCGAAGGCCAGGAGCGCATGCTGGAAATTCTCCAGTTCAAACTGGACATTCTTTGGAGCATGCTCGATGCCATGAGCATGGCCTATGAACTGAACCGTCCGCCGTATCACAGCGTGACCGAACAACGGGTCTGGCATAAAGGAATCACCTTATGAATTTCGACCGCAGCAAAGTGCCGAGCTGGCGCCCGGGCTATCGCTTTCAGTACGAACCGGCGCAAAAGGGCCATGTGTTGCTGTACCCGGAAGGCATGATCAAGCTCAACGAAACGGCCGCGCTGATCGGCGGCCTGATTGATGGCGAACGCGATGTCGCGGCAATCATTGCCGAACTCGACAAGCAGTTCCCCGGCGTGCCCGAGCTCGGTGACGACGTCGAGCAATTCATGGAGGTTGCCCGTGAGCAACACTGGCTCACCCTTGGCTGATCTGCCGGCCAAACCGCAAGTCGGCCTGCCGCTGTGGCTGCTCGCCGAGCTGACCTACCGCTGCCCGCTGCAATGCCCGTACTGCTCCAATCCGCTGGATTTCGCCGAGCAGGGCAAAGAGCTGACCACCGAGCAATGGATCAAGGTGTTCCGCGAAGCGCGGGAGATGGGCGCGGCGCAATTGGGCTTTTCCGGCGGCGAACCGCTGGTGCGTCAGGACTTGGCCGAACTGATCCGTGAAGCACGGCAGTTGGGTTTCTACACCAACCTGATCACCTCCGGCATTGGCCTGACCGAGCAGAAAATCAGCGACTTCAAAAAGGCCGGGCTCGACCACATCCAGATCAGTTTTCAGGCCAGCGACGAGCAAGTGAACAACCTGCTCGCCGGCTCGAAAAAGGCCTTTGCGCAGAAGCTGGAAATGGCTCGTGCGGTGAAGGCCCACGGCTATCCGATGGTGCTGAACTTCGTCACCCATCGGCACAACATCGACAAGATCGACCGCATTATCGAACTGTGCATTGCGCTGGAGGCTGACTTCGTCGAACTCGCCACTTGCCAGTTCTACGGCTGGGCGCAGCTCAACCGTGTCGGTCTGTTGCCGACCAAGGAACAACTGGTGCGCGCCGAACGCATCACCAACGAATACCGGGCCAGACTGGAAGCCGAAGGGCATCCATGCAAGCTGATTTTCGTTACCCCGGACTACTACGAAGAACGCCCGAAAGCCTGCATGAACGGCTGGGGCAGCATCTTCCTGACCGTCACGCCGGACGGCACCGCCCTGCCCTGCCATGGTGCCCGCCAGATGCCGGTGCAGTTTCCCAACGTGCGCGATCACAGCATGCAACACATCTGGTACGACTCGTTCGGCTTCAACCGTTTTCGCGGTTACGACTGGATGCCCGAGCCGTGCCGCTCTTGCGACGAGAAAGAAAAAGACTTCGGCGGCTGCCGCTGCCAGGCGTTCATGCTCACCGGCGACGCCAGTAATGCCGACCCGGTGTGCAGCAAGTCCGAACATCACGGCGTGATCCTCAAGGCCCGCGAAGAAGCCGAGAGCGCCACTCAAACCATCGAACAATTGGCCTTTCGCAATGAACGAAACTCACGCCTCATCGCCAAGGGCTGAGCCTTTCAGCGCCGCCCAGGCCGTCGCCGCCGGAACCGACTTCGCCGAACTGCAGCTCGGCGCCCATGGCGTGTTCTGGAATGAATACCGCCCCGAGGACGCCGCGTGCCGAATCTGGCATTGGCGCGATGGCGCAGCGAAACGTCTGACGCCGGACGGTTTCAGCGTGCGTAGCCGCGTGTACGAATATGGCGGTGGTGCGTTTTGTCTGACGCCTGACGGGGTGGTTTTCGTCAATGAAGCGGATCAGCAGATGTATCGGCAGGCGCTGGATGACGAGCCGGTTGCGCTGACGTCGACTGACTGCCGCTACGGCGATCTGCAATTCGCCGCTGGCCGGGTGTTGGCGGTCGAAGAGCAGCAGGATCGACATCGCCTGGTGGCGATTGATCTGGCGAGCGGTACGCGACTGGTGCTGGCCGAGGGTGCGGATTTTTATGCGTCGCCAACGCTGAGCCCGAACGGCCAGCGCTTGGCATGGATCGAGTGGAGCCGACCGCATCAGCCGTGGACCTCGACGCGGTTGATGGTCGCGGAAGGTGATTTTTCTGCGCCTCGCTGTGTTGCCGGTGAGCAGATCGAGGAGTCGATCCAACAGCCGCGCTTCGACGCCGACGGCCGGCTCTACTGCCTGACAGATCGTGGCGGCTACTGGCAGCCGTGGGTCGAAACGTCCGATGGCTTGCACGCGCTACCGAGTGCCGAGGCCGATCACGCGCCCGCGCCGTGGCAGCTTGGCGGCTGCACTTGGCTGCCTGTCGGTGATCAATTCTTAGCCAGCTGGAGCGAGGATGGTTTCGGGCGCCTGGCCTTGGGAAATGAAGATTTCAGCGGTGACTACAGCCGCTTCCGCCACTTGGCGATGGATCAACAATTCATCTATTGCATCGCTGCATCGCCGACCAGCCCGTCGGCAGTGATCGCCATTGATCTTGTCTCGCATGCCGTGAAAATCCTCGCTGGCGGCGTGGCTCCATTGCCTGCCGAACGCATCAGCCGTCCGCAGACCTTGCGTTATCCGAGCGGCTCCGGCGAGGCGCACGGTTTCTTCTACCCGGCCATGAGCGGTGAAGCGAAACCGCCGCTGGTGGTGTTTATCCACGGCGGCCCGACCTCGGCGTGCTATCCGATCCTCGATCCGCGTATCCAGTACTGGACCCAGCGCGGCTTTGCTGTCGCCGACCTCAACTATCGCGGCAGCAGTGGCTATGGTCGCGAATATCGGCAAGCGCTGCATCTGCGCTGGGGCGAGGTGGATGTCGAGGATGCCTGCGCGGTGGTCAGCTATCTCGCTGGCCAAGGTTTGATCGATGGTGACCGCGCGTTCATTCGCGGTGGCAGTGCAGGTGGTTACACCACATTGTGCGCACTGGCGTTCAGGCAGGTTTTCCGCGCAGGCGCCAGCCTCTATGGCGTCAGCGATCCGGTCGCGCTGGCCCGGGCCACGCACAAGTTCGAGGGCGATTATCTGGATTGGCTGATCGGCGATCCCGAGCGAGATGCCGAACGCTATGCCGCCCGCACGCCATTGCTGCACGCAGACAATATTCGCGTGCCGGTGATTTTCTTCCAGGGTGAACTGGACGCGGTGGTCGTGCCGCAACAGACCCGCGACATGGTCGCGGCGCTGGAGCACAACGGCATCCCGGTCGAAGCGCATTACTACCCTGACGAACGCCACGGCTTTCGTCGCGCGGCTAACCAGGCGCATGCGCTGGAGCGGGAGTGGACGTTTTATCGGCGGGTGATGGGACTGACTGACTGAGCCCTCACTTTGAGACTGCGTCGCTCCAATCGCGGGCAAGCCCGCTCCCACAGGTTATTTGGTTACACAAAAATTGTGATCACTCATAACACTGTGGGAGCGGGCTTGCCCGCGATAGCTATTGATCAGACGCCACTGAACTCAACGCTTGGCGATGATATACACCGCATGCACGATCCCCGGAATGTAGCCGCACAACGTCAGCAGAATGTTCAGCCAGAACGCCCCGCCAAACCCGACCTGCAGAAACACGCCCAGTGGCGGCAACAGAATAGCGATGATGATACGAATGAAATCCATGGGGCAGCTCCTGAATGGGGGTTGGCTCACTTGAGCCATACAAGCTAATCGACCTGCGCCGTTCGTCAGGGTTCATTACGCTTGCTATTTGATCGCCAGCATCACAAAAAAACGCCCCACGCCAAAAGAATCAGGCGTGGGGCGTGCGTTATACCGCGAGACGGTTCAGGTGATCGGTTGGGGCAGCTCGGCTCAGACGGCAATGCCCTTGCGGCATTGCACTTGGGCGGTGCGCACTCGCGAGAAGGCGCGGCCCAGGCGCAGGAGCATTTCGTCGATGTTGGCTTTGCTGACAGTGAGTGCCGGGGTGAAGCGCAGGCAGTCAGGCTGCGCGGCGTTCAATATCAGGCCTTCGTGAAGTGCAGCATGGACGACGGCGTCGGCGCATTCGTCGGACAGCGTCAACCCGTAAAACAGGCCTTGGCCGCGCAATTCGCCGTGGCCGTAGCGGTATGCCAGTCGTGACAGACCTTCGCGCAAATGCTGGCCGTTATCGTTGACCTGCTGGAGGAAGCTGCGGTCATGGATGCTGTCGAGCACTACCAGACCGGCCGCCGTGATCAAGGCGTTGCCGTGATGGGTGCCGCTAATCTCGCCGGTGGCGAAGCAGCAGGCCTTACCTCGCGCCAGCAAGGCCGCCAGCGGCAAGCCGCCGCCAAGACCTTTGCCGAGCACGACGATATCGGCGCGAATGCCGTAGGACTGTTCGGCAAGCAAGCTGCCGCAGCGGCCCATACCCGTCTGCACTTCGTCGAGAATCAGCAGAATGCCCAGGTCACGACACAGTCGCTCGACCCCTTTGAGGTAGTGCTCGGTCGCCGGAATGACCCCGGCATCGCTCTGGATCGGCTCCAGCATGATCGCCACGGTCTGCGCGTCTACCGCCGCATGCAGGGCCGGCAGGTCGTTGAATGGCACTCGATCAATCGTCGCCAGACTGCGGCCATGACAACCCTGCTCAGCCATGATGATCCGCGAGGCGCCGCCGCGATGCAGCTGCCCCCATTTGCGCGCCAGTTTGATCGCCGCCTCACAAGCCTCGCTGCCACTGTTGAGCAGGTAGGCCTGATCGCTGGACGTGCTGGCGCACAGACGTTCGGCGAGGCTGAGCATGCCGCGATTATGCAGATTGCAGCCTGGATTGATCAGCGCCTGGGCCTGATTGGCGATGGCTTTGACCAGCGCCGTGGGGCTGTGGCCAAGGCTGTTGGCGCCGCCGGCCTGGGAAAAGTCGAGGTAGGCGCGATCGTTGCTGTCCCATAGCCATGAACCCTGGCCGCGAACGAACACTTGTTGCGGCCGATCGACGCTGGGCATCAGGCGTTGGGCATTGAGATGGTCGGTCATAGCGGATGGCCCCGCCTCGAAGCAGAGGTCATCCAGACTCGGCGTCTGGCGCCGCAAACTGAACAGATTCATGCGGAAAAACCTCGCTGGAGGTTTTTTGAACTGCCTATGTAATCACGAACGAAGCAAATGGAATTCGTCACGCTTTCTGGCCCTGCAAGCCTTGTGAATGCGGTTAGACTAGGCGCGCAAACGGCTTCAGGCCATTTCGATTTTTCAGCCATTTCGATAAGCGCTACTTATGGATTTCAAACAACTGCGTTATTTCGTCGCGGTCTACGAAGAAGGCCATGTCGGCCGTGCGGCTGAGCGCTTGTCGATCTCGCAACCGGCGCTGTCGCAACAGATCCGTCAGTTGGAGCAGAATCTCGACGTCACCTTGTTCGAACGCAGCAGTAAACGCCTGCTGCCGACCCTCGCTGCGCATACGCTGTACAACCACGCGTTGCCATTGCTCGATGGCTTGCAGCGGGCACGCGAGGCATTGGGTAATTTCAAGGGGCAGGCGTTGCGCACCCTGGCGATCGGTGTGTTGCAAACGGTGCACACCAGCCTTGTGCCGCAAATGCTCGAGCGTGTGCGCAAGGCGCAGCCGCATCTGGTGGTGCAGATCTATGAACTTACGGGGCTGGAAATCGAACGGCGTCTGCTCAATGGTTCGCTGGACATCTGCATCAGCTATCTGCCGCCGCGCCAACCCGGTCTGCACGGGGTGTTGCTGTATGAAGATGAACTGACGCTGGTCATCCCGGCGGACCATCCCTTGCGCGAGTTCAAGAAAGTCTCGATGCGCCAGGCTGCTGAGCTGCCCATGTTGCTGCTCGGCGAAGAGTTCCAGATCCGGCAGATCTGGCAGGCACAACTGACCAGCCTCGGACGACGCCCGCAAGTGCAGGCCGAGCTGAACACTATGCTGGGGATTCTCGACAGCCTGCCGCACACCCGGCTGGCGACGGTACTGCCGGGACGTTCGCAAAAGGAATACGACGATGAGGATCTGCTGTGGAAACCGCTGAGCGAGCCACGGGTGCCGTTGCAAGTTGGCCTGGTGTGCCGTGATGTGCAACGCCAGCAGGCCTCGTTGGTATTGCTGCGGACATTGCTTGAAGAGGTGATCGATCGCGAAACGAAGCCGCCCCTCGATCCGCTTGCCTGAAACTTTTCTTCAGGCAAAAGAAAACCCCGCCGAAGCGGGGCTTTGCAGACTGTTTCCCTGACATCCATTTCACTCCGCCACCCTGGCAGAATCCTACGTGTCCGTGTTGTTTACTTTGCGCTTCCTGCGCGACGTCCATGAAATGTAGATTAGCCGTGGATCCAATATACGGATATGGGAGAACAGCAGCACGTCACGTAAGCAAATGCTTACATGACGTCTACAGGATCAAAACTGTGCCGCATCCAGCAGGAACAGCGATTCGCTACCGGCTTTGACCGACGCGCTCAACGAGTGGATACGCGGCAGCAGGCGGGCGAAATAGAAGCGCGCGGTGCCCAGCTTGCTCGCGTAGAAATCCTCCTGCGCTTCCTTGCCCAGCGCGGCTTTTGCCATCAACGCCCACATGTAGGCGTAAGCGGTGTAGCCGAACGCTTGCAAATATTCGACCGAGGCCGCGCCGATTTCGTTCGGATTGTTTTTCGCCCGGTCCAGCAGCCACGCGGTCAACTCGTCGAGGGTGTCGACGGCATCGTTCAGCGGTTTGGTGAACTCGCCCAGATCAGCACTGGCGGTTGCGGTGAAATGGCGGATCTCGTCAGCGAACAACTGGTAGAACGCGCCGCCACTGCCAACGATCTTGCGCCCGACCAGGTCCAGCGCCTGAATACCGTTGGTGCCTTCGTAGATCTGGGTGATGCGCACATCACGCACCAGTTGCTCTTGGCCCCACTCGCGGATGTAGCCGTGGCCGCCGAAAATCTGCTGGCCGTGGACGGTGGTTTCCAGACCCAGGTCGGTCAGGAAGGCTTTCGCCACCGGCGTCAGCAACGCCACCAGATCTTCCGCGCGCTTGCGGGTGGTCGCATCTTCGCTGAACTTGGCGGTGTCCAGTTGCATCGCCACGTACGTGGAGAACGCACGGCCGCCTTCGTTCGAGGCTTTCATGGTCAGCAGCATGCGTCGCACGTCCGGGTGGACGATGATCGGGTCAGCGACTCTGTCCTTGTTCTGCGCGCCGGTCGGCGAACGGCTCTGCAGACGATCGCGCGCATATTCAACAGCGTTCTGATAAGAGCGCTCGCCCGTGGCCAGGCCTTGAATACCAACACCCAGGCGCTCGTAGTTCATCATGGTGAACATCGCGGCCAGGCCTTTGTTCGGCTCGCCGACCAGATAGCCGACGGCTTCGTCGAAGTTCATCACGCAGGTCGCCGAAGCCTGGATGCCCATCTTGTGCTCGATCGAACCGCAGTTGGCCGGGTTACGCGCACCGAGGCTGCCGTCGGCATTGACCATGAACTTCGGCACCAGGAACAGCGAAATGCCTTTCGGACCGGCCGGGGCGTCCGGCAGCTTGGCCAGTACCAGATGAATGATGTTCTCGGTGAGGTCGTGCTCGCCGCCGGTGATGAAGATCTTGGTGCCGCTGACCTTGTAGGAACCGTCGGCCTGAGGTTCGGCTTTGGTGCGGATGATGCCCAGGTCGGTGCCGGCGTGCGGCTCGGTCAGGCACATGGAACCGGCCCAGATGCCGGCGTACATGTTCGGCAGGTACGCAGCTTTGAGTTCTTCGCTGGCGTGGGCATTGATCGACAGGCAGGCGCCGGCGGTCAGCATCGGATACAGACCGAACGCCAGGCTGGCGGAGTTGACCATTTCTTCGACCTGCGCCGACACGGCTTTGGGCATGCCCATGCCGCCGTAGGCCGGATCACCGCCGACGCCGACCCAACCGCCTTCGGCATAAGTCTGATAGGCCTGTGGGAAACCGGCCGGCGTGGTGACGGCACCGTCCGCCCAATGGCAACCTTCCTCGTCAGCGGCACGGCTCAGCGGCGCGATGCTTTTGCTGGTGACCTTGCCGGCCTCTTCGAGAATCGCTTCAACGGTTTCGGCGTCGACGGTCTCGGCCAGCGCCGGCAGCTCGGCCCAGAGTTTGGCGACTTCGAACACTTCATTGAGGACGAAGCGCATATCGCGCAGCGGCGCTTTGTAGTCAGCCATGGCAAACCTCGCAAGATCTAAACAGGTGGTTCGTGGAATGATGTTTTCTGAGCCTGAGTGTACCTCAACAACTTTTGCGACACATAGGGTCAGCAGGTGACTGATTTGTTATTTTTGGTCACCGGAAAAAGATCGTAGCGATCTTTCGTTCTGCCCTACAAAGCAAACGCCTGCGCCGGCAAATTCATCAAACAATCACTGCCCGCCTCGATCGCTGCCTGATGCGCAGCCGTACGCGGCAACAAACGCTTGAAGTAGAACTCGCACGTCGCCAGTTTGCCCTTGAGGAAATCAGCCTCACCCTCGCCCGCCTCCAACTGTGCCTGCGCAACCAACGCCATGCGCAGCCACAGGTAGCCCAGGATGATGTAGCCGCTGTACATCAGGTAATCCACCGATGCGGCGCCGACTTCGTCCGGGTTCTTCATGGCGGCCATGCCGACCTTCATGGTCAGGTCGCCCCACTGTTGATTGAGCCCGTTGAGTTGCGCGACGAAGCCGCCCAATTGCGCGTGGTCGGCGTTCGCTGCGCAGAACTTGTGGACGATCTTGGTAAAGCCGCGCAGCAGCTTGCCCTGACTGCCCAGCACCTTGCGCCCGAGCAGGTCCAGCGCCTGAATGCCATTGGTGCCTTCGTAGATCGGCGCAATCCGGCAATCGCGCACCAGTTGCTCCATGCCCCACTCACGAATGAAGCCGTGGCCGCCGAATACCTGCATGCCGTGATTGGTCACTTCCAGCCCGGTGTCGGTCATGAACGCCTTGCAGATCGGCGTGAGGAACGCCAACAGGTCTTCGGCTTCCTGACGCGCCTCGGCGTCGCTGCTCAGGTGCGCGACGTCGAGCATCTGCGCGGTGAAATAGGTCAGCGCGCGGTTGCCTTCGTTGAAGGCTTTCATGGTCAGCAACATGCGCCGCACATCGGGGTGAACGATGATCGGGTCGGCAGGTTTTTCCGGGGCCTTGGCGCCGGTCAGCGCGCGCATCTGCAGACGGTCGTTGGCGTACTTGATCGCACCCTGAAAACTCGCCTCGCCCAGACACAGCCCCTGCATGCCGGTGCCGAGCCGCGCGTGGTTCATCATGGTGAACATGCAGTTGAGGCCTTTGTTCGGCTCGCCGATCAGGTAACCGGTGGCAGCATCGAAGTTCAGCACACAGGTGGCTGAAGCCTTGATGCCCATCTTGTGCTCGATCGAGCCACAGGAAACGCCGTTGCGCGCACCCGCTTCGCCTGCTGCATCGGGCAGGAACTTGGGCACGATAAACAGGGAAATGCCCTTGGTTCCGGCCGGTGCGTCCGGCAGCTTGGCCAGGACCAGATGGATGATGTTGTCGCTCAGGTCATGCTCGCCGGCGGAAATGAAAATCTTGCTGCCGGTGATCGCGTAGCTGCCGTCGGCCCGGGGCACCGCGCGAGTCTTGATGATGCCCAGATCAGTGCCGCAGTGGGCTTCGGTCAGGCACATGGTGCCGGTCCACTGGCCAGCGGTGAGTTTGCTCAGGTAGGTGTCTTTCTGCTCGGCGGTACCGTGGGCGTGGATCGCCGACATCGCGCCGTGGGTCAGGCCGGGGTACATGCCCCAGGACGTGTTGCTGGAGCCGACCATCTCGCTGATCACCAGCCCCAGCGAACTCGGCAACCCTTGGCCACCGTAAGCCGGATCGGCCGCCAATCCATGCCAGCCGCCCTCGACATATTGTGCGAAGGCCTGCTTGAAGCCTGTAGGCGTTGTTACCACGCCGTTGTCGAAATGGCAGCCCTCTTCATCGCCGCTGCGATTGAGCGGGGCCAGCACGTTCTCGCAGAACTTCGCGCCTTCTTCGAGGATCGCGCTGATCATGTCCGGGCTGGCGTCATGCGCGCCGAGATTGGCGTAGTTGGTATGGAAGTCGAAGACGTGATCGATCAGAAAGCGCATGTCGCGCAGGGGAGCTTTGTACTCGGGCATGGTGGCTTCTCCGTCAGCAGATCCTCCAACCTACTGCTGGCCACCACGCGCGGCAATCATCGTGCAGGCGCTGAATGCGCCGTCATCACTCAACCCGCAGCAGCGTCCATGCGCACCGCGCCACGGCGGTTCTGCCCGAATGCCATGACGCAGTTACGTCCGGCGCCCTTGGCGCTGTACAACGCCTGGTCGGCGGACTTGAGCACTTCTTCCGGGGTGCGCTGCTCGACACGTTCGGCGACGCCGATACTCACCGTCACCGACACCGCCGAAGCCCCGGCACCGCTGCGGCGCTGGCGCCCTTGCTGATCATCCTGCGGGCGGTTTTCCTGGTTGCGTAGCTGAATGCTGTAGGAGGCGATCGACTCACGGATCACTTCCAGGTGCGGCATGCACTCCTCAAGGGTTTTGCCTGCAAACACCAAGGCGAATTCCTCACCGCCGTAGCGATACGCCCTACCGCCACCGCTGATTTTCGACAGTTTGCTGGCGACCAGGCGCAGCACCTGGTCACCGACATCGTGGCCATGGGTGTCGTTGAATTTCTTGAAGTGATCGACGTCGCTCATCGCCAGCACATAGTTGCGCCCCAGACGCTGCATGCGTTCGTTAAGCGCACGTCGTCCCGGCAGACCGGTGAGCTCGTCGCGGAAGGCCATTTGATAGGCCTCATGCGCAACCGCCGCGGCGATCATCAGCATCACCTGGCTGCACATGATGTTCAGGGTGAACGGCAGAATGAAGGTCTTCGGCAGCATCCAGAACACCCCGAGCAAGCCGACCAGTTGCGCCGCATGCAACGGACGCGGGTTGCGCCAGTATTGCCAGGCCAGGAGCAGGAAGGCCGAGATGAACACCGGATAGGACAACTGGATCAGACTCATCCACGCGCCGTGCAGCGCCGGCCAGCGGATCTCCGAGAGCCACAGCAGTAGCGCCTGTGGGTAACTTTGCTCCAGGCCCAGCGCCACGCTGCCAAATGCCAGCAGTACGGCAAAGCGCGCGACCATGTCCTGAAACAGATGGGTACGCTCCTGCCACGCCGCGAACAGCCCGAACAACAACGGCAGCAGCAGGCAGACCAGATGAAACACCACCGCAGCGTCTTCGCGAACCTTGCCGTTGTCGCGGTAGAAATCGGTCTGGGTATCGAGCAGAAAGTAGGCGATGTACACCGTGAGCATCAGAAACAGTTCGCGCTGACGTCGGTACACCGCGCAATACGCGCCACCGAGGAGCAGAACCAATGTCGGCAGGACGTTGAACAGCGATGTGAAGAATACGCTGAGGTCTTTGACGTACGCAGCCGCCAGCCCCGCAAGCAATAACAGCAGTGATGGCAGGAAATGGCTGAAACGTACAGCGGAAGAACGCGGCAAGGGTAAGCTCCGACCCGTCATAGCAAAGAGATGGCATTGTGCCTGCAAAGTGCGGCCAAGCCCACACAATGTGATCCAGATCACACACGGTCTCTATAACGGCCGGAAGCTCGACTATCTGAGCGATCCGCCAATAAAAAACCGCTGCCCCCTAACAGGAGCAGCGGTTTTCGTCAGACTGCGTTAAGGCTTAGTAGCCCAGCGCGAAGTCTTCTTCTTTCATGTCCATCAGGTTGCCAGCACCCGACAGCATAGTGGCCACGTGCGTACGGGTACGCGGCAGGATGCGCTGGAAGTAGAAGCGCGCGGTTTGCAGCTTGGCGGTGTAGAACGCCTCGTCGCTGGTGCCGGCAGCCAGTTTTTCCGCAGCCAGACGTGCCATGTCCGCCCAGAAGTAGGCCAGGCAGGCATAACCGGAGTACATCAGGTAGTCCACGGAGGCCGCGCCGACTTCTTCGCGATCTTTCATGGCAGCCATACCAACCTTCATGGTCAGCTCGCCCCATTCCTTGTTCAGTGCAGCCAGCGGCGCGACGAATTCCTGGACGGCTTCGTTGCCTTCGTTGGTCTGGCAGAACTTGTGGACGATCTTGGTGAAGCCTTTCAGAGCTTCGCCTTGAGTCATCAGCACTTTACGGCCGAGCAGGTCGAGGGCCTGGATGCCGGTGGTGCCTT
>Ga0265296_1003846_pt1 | contig 13538 bp, 8 predicted proteins | sample MunlanPumphouse1_FD_189073 | JGI IMG/M metagenome (GOLD analysis project Ga0265296, IMG submission 189073) | Groundwater microbial communities from a municipal landfill in Southern Ontario, Canada - Pumphouse #1 | ecosystem: Environmental > Aquatic > Deep subsurface > Groundwater | place: Canada... | reverse complement strand
ACATTATTCCCTGAGCGAAGCGCAGCGAAGTCGAAGGGGTTTTGGTCAAAATTCAGTACGGCCTTCGACACGCTCAGGCCATAAAATCACCTGACTAGCCGTTTGAACTCCTCGACCATTGGCACCTGCTCCGGCTCAGCGCCGTACGCTTCCGCGAGACGGAGCGCCGTCCAATCCGCGGTGAGGAGCGAGGTGAAGATGCGATGCCACGCGGACGCACCCGCTGACATTGGGACCACATCAACCGCCAGCCCGCGCTGCGCGTAGAGGTCGCGGGTTGCCGCCATGCGATGCTGCACGCGCGGGTCGTCCCCCGAGTCGGTGAGGAACATGCAGTGGAAATGATCGGAGAGCGGTGCGGTCGTTGGGATCCGATCGAATCCGGTCATCTCGTTGTGGTTCAACTCCGGGAACACGTTCATGAACGCGGGAATCTTCCCGGTTTCATTGAGCTTGATCTTCCAGTTGTACGCGATGCCGCGATTCCGATCTGACGCGCAAACGATCGGGACCTTCCCTCGGAGGCGATCCGCGAGCGCAGCACCGCGCGCCTCACATTCCCGGCCATCGAGCGAGGACCGAAGCAGGCGGAGCTCCGCCATCCCCGCGTCATCACCGACGAGCGCCATGAGCGCGACGATGCTGTAGCCGAGTGCGGAACGCGGCTGGATGCCGGTGTCCGGCAGCCGGATGAACGGTGCGCCGTCGGCGGCCGCGCGGTCGAGGATCTTCCCGCCGACGCCGACCGCCGCAACGGGGAGGCCGCGATCGCTGGCGGCTCTGAACGCGTCCAGCGTCTCCTCCGTATTCCCGGAGTACGAACTCGCAATGATGAGGCGGTCGCGGAGATCGCCCGCGGGGAGTCCGTAGTCGCGGTGTGCGATGATGTCGAGTTCCGGCCGCCACGCGCGCAGGAGGTCCGGCGCGAGGCACGATCCGCCCATACCGGCGACGACGAACTTCTCCCGCGGCGCGAGCGCTGTCGCGTTCTCCACGACCGGATCGAACGAAAACTGCTTCGGGAAGTCCCTGATTGCTTGTTCCATGGCCATATTCGTTGGGGTCATTGCGAGGAGCCCCGATGCGCCGGTCGGGGCGACGCGGCAATCTCGTTCGATAATGGCCGGGATTGCTTCGCTTCGCTCGCAATGACACTGAAATAAAATCCCGCACGCTCCATGCTCATACGTGTTGTTCCGTTGCGGCGGCGAGTCGCTCCACCCACTCCCCTGCGCCGAGCGTCTGCTCCGCGGCGTCGAGTTCCGCGGCGGTCGCGTGCGTCGCGGGGTGAGGTGGTGTGAAGAGCGAGCAACAATCGTCGTACGGACGGCTCGAAATCGCGGCGGTCCCGATACGCTCTGCCTGCTGGATGATCTCCAGTTTATCGTACCCGAGGAGCGGACGGAAGATCGGGAGCGATGATGCGGCCTCAACCGCGGCCATGTTCGGAATCGTCTGCGACGCAACCTGACCGATGCTCTCCCCGGTGACGAGCGCCTCCGCGCCGATGCGCTGTGCAATAAGTGAAGCAACACGAACCATCATGCGGCGATAGAGGAGCACGCGAAGCGCTGCGGGTGCAGTCGTCATCACCTGCTTTTGGTACTCGATGAGCGGGATGAGGTGGAGTCGCCCGCGCTCCTGCTGCCACGGTTGGAGAACGCGAACGATCTCCTCCACGTTCCGGATGGAGGCATCCGACGTGTACGGAGCGCTGTGGAAGTGAATGAAATCCGCAACGCACCCGCGCTTCATCGTGCGCCACGCCGCAACCGGCGAATCGAAGCCGCTCGAGAGGAGCGTGAGGACGCGGCCGGAGACGCCGACCGGCAGCCCGCCGGGACCCTCGGCCTTCTCGGTGCACACGAACGCCGTATCCTCCACGATCTCAACGTGGACGGTGAGGTCCGGGCGTTCGAGATCCACCCGGAGTCCCGTCGCTCCGACGATCGCCGCGCCGATCTCTCGTTCGAGCTCCTGCGATGTTGCGGGGTAGGATTTATTGCCTCGCTTGACGCGCACGGCGAAGGTGCGAGCCGTAAGCCGTAAGCCGTAAGCCGTAAGCACCGACACTGCATCCTCCGCGAGCGCTGCACGTTCCAGTCGCACTTCGTTCCCGGACAGGAAATTCGCAATGCCGAACACGCGCGCGAGGCGCTCGCGCAGCTGTCGGCCCGCCCCGACCCGAGCGTCGGGGCTGTCGAATCGCACCACGATTCTCCCGGACATCCGCTGCACCCGCACACCCCCGAAATCGCGAACAGCCCATCGAACGTTCTCGATGAGCTGCCGCTCGAACATCTCACGATTGCGCCCCTTGAGCGCAATCTCGTGGTAGTGGAGGACAATGACCGACGTAGACCTCACTTCACGTGCTTCTCCGCCGCGTCTTCACTGAAGCACTCCGCGATCGCCTTCCTGACAATCGCCTTCGAGAAATCATTCTGGAGGAGCTTTCCGACAACATCTGCGATGGACATCTGTCGAGCATCCACTGCGAATTTAAAACTATCGCATCGCTCGATCGCACGGCGGAGCGCAGCGTGCTCCTCATCCACGCCCGCATCATGTGGCCGCTGTTCCTTCGCCTTCCCGCCGAAGAGTATTTTGAAGATACCCATAGTCACGGCGCGCTCAATGTCACGGTCATTGGGGCAGAGATCGCGCTCCGGTTCCCGACCCAGTCCTCGGCCTGCACGCGAATCTCGTACGCCTGCGGCCGCGCGAGCTCAAAGAATCGCGCCTCCCATGTCGCGAAGCCCGTCACCTCCGGCTCGGCGTCCACCCACGTGATCGCGCGCCCGACGCGGTTCACCCCGACGCGCACGCGTGAGGGAGCGGATCCGCCAAGATCCTGACTGACGCCGCGGACCATGAACCAGTCGTTGCCGATCGTCGCGCCGTCCTCCGGTTCCGTCATACGCACGATCGGCGCGAGCTCGTCCGCCGCTTTCCGACTGATCGTGTGCACCGCCGTCGCGGTGAGCGACGCGAGCGGCGCCGGCCGAGCGGTGCGGAGGAACACACCGAGGTCGCCGCGGTCGTACGCCATCGCGGTGAACGCATCGCGGTAGCCGGGGATCCGCAGCCACACCGTCGCCTGGCTCGTCGGTTGGTCCACCGTCGAGACCGTAGCGAAGAACCGCGTCCCGTCCGCGGCGACCGGCTCAAACACGCGATCGAACGCCCATCCGTTCTCGCTCGCGACCCACGTGCCAGTCGCGACCTTCCGATCCACGCCGATCCCTTGGAACCCAACGGCTCCGCGATCAGCCCACAGCACCGCATCCGCGAGATCAATCTGCCACTGCGCCGTCCCCTCCTGCTTCACGAACAACGCATCAAGGACGTCGCCGCGCGGCGCACGGATCGTGAGGTCGAGCCCGAGAACGTCCGGCTGCCCGCCGACGATCGTCGCCGACGCGACCGCGTGCTGCTCAATGGTAATCTCGGTCGCCGAGGTCGCGCGGACGACCGCAACGCCGACCATGAGCACTCCGAGTACGAGCATGCTGATGAGGAACTTCCGCATAGCGATCTAACTCCCCCGCGCCCCCTCTTACCCTAAGAGGGGAAACGTGGTCCCCTCCCCTTAGAGTAAGGGGAGGTTGGGAGGGGTTATGCTCCATCATCATAATACCACGAAACCCCCGATTGCTCGAGGGTTTCGTGTAATTGGCCATCCTCCGGTGCTCCCGTCCAGCCCTGCAGGTGCTGTTCGGTTGCGCGGAGGGGATGCATCCTCCCGTCCCACCATGGCGGCGGTCGTATGGGGAGGCGCAGAGCGATTCTTGGGGATCAGGCAGGTCGAATTGGTATGACCTGGGGCACCGAAGTGCCCTCGTGATCCCGTGCGAACCACATCGCGCCACCGCCGCACTCCCACCATCACGCGTTTCGGGTGGCCAATTCCTAGTGTAGCTGATGCAGCCAACGATTCAACTGAGATACCCACCCCCTCTCGCTCCCCCTGTTGGATGGGCGCTTGCGCGCTATCCAACGGGGGAGAAACGAGAGAGGAACGAGGTCATCAATTGTACGTCAGGCCGTTGCCGTTGACCGGCAGGGTCCTCGTGTACGTCGAGGAGTCCACGACGCACTCCGCACCCGTCGCGAGGTCGGTCGTCGCGCCCGTGCAAGAAGTGCCGTTGAGGCCGGAGAGTTCGACGTCCATCCACTGGACACCGGAACCCGTCGCGCCCTCGTCGTCAATGCGCGCCTGCAGCGACTTCGACGTTGATGCGCCGCCTGCACCGGTCGTCTCACCGATGAGGATGAGCACCTTCGTCTGACCGGCGCCGATCGTCAGGACCGTGTCCCAGCCGATCGTGCCGTCCGTGCCAGCGTCATTCGTCGTGTTCTCGCCGCTGCTCACGTGGATGCCGGTGGTCCCCGCATCGAGCGGCTGCGTCACCTCGGTCGTCGTCCAGTCAGCGTACGTGATCGAGCGATCGGTCGAGAGGAGCGACGCGTTGCCCGTCCCGCTGATCTGACCCGTCCCGTCGCCGCCGGACGCCGAACCGCTCGTGATGAAGCCAAGGTCGTACACCGTGATTTCATCACCGGTCGCGGTGAGCCAGAAGCGGAAGATCTCCTTGCTCGTCCCGGCGGTCTGCACGCCGCTCGGCGCATTCGCGTCGAGGCCGACCGTGAGCACGCCGTCGAACACACCGAAGATGTCGCCGCCGGCCACGTTGCCCGTGCCGTCGCCGACCGAGTCAATGTTCGCCGCCGTCACCGTCGTGCCGGAGTCGCGACCGTTCGCGACGACGGCGTAGTTCCCGGCCGCGCCCGAGCGCGTCGTGCCCCACGTCGAAGCGTCGCTATCCGAGTCGCCGATGCCGACGCGCGCCTGCGTGCCGGACGCCGTCTGCTCCTTCGCGTTGAAGTCCGCCTTCAACTCGACGTAGATCGGGACATCCTTCACGACGCGGAGCACGCCGGTGTCGAGCGCGACGGTCACCTGCGCGGAGGAATTGAACTCATACCCCGCGAGGTTCCCGATCTGCGTCCCGTCCTTGTACAGCTTCACCTTCGCGATGTTCGCCATCGTTCCCGCCGCAACTGCACCGTTTGCGAGGTAGAGCGGGATGCGGGTGATGTCCACATCCTCGAACGCCGCAGTGAGCTTGTACTTCACCATCGAGACGCCGCTTGAGCCGGCGACGATCGGTCCGGCCGTCGCGGTGTCTGCCGCGAGCTCAACCTTGAGCGTGCCGCTCGCGCGGACGGTCTGCGCTTGTCCTGCGCCGGCGACCGTCTCCGTGATGTCCGTTGACGTCGTCCAACCGGCGGACGCGATGTTCGCGGCTGACGCGAGGCTCACCGTGTGCGTCGCGGTCGCGCCCGTCGTCGCACCGGCGATGAGGTCCGCCTTCACCTTGAGCGTCGAGCTCTTGTTCTTCGCGACGCGGAGCGGCGTCTTCAGCGTGAACGCGACCGTCGAGTCAATGCCCGCCGTGTTCGCGGTGTACGTCGCCGCTGCGGTCGAGTTCGTCGTGTCGAGGCGAACGGACGTGTCCGTTGCGTCCGTTGTGTCCGGATCGCCCCAGAGCTCCCAGTTCACGAGGTCGCCCGGAAGCGCGGCCGCGCCGGTCGTGTCCGTCACCGTGACCGCGGTCACCTTCGCGTCCTCACCGCCCGTGGACGCATCGAGGACGATGTTCGCGAACGTGAAGTCCTGCACGCCCGCGACGATGGAGCCCGCGATCGGCGTCGCGCCCGTCGTTGCCGTGAGCGCCGCCGCCTGCACCGTGAGCGTGTTTCCGGCGACGTCGGTCGTCGTCTGGACGGTCGTCGCCTTCCCGGACTGCACGCCCTTCACCGTGAACTCAGACACGTCGAGCGTTGTCGTCACGGTGTCGGCGTTTGACGTCCCGGAGGCGATGTTCGCCTTCATGGTGTACGCCGCGGTCCCGACCGGAATCGTCATCGAATCGGTGAACGTGACGGCACCGCCCGAGCAGTCCTGCGGACCCGCGACGACGAGGGCGTTCTTGTCGTAGAGCGTCACCGAAGTGAGCTCCGAACAGACCATCGTGCCGAACGCGAAGTCCCAGTTCTGCGACGTAATCCGCACCTCCTCACCCGAGACCGTGAAGTCCACGGCGACGAGCGGGACCTGCGTGCCGCCCTGCGCGATGTTCCCCGTTGCCGGAGACGACGACGCGCGCGCGAGGCGGAGCGTGCCCTGCGCAACCGTCTGCACCTGACAGGCGCCGCCGGTCACACCGGTCGTCGCGCAGAAGTCGTTCCGCGTCGGCGTGACGCCGAAGCCGAACGTGTTCCCGACGATCCGAACCGTGTACGCGACACCGTCATGGAATTCGAAGCCGACCGTGCGGCCGGACGACGAACCGCCACCCATGGACCCCTTCACCGAGAGGTTCACGCTCTCACCCTTCTTCACGACGACGCTGAGACCATCGAACGTCACGCGGCCGTTCGACGGCACCGTCGCGATCTTCATGAGTTCCTTCCCCGCGGTGTCGTCGTAGAGCGTGATGTCCTTCAAGTCCGCGGTCGTCGCCGTCCCTGCCTGGATCGCGACGATCTGCCGGACCGTGAGGTCCTCCGCCGAGCCCGCCTGAATGCGGACCTGCGTGAAGCGGAAGTTCGCCGCATCCGCCGCGATCTGCGTGTCCGACGTCGGCATGTCCGCGCCGCGGAAGAGCGTCGCCGAGCCGATCGTGACCGCCGAGATCGTCATCTGCCCGCCGCGGATCGGGAACGTCCCACCGACCGATCCGGACGCGAGCGCGATGTCCGATGCCGCCTCGACGCCGAGCTGGAGGATGTCCCCAGCGTTGACGTTCGAGACGTCACCGGCGAGCGAGAGAACCTTCTCGCCGCTCACCGCGATCGAGAGGCCCGTGAACGACGCCTGGTGCGACGCGTTGAGCGTCTGCGACGTCCCGAGCTGCGTCGTGCCGTCGTAGAGCTTGATCGCCGAGAGGTCTGCGTCCCGCGCGAGGCCGGTGCGCGTCACCTTGACGCTCGAGACCGTGCCCGTGCCGCTCAGCTTCACCTTTGCGAAGATGACGTCCGTCGCGAGGTACGGAATCGTCGCGTTCGCTGGCGAGCCGCCATCCGACGCGGTGAGGACCGCCGCGGCTGTGGTCGTCGTCGTTGTCGTCGTCGCCGCCGCGCCGCTGAGTCCCTTATCCACGCCGATGTTCGATGCCGCAGTGGTGACGGTCGCCGGAACGAAGTCCGCCGCCGCGCTCACCGCTGCACCGATCGTGTAGTTCACGAAGAACGCATCCGGAACATCCTCAACCATGCCGGCCCAGGACGCCCCGTAGAGCGCCGATGCGACCGCCTCGGTCGCAATGTGCCGGAGCGAGCCACCGGCGCCGACCGCGTACACCTTCGGGTCCGTGGTGATCTTCACCATTTTCGTCCCCGGGCGGTACGTCGCGTTGCCGCCGATCGCAACGCTTGCGAGCTCCGCGTCCGTCACCGTGACGACGCTGGAGAAATCCGAATACCACGTCTTGTACGTCTTCTCGTTCGGGAAGACGTAGCGCTTGCTGTCCGAGCCGAGGTAGTAAACCGCTGGGAGCGAGCCCTTAATGAGGGAGCCCGCCGCGGGCAACGCTGCGCGCGCCGCGAGCGGCGCAACGAGCATCGAGAGTCCCACGGACCATGCGATCGTACTCACGACAACGGACCACGTCAGCGAGCGCTTCCCAAATGCGAATGCGCTACTCATATCTATCCGAGTGGCCGTAATACTTCCCATTACCCCCGTTTGTTCGGAGTGCGGTTCCTGTGAGGCGCGCTTCAGCGCTGCCTCCCTAGGGATCGACCTTTCCCTGCACCCCATTGGCACGAAACGCGAGGGAACGGCAATCGGGATTTGAGATTTGAAATTTGTGACTTCAGATCTCGATTGCCGCCCGCCCACGAGTCGCCGAACTTCTCACTTCTAACTTTGAAACACGCTCTTCCCTTTCCACTCGTTCTGGAGGAGCCCCTCCTCGGAGAACATGCTCGTCCCCCACTGCTGCGTGAACACGCCCTCGGCCGGAGTGAGCGGACGCGCGTCGGAACGCCGCTGTTGCCGATGAACCGTCGTCGTGCTCCCCGCGGTCTGCTGTCTTCCGTCTGCCGTCTGCACGCTGCCCGCCGCGAACACGCTCACCGCAATACCGCTCCCGGGCCCCACGGGAGCCGCACTCGCAACAACAGCGGACGGCGGGAGTGATGGAGCGGCGATCGGCGCGCGCGCGGGGAGCGGACGATTGATCCTCCACATTGCCGCCATCGCACCGATCGCGAGCACCCCGACCGCGGCGAACGCGAGCGCTGGTCGCACCATGCCCCTGAGGAAGATGAGCATACCACCAACTGCGACCTCCGGCGTGTGGACGACCGACTGCTTCGACATCGCAAACCCTCCGTAGCGTGCGATGACGTCGCGACGGACACGCGCCGCAATGGCCGTGTGCTGCTCCTCGGTGAGCGGATCGTACTCTTTGAAAGTGGCGAGGTAGTGGTCGAGTGTCTGCTTCATATCGGTGCACCGCGTTCCTTCAGTGCGCGCTTGAGCGCGCGGCGGGCGCGGAAGAGGAGGACGCGAACGTGCGCTGCTGGCTTCTCCGTCATTTCGGCGATCTCGTTGATGGTGAGTCCCACGTTCGCGTGGAGGATGATGACCTCTCGGTACGCGTCGTGGATATTGCGGAGCGCGTCGAGCGTGACGTCGAGCTCCCGCTTCGCCTCAACGTCGGCGATGAGCGATCCGTGCGCGGGGAGCTCCGGCGCTTCCTCGATTGGTATCGCGCGTTCCCGCAATCCTCGAAAGTGATCTGCGATCCGACGCCGTGCGATTTTGAACAGTACGGGGCGGTGGTGGATCACCTGTCCTTCGTGCCTCCGGCAGTGCTCGATGAACTGACAGAACACCTCGGATGCAATGTCGCTCGGATCACCGGTGACGCCGGTGCGAGACGCGATGAATCGCTCGAGCCCAGCACGGTACTCTCGGAAGAAGCGGTCAATACTGAACTCCTCTTGCTGCTGTGGATAATGCTGCTCCAGAGACATGTGCAACTCGCAATATTCGCACTCCGCAACACCGAGCATTCGGGTGCGGGTACGGACACCATCATATCAGGATACTCGCTCCACTTCAAGTGTCAACTCCCCATGAAACCATGAAATAGCACGATGGCGTTATAGTACCGACCACTCCAACGCCATTATTTATGCCTCAATGAAACGTAGAACTGGGAAAATGGGCTATTTTAGCACGTTCGTGTGATATTCCACTGATGTGCCGAGAATGACAAACATTCGCTGCGCCTTGCGTTGAGGTGCTGACATGAATTCGAAGGACAGAATGTTCGTCCACAGTACCGTACTGTTTCCCAACGTTGTAAAATAGATTACTCACATGGTGCTACGGCGGCTATGGCAACGAAGCACGCTTCCGAGAACGCGAAGGACCCCATTCGGCTATCCGTCTCGGAAGCGGCGCGACTCTTTGGGCTCTCGTCCCAAACGCTTCGACATGCGATCAAGAACCAGGACATCCGGTACGTTGTCGTCCGCGGACGGTACCGCGTTGCATTCGAGAGCGTTCTCGACTGGTCGCAGCGGCACACGACGACGCGGAACAAGCTGACTCGAAAGGGCATCGGGCAGTACGTTGATCGGTGGAAAATCCGAAACAAACTTTACTCCCCCAACCCGGGGATGCTCGAATAATCGAGCAAGAGGAATGACCAACCCTTCGCGATTTCCATTCACTCACTATACGTCTTCGGATCCTCTCTTTGAGTGATCCCGGATTCCGTTGTATGCGTATCTCGCCACTCGCGCTGCCGAGCACGATGGGACGCGTCGTCGAACGCGCCATCGTGTGGACCGTGGTCGTCGCCACGATCGCCTGGTCCATCGGCCTCTCGTTTTTGATCAACGTGCCGTTCGCGCGCGCAGCGGTAAGCGTTCCGGAAGGATTGGCGCAATCCTCCGAGACGAACCTCGCATCGCACGTAGCCGCCTCGGGCAGCATCACCGTATTCAAGGGTGCGCTCGCCGCGAGCAGCAGCGAGGTCGTGACCGCGGTCGCGTTCAACATTGCAAGCGTCGCTGGACCGTTCGTGAAAGCCGACATTGCAAACTGCGCCGTCGTCTTCGACACCAATGCCCCGAGCGAGGATGGGATCAGCGTCGCCGGTGCAGACGCGGCCTACATCTTCACAACGTGCGCAGTTGGCGTGAACACGCTCACGCTCGCGAACGCCTCCAGCCGCCAGAACGTCCCCGGTGGGATGGAGAACGGTGGGATGGAGAACGGCTTCCCGCTTCCGGCGAGCATGACCGGTCGCGGGAACTTCGAGTACGCCCTCGTCGTGAACCTCGCGGCAGGTGCGGTGACGGGCCACAGCTTCAATGTGTCGCTCGCCGTCGGCACGAGCACGTTCGTACTGAACACCGGTACCTATAGTGCAACCGCGGTCACCTCGCGGACGCTCACCATCGGAGTCCCCGCGCTCTTGGGCGGCGGTCCGATGAACGGCCAGAACTACACGCCGCCGGATGCGCTCATTGACATCAACGCGGACTCGACGCTCGACAGTACGACCGTGAACACGACGAACGTGACGCTGTACCCGTGCACTGGCGCGACGGACGCCACCTCGTGCACGACGCCGAACACGACGACGAACCTCTGCTCGACCGTCACGCTCAGCGCGGTGGGAGCGGATTCGAACCGCAAGATCACGTGCGGCAATAGCGCGCTGGCGGTCAGCACCACGTACCGCTTCCGCGTGGCATCGGCGGTCGCTGAGGTCGGCGGCGGGCCGACGCTCGGCGCGAACACGGATCGCATCTTCCGGACGACCTCGATCTTCGGCGGCTCGGGCGGGTCGAACACGACGCCGCCAGCCATCACGCAGTCGTTCCCGGCGTCGGGCGCGACCGGCGTGGCGCCATCCGCGAAGCTCACGCTCCAGTTCCCCACCGGAGCGGAAGGCACCATGAAGACCGGTGCCGAGACGACCGGATCGGTGGAGAACCACAGCAACTTCATACTGCAGGTCGTTGATTCGTCAACGCGTCTCCCGGGGGGAACCGACCTCTGCGGTGCAACGTGCACGCTCACGTGGGATGCGACGAACAAGCGGCTCCTCATTGATCCGACGGACATGACGAGCGGCAGCACGTACGAATTCGCGGCGAGCGGACTCCAGAACACCGCAAACCAAGGGCTCATACCCGCGACGTTCATCGTTCGATTCTCCGTCGGCGCCGCGGACGGCTCAGCGCCGACGCTCCGCACTGGCGGGCCGACGAACCCTGCGAACGCCGCGACGAACGTGTCGCCGTACATCGCGGAGGTGGCGGCATCGTTCTCCGAGCCGATCGCTTCGAACGCCGTCACACTCTCGACGGTTCGACTCTGCCAGGACTCCACCGCCGGCACCGCCGGATGCGAATCGGGCGACACGCGGCTGACGGACACCGCGAAGTTCTCCATCCGGTACGACTCGCTCGACTTCACCGTACGCCTCGGAATACTCGCGAGCGACTCGCTCGCCGCCTCAACGAAGTACTGCATCGAGATCGTCGGCGGCGCGAGCGGCGTCATGGACGTCGGCGGAAATGCGTTCACCCCGACATCGAGCGCGAACTGCTTCACGACCGGAACGGCGACCGACCCGGTGTCCGGCGGCCCGAAGCTCGTCTACGCGGACGCGGACAACTTCAAACTCGTCGCGCGGTTCAGCGAGGCCGTGAAGGACGGCAGCGGCACGAACGGCGCGGAGAACCCCTCGAACTACACGCTCGAGTGCCCGGTCGGCGTGACGGTGAACCTCACCGGAAAGACGATCACGTACCGGACGGACACGAAGGAAGTTGAGATCCAGGGGCTCGGCATGGCGACGGACCAGTCCTGCCGACTCACGGCCGCAGTCGCACTCCAGGACCTCGCCGGGAACGCCTTCGACACCAGCGGGACGCCCGCGAACAACGTCGCGAACTTCAAGATTCAAAGCTCGAGCACGACTGGCGGGCTCCTCGGATCGAGCGGGGCGACGGATTTCGACTCCACCACGAACTTCGCGACGTTCTGGGAGAAGCCGCAGCGCTGCCAGCCGCGAACGAACGCGACGAACAAAGCGACGTCGCTCGAGTGCGAATTCCCGGCACCGGCGGCGCTCCCGATCGGATCGTCGTTCACGCTGACGTTCCCGAGCGAGTTCACGATGTCCACGGGAGATGGGAACACGCGGCTCGTGCCCGCGGCGCAGTCCTCCATGAACGGGGACGTGAACGGCGGTGGCACGGGCACGGTCACGCTCACCGCCTCGACGGACACCGGCGCGAAGACCGTCGTGCTGACGACGGCGGGCGCAGCGATCGCAAACGGAGAATCGGTGCGTTTCGAACTCGACCGACTCACGACGCCAACCACGCCGGTGACCGACGCGCGCATCTCGATCATCGTGAAGGATGAGAGCGGCGTGAAGACGGGCGCGACGATCCAGGCCGCTCCGTTCACGATCAGCCAGGCGGGATCACTCACGATCTCCGGAAAGGTGTGCAAAGGGTCGTCCTCCATCGGCACGTGTGGCGGCTCGGACACGAACATCGCGAACGTGAAGGTGTTCTGCGACCAGATCGGCGGGTTCCTCGTCGGGTCGACCGCGACCGCATCCATGGGGCACCAGGAAGCGACGACGAACGCGCAGGGCGTGTTCTCGATCTCCGGACTCACCGCCGGCCAGTACGGGTGCAATATCCCGCCGGACATGACCAACCTCGCGGACACCGGCGGCTCGGCGAACTACCGACAGGTCATCATCACGTCCGCTGCAGACAGGGATTGCGGCGAGGGGAGCCGGAGCGACTGCGTGGACTTCAAGTTCACGAACCTCGCGACAACCGGGAAGACACTCACCGTCACAGTCAGCGGGCTCAACGACGCGGACTCGGACGCCGATGACTTCGACGTCTTCTGCAGCTCGGGATTCTCCTCATTCGAGTCCTCCGCACCGGTTATGAAGGCGGTGGATGCCGCAACGGCCGGGAACACGACGACGACCTTGAAGCTCCAAGGCGGGAAGACGTACGAGTGCGGCATGGGTCCGCACATCGCGTTCGAACAGTTCGGAACCGGCGCGCCGCCGCCGCCGCCGACGTTCACCTTCATGCCGCCGAAATCGCAGAAGGTGACCGTGCCGACGGATACCGACCCCACGGCGATCACGTTCGCCCTCCAATCCACGAACCGGACGATTACGGGCACGGTGGTGGACGGGTCGGCGAACGGCATTGCGAACGCCTACGTGAACGCACGGCCGGTCGGGTGCTTCGACGTGACGACCGGCGAACAGAAGGACTGCTTCGGCTCCTTCGCGCAGACCGTCACCGGCGGGACGTTCACGCTCAACGTCGCGGACGGGACGTACGAGGTGAGCGCTGGCAGTCCGGGCCTCCCACCGTCCACGAATGAGATTGTGACGGTGAACGGCGCGAACGTGACGAGCGTCACCCTGAAGATCGTGAAGTCCTCGACGACG
>Ga0265296_1003845_pt1 | contig 13541 bp, 15 predicted proteins | sample MunlanPumphouse1_FD_189073 | JGI IMG/M metagenome (GOLD analysis project Ga0265296, IMG submission 189073) | Groundwater microbial communities from a municipal landfill in Southern Ontario, Canada - Pumphouse #1 | ecosystem: Environmental > Aquatic > Deep subsurface > Groundwater | place... | reverse complement strand
GTATTTCGCTTTGCGAAATGCGCCGCCAATAAGGAAGTTGTGTTTGCCCCGCCCACCCGTGTGCACACAACAAACAAAACTCCCTTGTTAAAATTAAAGAAAAGATGTATTCTAATAATATGATTTCAATATAAGTTCGCATGACCTCATTTTATCAATAATAGTATTATAATACAAGTATGGCACAAGAGAATAAAATCGGCAAGAACATAAAAAAACTAAGACAAGCCAAAGGCTTGTCGCAAGATCGCCTCTCAAAATCGGCGGATGTTTCTTATAATTCAATCATTAAACTTGAAACTGGCGGGATTACAAATCCAACTATTGAAACTTTGCAGAAAATCGCCAAAGCGTTAGAAGTTCAAGTTGATGATTTAATAAAGTAAAAATATGAATAACTACAAAGGCGACATTATAGAGGAATCTTTGGAAGACAAGGGAATCCTCGAAAAAATAAATAAAATCTCAACAAGAGTTGAGAAAGTTACAGACGAACATCAAACGCCGTGGCTTTCACAGTGGACTTTGAATACGATTGAAGTAAATGAAAACGAAGCCGACAGTTTGGCCGAAAAATTAAGTAAGGCACTTGACCCAGAACACGGGTGGTATATTGATTATCGCAATGATAAGTATCATTTTGTAATTTTCAAAGACAAAGTTTTTAAGTTAGATCGTAATAAAAAATCTGATTATGACAAGATGATAAAATACGGTTTATCTATTGGCACACCAGATTATCAGTTGCCTAACTTCGCCGATTTGCCAATAGATGTTTTAGACGCTTTTTTGAGAGAAGCGAATTCGAATACTTACGCCAACGAAAATGTCAAAAAAACTAGTCCGCTACGCCCTGGCTCTAATGACTATCATTTTGAAAAAGGTGACCTAACCTATCACGACACTTATTTTGGTGCCACCAAATTTATCGGCGAAGAAATTGTTTATAAAGGCGGTAAGCCAGCTTGGGGCATGAATTACTACGGCTTTACACTCAACAGCGAAATAAGCGAGGGTTTATTTGATTCGATTTTGCGACCAGCCCTGAAATCTGGTTCTGGCGATAATATACCAGTTCGTGGACCGAAAGAGTTTATAAACGGCGAATGGAAATATACCTTTAATGCCGAAGGTGATTTAGCAAACTTTACCGGTCTAGAAGAAATATCTAAAAACGGCAAAGTGGTTTGTCGATTATACTGCCACGGTGGCTTTATTGAATAAAAATGAAAAAGGCAATCAAACTTATATTACAAAGAACCATAAAAGTTAAGCCAACAAAACCATTTGCCTTTGACCCAACTTTTCACAAACCAGATCATTTTACTTCGGGTGATAACTACTGGGAACAAGGTGTTCGTTGGCAAACTTGGAATTGGCAGGGCAAACCGCTCGGCATTAAATTTTCAAATAAAGGAACACTCGAAAATCCACTGGTAGAAATAAAAGTCTATGCCAAAGACAGGTTGGCAAATGATTTTGTTGATTCGCTTATTGAAGAAATAAAGTATCTTTATAATTTTAATCTTGATTTGACAGATTTCTACAATACTTTTAAGAAAGATGATTTTCTTAGTCCGATTTTGAAAAAATGGCGCGGTATGCGCCCCGGACATCCAAGCTGTTTGTATGAATATTTGATAATCGGAATGGTTTTGCAGAATGCTTCTGTTCGGCGATCTGTTCAAATGTTTAAAGCCCTTTTAGAAAATTATGGACAATTGCTTGAATTTGACGACAAGAAATTATGGTGTTTTTGGGGCTCGGGAAAACTTCAAAAAGTAAGTGAAGATGATTTGCGGGCTTTGAAAGTCGGCTATCGGGCAAAGTCAATCAAAAAACTTGATGATTATTTTCTGCAAGGGTTGATTAACGAAAGAGAATTGAGAGCTAAAGACAGAGAAACTCAAATGACAGAATTGCTAAAACTTTATGGTGTTGGACCCGCAACTGTTTGGTATTTACTTTTTGATGTTTTCCACCATTGGGATTTTTTCAATCATGTTTCGCCGTGGGAACAGAAAATTTATTCAAAATTATTTTTTGACCGAGATCCTGAAAATCCTGTACCTGTCAAAAAATTACTAAAACATTTTGAAAAATTTGGGAAATACAAACAACTTGCCGTGCATTATATTTGGGAAGATTTGTTTTGGAAAAGGAAAAATGAAAAAATCCCATGGTTAGAAAAAGAAATTCGGCTTTGATTTTGTCTGACAATCTGATAAATTAAAGAGGTAAAAGGCGGCGCGCCAGTTTCACTGGCACGAAATTCGGCGGCGGCGGAAAAAAATTGGAATCGGAAAGCGAGGGCGGGCAAAAATTCCTTCCCCCCAACCCCCTTCCTTTTTGCCCGCCCGAGCGATTGGATTTTAAAATTCGGAATTCGGATTTTCGTCAAAAAATGTTCGAACTTCGTCCAAAAAACACCGCCAAGTTTTACATTCAGCGAAATTGAAATAGGTTGCCTCGGCTTATTGTTTCTTAAAAATTAGCGAATTTATTTTTCTTCTTGTTTATGTTACTATTTTCAATATGGAACAAAATACGGAACATACGCTCACTAAAAAGGAAAAACGAGAACTGAAGCGTAAGGAAAAAGAAGATGTGAAAAATCAAAAAGAATCCAAAAAATCCACAAAAAGAATAGTAATGTGGGTTTCGGCGGTATTAATACTTGGTTTTGTCGTGTTTGGAATGGTTAGGATCATTTCTTCTTCCCCAGCAGGAAATGGCGAGACGGTTTCATTTCCAATATATGATTCCGATTGGGTGAAAGGAAATAAGAATGCTTCTACGACACTTATTGAGTACAGCGATTTTCAGTGTCCGGCGTGCGCCGTCTATTATCCACTTATAGCACAAGTCGTCAAAGATTTAGGATCTGAAATCCGTTTTGTTTACAGGCACTTTCCTCTCCAACAGCACCAGAACGCCAACTTAACGGCGCGAGCGGCTGAAGCCGCGGGGAAACAGGGAAAGTTTTGGGAAATGCATGACGTAATTTTTGAAAATCAGACAAAGTGGGCCGAAAACGGAGGAGCGCGTGATATATTTATTGGATACGCGAAAGATTTAAAATTAAATCTGGACAAATTCAATAATGATATTGACTCCAAGGAAGTTAACGCGAAAATTGACGGTGATTATAAGAGCGGACTTTCCGCTGGCGTGAATAGCACCCCATCATTTTTCTTAAATGGCGTTAAAATACAAAATCCAAGAACATATGACGAATTCAAATCAATCATTGAACAATCAATTGGAAAATCCGCGCAATAAAAGATTTGCAATTTGGTTTCTTGTTATTGGTTTTATTGGCTTTGTTGACGCGGTCTATCTTACAACAAACCACTTTCTTGGAATTGAATTGAATTGCGGTATTTTGAAAGGATGCGAGCAAGTTACTACAAGCGTATACGCGAGTGTATGGGGGATTCCCGTTGCCTTGCTTGGTCTTATTTACTATCTGTTTATTATATTGAGTTCCATATTATATTTAGATATAAAAAAAGAATTGGTACTTCGTTTTATTTCACGCGTTACGATTCTCGGGCTTATCGCGTCATTATGGTTTCTATTCGCGCAAATATTTCTTATTCACGCGCTCTGTACATATTGTCTCATTTCGCTTATAACATCCTCCATACTTTTTATAATTGGCGTATTGTTTTTGAAAGACAATCGCGCGGAGAAATTACGTTAGACGAAATTTATCCATGTTAGATAATTGATGCGTAACCTCACAATTGAATATTGCGGGGCTTGACCCCGTAGAATAGATATACTTTTCCCGCCTCTGCCAAAGGCAGATCCTCATGTGGAGGAAAAGGCGGATCTGCCATAGGCATAACAAAGCAAACTATCTCCAATACAATTCATGCTATAATTATCTCAAGGGTCATTCATATCAAAAATCCCTCTGGAATCCAGAATATGGCGCGGTTATACAAATTACGGATATTTAATTTGGTTTGTGCTATAATAAAATAAAAGGTCTATTATCAGTAACCATATTTAAGTTTTTAGTATTATATATAAAAAATAAACACTTTATGAATTACATTATAACCATTATTTTAAGTATCGCGATGATTTTTCCCGTAGTTTTTGTGAAGGCCGATTCTGATGTTCCCGCTCAAGAAAAACAAGAAACAATTGAGAGCGCGAATGTTCCCATGTCTATTTTTAATCCAGCGAGAATATTAGATGGGAGGACGAAAGCCCTATTTGGAAATACCGAAAGAGAAAAACAGAAAAATCTTATGAAGGAGGCGACAGAAAAAACGCGCGACGCGCGAAAGAATTTTGTGGAGGATAAGAAAAACGCGGTCCAGAACATTACCGAAGAAAGAAAAACGGAATTTCTAAATCTTCAGAAAGAACGAGAAGATAAAATGAAAGAAATAAGAGGACAGTTTCAAAATGAGGCATCTTCCAGTGAGGCAATAAGGAGTTTTGTGCGGGCGCGTCCGGAAATCATTCGGGAATTTCAACAGAAACGCGAGGAAATACAAAACGAGTTTAAAAAGCGTCGCGAAGAAATAAAACAGACGATAGAGCAAAAACGAGAAGACGCAAAGCAAATTCTGGAACAAAAGAGAGAGGAGTTTAAGAAATCTCTTGAAAGTATAAAAGATGAGCGGAAAACAGAAATAGCAAAAAATCTTTTTGACAAATTTAACGAGGTGAAAAACAAAAATATAGAACGTTTTAGCGAGGCGTTTACGAATCTTGACGGCGTGTTGGCAAGAATTCTTACCAGAGCGGAAAAGGCAAACATTCATGGAGTTGATACAAGTTCCGTTGAATCCGCGGTTAATTTGGCAAAAACAGCGGTTGCAAACGGCAGGACACTCGTTGAAACAGAGACGGGAAAGGTATATTTAGGAACGGTATCAAGCAAAGAAACGATGAGGTCTGATTTTGAGAAGGCGCGGGATCAATTGAAAAATGACATACAACAAATCCGTGACGCGCTCATAGCGGCCCGTGATGCCGTTAAAAATGCCGCAGAAGCGCTTTCTCAAATTCCAAATGTTGATGAATTTGAAGTCGAATCAACAACAACGCAATCATCTAATTAATAAGTTTTATGGATATAAATAATCAAACGCCGACGTCAAATACGCAGCCGGAATCTTCGACAAAAAAAACAGCATCGGTTGTGGTATGGATTATTGTGATAATTGTTATTGCCGTCGGAGCGTATCTCTATATGCGAAACAAACCAGAAATAATACGGGATTATAGCCAAACGCAATCAGAAAATACTAATGAAGAGTATCTCGCGACGACAACGGCGCAACAGGATACAACATCGGCTATTCAAAAAGATATTCAAAGCATTGACACAAGCGATATAGACAGCGATTTGAAGAATATAGACAATCAGCTTAACAATCTCTAAAAATATTTATGAAATTAACGCGCGCTGAATGGACTGTTATTTTTATCGTAGTTATGTCATTTATGCTCGCTTTTGTTTTGTATCCGATTGTTCCGGAAAAACTCGTTTCTCATTGGGATATGTACGGAGAACCAAATGGCGTGATGTCAAAATTCTGGGGGCTTTTCCTTATGCCCTTTATTTCAGTCGCGCTTTTCCTGTTTTTTATCATTTTCCCCAAAATTGATCCTAAGAGCGGAAATATTGAAAAATTCAGGAATTATTTTGATAGGTTTATCGTCTCTCTCTTTGTTTTTCTTTTCTACATATTTGTGTTGACGCTTTTTTGGAATATCGGTTCGCCGGTTCCAATCATTCCGTTTCTTTCCGCGGCGCTTGGTCTTTTCTTTTTCTCCGTCGGCTCACTTGTTAGTCACTCTGAAATAAACTGGACAATTGGTATCCGCACGCCATGGACATTGAGCAGCGAAACGGTTTGGAAAAAAACACACAAGCTTGGCGGAATACTTTTTAAAATTACGGGAGGAATTGTCGTTCTTTCAATTCTCGTTCCACAATTTAGTTTTGTTATTGTTATAACGTCCATACTTCTTGCGGTTTTCATCTCGGTGGTATATTCTTATATCCTCTACGCTAAAGAAAAAAAATAGTAACCTTAAAAATTTAATATAGGAGGATAAGAAAATGGAACGAGTACATACGTGGTATATTGAGCCAATTGGCGATTATACCAACAAAAGTATTTCTGAAATGTTAATGAAAGAAGAAAATGCTTCTGAAAAAGACGCGCAAATAGAAGGAAAAACAAAACGCAAGAAGGTCTGGGAAGTGGATTATTCGCTCATAACCAAACTAAAAAGAAGTAGTGTTTACTTTCACTTTAATGTTTTCGTTCAAGAAGGCAAAGGAATAATTAGGCCTTTTCGCTTCAGCAAAAAAATGAAAAAATCGCCGCGGGTGGAATAATCCGCGGCTTTTCTGTACACTGAAAGCATCTATGCAAAAAGACACTGATATTATCAAGGAAAAACTTGATATTGTTGAATTTTTGCGGTCATATATAACGCTTCTGCCGGCGGGTAAAAACTTTAAGGCGCTTTGTCCGTTTCATCAGGAAAAGACGCCGTCATTTATTGTTTCCCCCGAGCGTCAAACATGGCATTGTTTCGGAAGTTGTGGCGAGGGAGGCGATGTTATCCAGTTTGTGATGAAATATGAGAATCTTGAGTTTTTGGAGGCATTGAGGTTTCTCGCTGAAAAAGCCGGCGTAACACTTAAAACTTCAAACATTCGCGAGGAGCGTGAATTTTTTATTTTGTATGAGTTACACGAAGTCGCGAAGAATTTTTTTCACGAACGTCTTTTACAAAATGAAGAAGTAAAAGCGTATCTTACGGAACGCGGACTTTCTGAAGAAACGGTAAATGAATTTGAACTTGGGTTTTCTCCCGGCGGTGAAGAGCTCGCGCTTTATTTGTTACGTCTCAAATATAATATTATGGATATTGTAAAAGCCGGACTTGTGTATAAAAACAAAGACGGGCTTTATCGCGACAGATTTGATGGGAGAATTATGTTTCCAATAACAAACGCGATTGGAAAAACAGTGGCGTTTACCGCGCGAGTTTTTCGTGGAAAAGAAGATGACGCGAAATACATAAATAGTCCAGAGAGCGCGATTTTTAATAAGTCAAAAATTTTATACGGATTTCACAAAGCAAAAAGCGAGATTGCTCATAGTCGGTCGGTTGTGATTGTTGAGGGACAGATGGATTTTTTGCTTTCATGGCAAGTAGGAATAAAAAATGTCGTGGCAGTTTCAGGGACGGGCCTTACCGAACAGCACGTTGAAAGATTGAGACGCCTGTGCGATATTGCCATTGTGAGTTTTGATAATGATCGCGCCGGTGTTCGCGCGCTTGAACGAGGTCTTGACACGTTGGGCGCGTATGATTTTTACGTGAAGGTTTTGGATCTTAAAAAATATAAGGATCCCGCTGATGCCGCGAAAGATGAACCGGAATTTCTTAAAGCGGCGATAAAGGATGCGCAACCCGCGTTTGATTATCTATTCGCCCTTTATTTCAAATCAATTGAAAAATCGGGCGATCTCGCGATGAAAAAGCGCGTGTTGCGTCATCTGCTCAAAAAAATAGCGAATGTAAAAAGTCCAGTTGAGCGTGATGAGTGGATAAAAAATTTAAGCAGACGCTCCGGAGTAATTGAAGAGACGTTGCGCGCGGAACTTCTAAATCTTTCTAAAGTGGAAAAAGAAAATTCTAAGGAAACAGAAGAAAAGAAAGAAAACGCCCCCGAAGAACGCATAGATAGGATAGCGCGACGAGTTATCGCGCTCGCATTTACTAATCCGCAATTTTGGGATATTATATTAGAGAATAAAGAGTATTTCCCGATTTTCTACGCGAGTATTATAGAAAATCCACAAGGTGATTCAAATACACTTCTTGAAATGTATTCAAGTTATATCGCGGGCTCGTCTGATGAAAAAACGCTTCGCGACGAACTTACAGAACTTGTGCGTCAACTTCAAATTGAGTTTTTCAAAAAGCAACAAGTCGAACTCAAGAAAAAAATATATGACGCGCAAAAATTGGGTGATGAAAACGCCGTCGTGAGCGCGGTGGAAGCGTTTCAGAAACTTTCCAAAAAAATGAACGATTTCACCCTCTAAATTTATATGAAAAAAAACAAAAAAAACAAAATCATAAAGAAGAAATTCAAAAAGGACTTGAAGAAAAAAACACAAAGAGCAAAATCACTAAGGAGACCCCGTAAGAAAAATGGTAAAAAAAGTGTCGTAAAAGTTAAAAAAAAGAAAAAGACGATAATAAAAGTTAAAAGAAAAGCGGTAAAAAACAAGAAACCTACAAAAAAGCAAAAGTATCTTCAAGAGGAATATAAAAACAACCTTGAAGAGTTGGTAAAAAGAGGACGCGGGAGGGGATTTGTAACAGACGCCGAGGTATTAAACTACTTTCCTCAAATTGAAAAAAATCTAATGTTTTTAGATGAGGTATATTCTCGTCTGGATGTAGAAGGAATCAAGGTTCAAGAGACGAGTTCTTTTATCAAAAATATTGATGTCAACCGTGAGGAAATAAGTTTGAGCGAATTGCAAGACGCGACACGCATCAGTCAAGATCTGCCTGACGCAGTGCAGATGTATCTGAAAGAAATCGGACGCACGCCACTTCTCAACTCAAAAGAAGAAAAAGAACTTGCAAAGCGAATTGAAAAAGGAGAGGAAATAGCCCGCCAAAAGCTCATTCAAGCAAACCTGCGTCTCGTGGTTTCTATCGCGAAGCGTTATGTAAACCGATCTCCGCATCTTTCTATTTTAGATCTCATTCAAGAGGGAAATATTGGGCTTTCACGCGCTGTGGATAAGTTTGATTATCACAAGGGATTTAAATTTTCCACATACGCCACCTGGTGGATTAGGCAAGCGGTAACACGTGCCTTGGCGGATTACTCGCGTACTATTCGTATTCCGGTGCATATGGTTGAGACAATTATGAAATACACGCAGACGAAGCGTAAATTGATGCAGGAACTTGGACGCGAGCCGCTTCCTGAAGAGATTGCGAGTGAAATGAGTATGGATGTGAGTAAGGTCCATTATATACAGAAAATCTCGCAAGAAGTTATCTCGCTTGAAACGCCAATCGGGGGCGATGAAGAAGATTCCACACTCTCTGATTTTATCAAAGATGAAACGAGTATGAGTCCTGATCAGCTTGCGAATCACGCGCTCTTGCGTGATCAGATTCGCGAAGTGCTTGTGGATTTAACGGAACGAGAGCAGAAGATTTTAGATATGCGTTTCGGCTTGAATGATAATATTCCTCACACTCTTGAAGAGGTGGGAAAGGTATTCGGCGTTACGCGCGAACGTATCAGGCAGATTGAAGCAAAGGCGCTTGAGAAAATCAGAAATCATAAAAATATAAAAAAGTTGAAGGGATATTAGCCAATAAGTTTAAAGTTGCAAGTTAAAAAGTTAAAAGTTGAGAAGTAATTCTCAGCTTTTGATTAAAAAAATCTAAGAAAGAAAAAACTGAGCGGTGGGAAAATCCTAAAAATTGAATATAATATAGGGATATATGAAGTCAGAAGAAATACGAAAGAAATTTTTAGAGTTTTTTGAGAAACGGGGACATAAGATTGTTCCGTCGTCTTCACTTGTGCCAGATGATCCGTCGGTGCTTCTCACAACCGCAGGTATGCAGCAGTTTAAGAAATACTATACCGGTGAACTGGACGCTATGGCTGATTTTGGAACTAAAAACACAGTTTCAATTCAGAAGTCGTTTCGTACATCCGATATTGATGAGGTTGGAGATGAATCGCATTTGACATTTTTTGAGATGCTTGGAAACTTTAGTTTTGGCTATAAGCCCGGTGAGCCGCACTCGACCAAGGACGGATATTTTAAAGAAGATGCTATCAAATTAGCTTATGAATTTATAACAAAGGAATTTAATCTTTCTATTTCATACGTAACTATTTTTAAAGGATCCGAAGAGGCGGGAGTTCCAAAAGATGAGGAATCAAAAAAAATTTGGAAATCGCTTGGAGTCAAAGACATTCGCGAGGAAGGGATGGAAGATGTTTTTTGGGGGCCTACCGGGACATCGGGTCCGTGCGGTTCTACAACCGAAATATATTGCAAAAACAAAGATAGGAAAGACATAGAGATTTGGAATATAGTTTTCAATGAATATTTTTATAACGGATCGCGCGAGGAGTTAAATTCTGGCATTTCGGGCAAAAAATTGGAAAAATTGAAAACGCCCGGAGTTGATACTGGTATGGGATTTGAACGACTCGTAATGATTGCGCAAAATGTTTCAACTATTTTTGACACCGACCTTTTTTATTCGCTCATGGCACTTTTGCCAGGCGACATGGATATCCGTACGAAGAGGATTGTTTCGGATCATATTCGCGGGATAGCGTTCCTTCTTTTGGACGGAGTTTGTCCCTCAAACAAGGAGGCGGGGTACGTCGTGCGCAAGCTTATGCGTCGCGTCATTGCGCATAACGTTTTAGCTGGTGAGGATTCATTTGATATACAAAAGCTTTTGAAGGAGGTGTGTAATATCTACGGAATGTTTTATCAGGGTTTATCATATGAAGTAATTTCAAGGGAAATGTATATAGAAAACGAAAGATTTAAGAATGCGTTGCGGCAGGGGTTGAGGGAACTTGAAAAAATGCGGAATGTTGATACAAAGGGCGCCTTTATGTTGTATGAAAGCTTCGGATTGCCGTATGAAATTATTAAAGAAGTTGGAGGAACGAAAACGGTCGGCTTAAAGCGATCGGAATTTGATGATGAGTTTAAAAAACATCAAGAAATTTCGCGCACGGGTATTGAAAAGAAATTTGGCGGGCATGGTCTTATTTTAGACACGGGAGAATTGAAGGCGGGAAACGAGGAAGAGATGAAAAAAGTAACGCGTCTTCACACCGCGACTCATTTATTGCAGTCGGGGCTTAGAAGCGTGCTTGGTTTTGAGATAGAGCAGAGGGGTTCTGATATCACGCCGGAACGAACCCGTTTTGATTTCAGTTTTCCAAGAAAATTAACCGACGAAGAAAAACAAAAAGTGCAGGATTTTGTAAATAATATTGTTAAAAAAGATTTACCGGTGCGGTTTCAAGAAATGTCAAAAGAGGAAGCGGAAAAAACAGGCGCGCTCTTTTTCTTTAAGGAAAAATATCCTAATAGGGTAAAAGTATATTATGTTGGAAAAGGTCTAGATGAAGCGGTAAGCAAAGAATTTTGCGGAGGACCGCACGTTACGCGTACGGGAGAAATTGGACATATTGTTATATTAAAAGAGGAAGCGGTTGGCGCGGGTATTAGGAGGATTAGGGCAAAGATTGACTAAAATTGGTTTTCGTATTAAAGTAAGAACTAAGCAAATTTAAAAAATAAGAAGGAGACATCAATGAAAAAGAAATACTATTTGAAAATAAAAGATGGGAAAATAACTTCTGTTAGAAAACCATATTTTACTTCTGGAATGCCAATGAGAAAAATTTTCTTGGAGTTTCTAAAATACCTTTTTTCTGTTTCTAAAGAAACAAGAAAAAAAATTCGTAAAGGAATGTTTTATTAGAGCCGTTTTAGATAACGGCTTTTTTATATCACAATTTTAAGCAGTAATGTATAATAGATATATACGATTTTTTATGACAGAAGAAAATTTTGAAAAGGATATAACATATATTGGGCGAGTTAATTTTAGAAATACCAATAAGCTTTTTGGCATCAAGCGTTCCGACAGGCGTCAGCATACGTATGTTGTTGGTATGACTGGGACCGGTAAGTCGGCATTGCTACAGAATATGATTATTCAGGATATCGCGAATGGTGAAGGTTTATGTCTTGTTGATCCGCACGGCGAAAATGTTGAGACAATTTTAAAACGCGTTCCAGAAGAGCGTTTAGGCGACGTTGTTTATTTTAACCCCGCAGACCCTGATTACAGTATGGGATTCAATGTGCTTGAAATTTCCGATCCGCGTCACAAACATCTTGTAGCGTCCGGTCTTATGGGAATTTTTACAAAAATTTGGGCAAACGTATGGTCCGCGAGAATGGAATACATTTTAAATAACGCGATTCTTGTATTATTAGACACTCCCGGCTCCACGCTTCTTGGAATAACAAGAATACTTGTTGATAAAGAATACAGGCAACTTGTTGTCTCAAACGCCAAAGATCCTGTTGTAAAATCATTTTGGGTAAATGAATTTGAAAAATGGGATCCTAAGTTTAGAAATGAAGCAATTGCGCCTATTCAAAATAAAGTGGGACAGTTTCTCTCAACGCCATTGGTAAGAAATATTGTTGGTCAACCCAAAAGCACAATTAATATTTTAGATATAATGAACTCTGGAAAGATATTTTTGGTAAATGTCTCAAAAGGAAGGATTGGAGAAGATAATTCGGCGCTCTTGGGCGCGATGCTTATCACAAAAATTCAGCTTGCCGCGATGGAACGCGTGAATATTCCCGAGGATGAGCGTATTGATTTTTATCTGTATGTTGATGAGTTTCAAAACTTCGCGACTGATTCGTTCGCGAACATTCTCTCCGAGGCGCGTAAGTACCGTTTAGATCTTATTATCGCGCATCAATACATCGGACAGCTTATAACAGACGTTTCAACGAAAATACGCGACGCGATTTTTGGAAACGTTGGCACAATGATTATGTTTCGTGTTGGCGCGACTGATGCCGAATTTTTAGAAAAAGAATTTGATCCGGAATTTACCATACAGGATATGGTAAATCTTCCAAATTATCATATTTATTTGAAGCTTATGGTAAATGGTATGCGAAGTAGACCATTTTCAGCGTCAACACTTGCTCCATTCAAAGTACGGTGTCTTCCGGATATTGAAGAACTAGTAATACAATCATCACGAAAACGATACGCGCGTCCAAATTATCTTATAGAAGATGAGATAAACAAGTGGAGTGAGTTTAGTATGGGTACTGGAGTACAAAACAATTTCGACAGAAAGGATGACAGAAAACTCTATGACATTACCTGTTCTAATTGCGGGAAAAAAGCGCAAGTTCCATTTGAACCGATACCGGGGCGTCCAGTATATTGCAAAGAATGTAATTTAAAAATCAAATCAGGGGAGATAAATTCACTTCCGCTTAAAAATATTTTAGATCAAGAGTCAAAATACAAAAACCTATCTTCCGAAAAATTACCTGAACAGAAATGGGAAAGCAAGCGCATTTTTCAAAGAAAAGATGAAAAAACAATAAGTTTGAAAGACCTCGTGCAGGAAGTGGGGCGTGATAAACATGAAAATGTTTCTGACGAAAAAGAGGTAAGTGATCTCAAGGCATCATTACAAGAAGCACTCAAAAAACTTAAGGAGTAAAATTTAGGATTTTAAATTTCGAATAAATTTTAATTTATTGAATGTTTCAAAAATTATATCATTTAGAATTAGACCCACTGCGTAAAGATTTCCCGTCGGTAAAACTTCAGAATTCAAAACCCTCTTTCAATAATACTCTTGGCGCGTTGCGAGAAAAAATGAAATATATCAAGGAATGACGATAAAATCATAT
>Ga0265296_1003841_pt1 | contig 13545 bp, 13 predicted proteins | sample MunlanPumphouse1_FD_189073 | JGI IMG/M metagenome (GOLD analysis project Ga0265296, IMG submission 189073) | Groundwater microbial communities from a municipal landfill in Southern Ontario, Canada - Pumphouse #1 | ecosystem: Environmental > Aquatic > Deep subsurface > Groundwater | place... | reverse complement strand
TCGGGGAAAACCATCCTCTCCGGCCCGGAACGCTTCACCCCGGCCCTGCCCCGGAAAGGCCGGGGAAAGCGGAAAAAATAAGAATCGATTGGAGCTTCACTCCTGACGGAAATTCGGAGACCTGCATGACTTATAAACGCCCGGTATTTCCCTTCGCGGCCCTGGTGGACCAGGAACGCCTGAAAAAGGCCTTGATTCTGAACGCCATCAACCCCTTGAGCGGCGGCGTGCTCATCCGGGGGGAAAAGGGCACGGCCAAATCCACCGCGGCCCGGGGCCTGGCCGCGCTTTTGCCCCCCATCCGCATGGTTGGGGATTGCCCCTTCAATTGCGACCCGGATGCCACCGAGGCCCTATGCGACGCCTGCCGCCGCCGTCTGGGCGCGGGGGAAAAACTTGCCGTTAGGGAGCGGCCCATGGCGGTGGTGGACCTGCCCCTGGGGACCACCGAAGACCGGCTCCTGGGCACCATTGATCTCGAAAAGGCCATCAAAAGCGGGGAGAAGCACTTCGAGCCCGGCATTCTGGCCGCGGCCAACCGGGCCATCCTCTACGTGGACGAAGTCAATCTCCTGGACGACCACCTGGTGGACGTGCTCCTGGACGCCGCGGCCATGGGGCTCAACGTGGTGGAGCGGGAAGGGGTCTCCTTTGTCCACCCGGCCCGGTTCATCCTGGTGGGCACCATGAACCCGGAGGAAGGGGAACTGCGCCCCCAGCTCCAGGACCGCTTCGGGCTCTGCGTGGAGGTGACCGGGCTCCAGGACCTGGAGTCCCGGGTCACCGTGGTGCAGCGCTGGCTGGATTACGAAAGGGACCCGGAGGGATTTTCCGGGAAGTGGCAGCCCGAGCAGGAAAGGCTGCGCCAGGCCATCTTGTCGGCCCGGGAGCGCCTGCCCGGGGTGCGCTTGGAGGGCGGCCTGCTGCAGCTCATCTCCCGGATCTGCCTGGACCAGGGCGTGGACGGCCACCGGGCCGATATCTACATGCTCAAGGTGGCCCAGGCCCTCACCGCTTATTACGGCCGGGAGGAAGTAAGCCCCGGGGAGGTGCGGGAAGCCGCGGAACTGGTGCTCCCCCACCGCCTCCGGCGCAAGCCCTTGAGCGACCGGCAGATGGACCTGGAAAAGTTGGCGGAAAGCCTCAAGCAGCACCAGGAGAGCCTCAAGCACCGGAGCCATACTCCCACTGCCGCCGCTCCCCAGCCCGACGCAGCGCCGCGCGCCAGCCAGGACCCGGGCATGCAGGAAGTCGTTTTCGCCCCGGCTGCCACTTTCCCGGTTAAGCCCCTGGACCTGCCGCCGGACCGCACCCCCAAAAAGGCCCTGGGCCGCCGCACCCAGGCCCCCACCGAGGACAAGAGCGGCCGCTACGTGCGCTCCAGCCCCTCCCCCCGGGGCGCGCCGGACCTGGCCCTGGACGCGACGCTCCGGGCCGCGGCCCCTTACCAGGCCTGCCGGGACAGGGGCAACCTGGCCCTGGCCGTGGCCCCCATGGACGTGCGCCACAAGGTCCGGGAAAAGCGCATCGGCCACCATATCCTCTTTGTGGTGGACGCCAGCGGCTCCATGGGCGCCCAGGAACGCATGGCGGAAACCAAGGCCGCGATCCTGTCGCTCCTGCTGGACGCCTACCAGAAGCGGGAACGGGTGGGACTCATCACCTTCCGGGGTCAAAAAGCCGAGCTGGCCCTGCCGTTCACCAACAGCGTGGAGACCGCGCGTAAGTGTCTGGAGCACCTGCCCACGGGCGGGAAAACCCCCCTGCCCCACGCCCTCCATCTGGCCTATGAGGCCATCAAAAATGAAAAGCTGAAACACCCCCGGGATGCCTTCCTCCTGGTCCTGATCACCGACGGCAAGGCCAACATCAGCCTGGGGTCCGGCCCGGCCATTGTTGAGACCAAGAAACTGGCCTTAAAACTCCGCTCCCTGAACATCAACAGCCTGGTCCTGGACACCGAAATCGTCACCCCCATGATCGACTTCGGCTGCCTGCCGGAGTTGAGCAAGACCCTGGGGGGCCAATACCTCAGCATCCAAAACCTCCGGGCCCAGGAGGTGGTGGCGCGGATTGAGGAGGTGCGGAGCTAAGAGACTAGGATGTGGCGGGCTCTATTTTTTGCCTTATTTACCGTAGGGCTTGGAAGGCCCGGGGGCCGCGTGCAGCTTGCCTCATTTTCCCTAAAGATTCTGTTACAATTACGTATTATAGGAGGTAAAGGGGATGCTCCGGGCCGTAAGCTTCTTGGCGCTTATCATGGTCGTGGCCGTTTGCGGATGCATGAAGGTGGCCTCGGTGACCCCGGTGGGGGAGCATCCCAAGAAGATATGGCATGATGATTGGGACGGGACTTGGCTAAACAAGGAGCAACCCGTCAAGATTAGGGTAGCGGATGAGCAGAATGGAGTGCTACAGGTGGCATGGGTGGAGGAGAAGGGTGAGCGCTTGGTGCTGGAATCGTATCAGATTGAGATGTGGGAAGCCGGTGAATGGACCTTTGGAAATTTCAAGACTCAGGAAAGTACCGCTTCATACCTTTGGGGGCTGGTCAAGAAAGACCAGAGGCAGATCATCATCTGGACCCCGGACCAGGCGTATTTCAGGAAGCTGGTGGAAACAGGGGTGCTCCCTGGAAACGTCGAAAAGGGCGGCGATGTGGTTCTTAAGAAGCTCACCCCGGAGCACCTGCAGACAATGATGTCTTCAGCCCGGAGCGAGTGCTTCAACTGGAAGACGCCCATCGTTTTCATACGCTTGGGGAAGTAATTCCTCTATGCTCGAAAGAAATCTTTCGTCTACGCCCACCGGGTCTGGTTAGCAGCGATTTTCCCCGGAGGCAAGTATTGCAGGCCCGCAGAGAGCAGATACCTCTTTGTTATGCGGCCTATAAACCCCAGGACCATACCGCTCGATACCCGGTCTTATACCAGGTTGCTGTCAAAGAGGTAATATTGAACGTGTCATTCTGAACGGAGCGAAGCGCAGTGAAGAATCTAGATTCTTCGCTGCGCTCAGAATGACAATCTTACTCTTTTGACCGCAACTTGGTATTATTACTCTTCTTCCTCGAGTTCCCGGAGGCGCTTTTCGGCTTCCTTCTGGCGCTTGGTGGCGTCCTCCTGGCGTTTGAGGGCCTCTGGATAGCGCACGCCGGGATGCTGCTTTTTCTCCTTCTGTTCGAGATATTCCGATTGCTCTTGCCGTTTCTGCTGCAGGTCTTGCTGTTGCTTATCGGCAATCGGCGGCGAGGCGCTTTGGGCCAGGACCTGGCTCGCGAGCCAGAGATTGCCGGGGATTACCAATAAACCTGCCAGGAGTATCATTCCCAGTCCCGTGATCTTTTTCATCTGCCCCTCCTCCTATCAGTCCAAAATATATAGTAACAAGTTGCGGTCATAGAGGTAAGAAAAGCCTTGTTCGTAAGATCGCATCTGTGTGTGCTTCCATCCTTGAGGGCGGACACATGGGTCCGCCCCCACGAAGATAGAGAGCTCTGCGAAAATGCCCAAACCTCCCCTTCCGAGGGAACGGAGCGACCGAAGAATCTCATAGGTGCCAGGAAATGCGAGATTCGCAACGAAGCTTTGCTCCGTTCAGAATGACAGAAGAGGACTTTCGCAGAGGTCTCTAACTGCTCACTGCTTGCTGCTCTCTCCTGCCCCCCCTCCTGCCAAACGTTTCTCATCCCACAGAGCCGCCAGTCTGGCCAGATGGGCCTTTTCCTCCTGGGCCAGGGTGTAGAGCACCTCCCGGGCCTGGGGCTGGGTGAGTCTGCCCGCAAAGCGCAGGTAGAGGTCCAGGGCCTGGGTCTCCAGCATCAGGGCCAGCTCCAGCATCTCCGGCAGGGACTTCATGAACGCGGCGTTTTGCTGGAGAAATTTCTGGGGCTGAAAGCCCCCTTCCATCAAGGCTGGTTGGCGCTCCGCCATGACCGCGGGCAGGTCTGGGGCGGTGGGCTCCAGGTTCCGGTAAAGCGCGGCCAGCTTCTCTTCGTGCAACTCCTCATAGTGGGCCAGTTGCCGGCAGAGCGCGGCCAGATCGGGGGCGTCGGTCCGGGCGGCCACGGTTTCATGGAAGGTCTGCATAGCCTTTTCCATGCCGTAGGCCAGGATCACCACTTCCGTGGGCGATTCGTCGCCCCGGATCAGGTCCAGGTTGAGCTCCAGGGGGCCCGCGGCTTTGCGGCCCTGGAAGGCCTTGATGCCTCCCGCCAGGTTGTAGAGTTCCTTGAAGCCCAGGCCGGCCAGGAGTTGCGCGGCCACCCGGCTGCGGCCGCCGATGGCGCAGTGGACCAGGGTAGGCTTGTCCGGGTCCAACTCCCGGTACTGGTCGGTGAGCTGGGGGAGAGGTATGAGGGTGGCGCCGGGGAGGTGCTCCTCTTCGTACTCCCAGGGCTGGCGCACGTCCAGCAGGGTGTAAGAGCCTTCGGGATGGGAAGCCAGATATTCCCTGGCCTCCTCCGGGTCCATGGATTCCACCGGAGTAAAGAGTTTCCTTAACTGGATCAAGCCGTTTCTCCTTGGCGGTTCTTGTCGTCCACACCTTCCAGGGCCGCCAGCCCCTTGGGGGTGAGCCGGAATAGATGCTTCTCCTTCTCGACGTACCTGGCCTGCATAAATTCCCGCATGGCTCCCCGGACCATGAAAAGGTCGATACGCGTTTCCCGGGCCACCTCTTCCGGGGTGCCGGGTGAATGCAAGGCCAGGAGGATGATCTCCCCGGAGCGCGACAGGGTGCCGTCGGGCTGGATGCAGGCCATGGTCTCTCCTAATACCGGGTTGCCGTCAAAGAGAGATTCCTTGGTAAGAGGTCGGACCCGGGTGTCCGCCCTGGGGGCGCACACCCGGGTGCGCCCCTACAGCTTTTTCTTGCAGAAGTACCAGTCTTTGCAATCCAGGCCTTGCTGCAGGCGCTGTTCCGCGGCCTCCATGGTCTTCGGCGGCGGCATGATCACCCAGTCCCCGGGCTGCCAGTTGGCCGGAGTGGCCACCCCGTTTTTATCCGTGGTCTGGAGGGCCTTCACCAGGCGCAGGATCTCCTGCAGGTTGCGGCCGGTGGTCATGGGGTAATAAATCATGGCCCGGAGGGTCCCTTTGGGATCAATGACGAAGACGCACCGTGAAGTCTCGGTTTTGCTTTCACCGGGCATGATCATGCCGTAAAGGCCCGCGACTTTGCGGTCCGAGTCGGCGATGATGGGAAAGGGGATTTTGACCCCGAATTTCTCCTCGATATTGCGCAGCCAGGCGATATGGGCGGTGACGCTGTCCACGCTGAGGCCCAGGAGGTCTGCGCCCAGGTCTTTCAAGGGCTGGTGGATTTCCTGGAAGGCCAGAAATTCCGTGGTGCACACCGGGGTGAAATCCGCGGGGTGGGAAAAGAGGATGAGCCACCGGTCCTTGAAGTCTTCCAGGGCCAGCCGGCCCCAGGTGGTTTCCGCTTCGAAGGCCGGGGCCTGGTCGCCGATGCGGGGCAGAGGCCGGATGTCCGCTTTTTCGTCCATGCTTGGTCTCCTGAAAATTCCGTTGGTTGTTCTAGTTAATCTAATGATGAACTTAGGCGGTGGCAACCGGGCGGCCCGCGCCCCTGCCACAGTTTTTTCCTAAACGAAGAAGATTGGTGTCGGTGGAGGGGCTAGGAGCCCCGGCCCCTTTCTCTAACCGCCATATCTTAGAAAAAAACCCGGCCGCTCCCCCCAACCCTTCTCGCCAAACAGCGAGTTGAGCCATTAGATAAGCCTGCCCCTTCATTCATAAATTTTACCGGCAAAAATTTTCCTAACCGGCAAGGTTTTCCCCAGGTACTAGGAAAATTTTGCTAGCTGCAAATTCAATCTAATTTTCCTAATATATTATCCAATAATATTGACAAGTTACACTATTCTATTTGGCACATTTCTTGCGAACTTGATCAAGCACGTAATTTTCTTCACGAATTACCTTAGGCAACATCCATAGCCTTTCCAATATATTAAGCAACCCGCGGCTATCATAATTTGTTCTTTAAATCTGGGTAGTTGCCAGATACGCCCTATTATTGCCGGAATACTGGCTTTTGCAGGACCGGCAATGCAGATGGGATCCCCAGTGGCCAGGGTGAACCTCCGCTGGGATTGCGAAGAATGGAAAGGGGGTGGCGCCGGGAGCCGGACCAAACCGATAAACATGCGGCAAGGGTGATTGCTAAACTAAACTTCCCCACCGAAATCTTCACACTCAAAGGAGAGGGTCATGAGCATTGGAGCAGTAGGCAGCTTCGGTGGCGGCTGTAACTTTCCGTCCATCAGTGAAATGCGGCAGAATATGTTCAAGAAGATGGATCAGGACGGCGATGGGGCCATCAGCAAGAGCGAGTGCCAAACCGCGGCGGATACCATGTCCAAAGAAACCGGCCTGTCCATCACTGCAGACGAGATGATGTCCATCTTTGACCTCAATCAGGATGGCGCCATCACCAAGGCCGAACAGACCGAGGCCAGCCCCACGTGGGAACAGCACATGGCAGACCTCATGGATGCAGCCGGCATGAGCCGGATGGGCCCGCCGCCGCCGCCCCCGGACGCGGCCGGCGATTTATCCGAACTGTTGAGCAAGATCTTTGCGGCGATGGATACCAATGGCGACGGGGTTGTTGATCAGACCGAGTACAACACGGCCATGACCCAGATCGAGGGCGGGCTGGAGGGCTCCACCGCCTCAGACACGTCTTCTTCCGGGACCACCAGCAGCTCCACGACTACGGCCAGTTCCACCGACACTACCACCGACACCAGCAGTCAGAACACCCTGTTGGCCCTGATACAACAATTCCTGGAAAATATCCTGACCTATGAGAAGCAACAGAATGATTATGCTTCTTCCCAGGGGCAGGGGACGACTCAGGGGCAGGCTACGAAAAGCGTAAACTCGTACGCTTAGGCAGCCCCTGGCGGCAGGCTGGGCGTACATAATTCTGGGAGAGGCGGGCCAGGAACCGGCAGCCCGGGCTTGCCAGCCTGCGGCCCGGCCTGCCCTCCTCCCCCAGATTTCCTTCCTTGATCCCCTAGGCCAATTCGAGACCTCTGCCAAAGACCAGTCTGTCATCCTGAGCGAAGTGAAGGAGCTATCAGATTGTGGCAAAATTCCCTGCAAATGGAAATTCAGGGCCTCATTAACGAACAAGGGTATCTAAAGTCCCCCTTTGGAAAAGGTTTATTTGTAGTGATTTCATGAGCTTTTAAAATCACCCCTGACCCCCCTTTTCAAAGGGGGGGTAGAGCCTTTCAGATTCTTCGGTCGCGCCGCTCCCTCAGAATGACAAGTTTGGGCATTTTCGCAGAGGTCTCGAATTGGTATTAGATTGGGCTTAGGGTCCGGAAAGTCCTAAATCCTGCCGGATCTGGGCCATTAGCCGGGGCAGGGCTTGGGCCACCTCCGGGGAAAGCCCCAGGCCGGGTGCAAAAATCTTCCCTTCAATGCCATAGATGAGCAGCTGGGTGGGCAGTTGCCCCAGGGTGCGGGCCAGTTCCAGGGATTCCGCCACCCCGAAGGCATGGCTGGAGGGGTGGTGAAAACAGGCAGCCGGCAGAGGCTCCCGCGTGGCGTCAAAACGGCGCACCGTGCCCGGTGCGGCGCCGGAATGCATGGCGTCAATGAGAATCGCGGGGGTGGCGTCCTGCCACAACTCCCATAATTCCCCGGCGTCGCCTTTCTTCTCCAGGACCGTCACCCCGGGCAGGGCCATTTCCCGGAGCTGGCGCGCCGCCACCAGGCCCACGGCGTCATCCCGGCGATAGTCATTCCCGACGCCGATGATGCGGGTATTTGCCAACATAATTTATCTGCTCACCATGAAAAGGGTTGGAAAGGGGAGCGGCGGAAGAGAGGCTGGAGTGAGCAGCAAAAAAAAGCGGCCTCTATTATCGTGTTTCGGAAGTGCCTTGAATAACTCAGGGCCTTAAAACTCCCCTTCCCCTGATGGAAGGGGGGTAGAGCGGCCGTCTCGACCGCCATGGGTGGCGGGCACGGAGGCCCGCCCCACCGAAGAAATTTCACCCCCATTCCCGCCCTCCTCCATCAAGGGAATCAAGGGGGAGGGAGACAAGCTCTGGAAACTTTTTAAAGATAATCCTGAAACGCTACCCTAGGTCTTGTTGTTACTGCTCACCGCTCACTGACCTTCCGCCCCTTCCCCCGCACAGCTACTCCCTATCCCACTTCACCTTGAGAAAATGGGTGGCGCAGGAGATGCAGGGGTCGTAGTTGCGGATCATCTGTTCGCACTGCCAGGTGAGCTTATCGTCCGGGAGGTCCAGGTGGCCGGAAACGAATCGCCCCAGGTCGCTCTCCATGATCTTCTGGTTTTGGGAGGTGGGGGGTACGATCTTGGCCTCCCGGATCAGCCCTTCCTCATCCAGGCGGTAGCGGTGATAGAGAAAACCCCGGGGGGCTTCGGTGCAGGCCCGGCCCACCCCGGCCCGGGGCTCCGCCTGGAGAGCGGGTGCGTCCGGCATTTCGTAAGCCTCAATCAGGCTCAGGGCCTCATCCACGGCATAGAGGGTTTCCACGGCCCGGACCACGATGCTCTGGAAAGGATTCCGGCACTCCCGGGCCAGACCTGCGTCTTTGGCGGCCTCCTGGGCCAGTGGCGAAAAACGGTCAAAATTCAGGTTATAGCGGGCCAGGGGGCCCACCAGATAGGGGCCCCGGGCCTTCAAGGCCGACTGCAGGGCATGGCTGTAAACGATATGTTCTTCCTGGAAATGGTCCTCATAGTCCTTAACCGGGATATCCAGGCCCCGGTTGGACACCAGGCGGCCGGCGTTCAGGGGATACTCATCCGGGTGGCTCAGGGCCACAAATTCGTAATCCGCCTCATAATCGGGAAAAGGTAAGCCCGCCACCCAGGCCACGGTTTTCATGGCCGCGTCCCGGGCCCACCTGAGCCGTTCGGCCATGGGGGCCAGTTCCTCTTTGGCGGGGACCCGATAAAAACCACCCACCCGCACGTTGATGGGGTGGATCTCCCGGCCGCCGATGAGGGCCACCAGTTCGTTGCCCACCTTTTTGAGCTGCAGGCCCATCTTCACCAGGTCCGGATGATCCTTGGCCATCTGCAGGGAATCGTCATAACCCAAAAAATCCGGGGCGTGGAGCATGAAAATATGGAGCGCGTGGCTCTCGATCCATTCCCCGCAATAGATGAGCCGCCGCAGAGCGCGCAGCGGCCCCTCCACCTGCACCCCCAGGGCGTCTTCCATGGCGTGCACCGCGCTCATCTGGTAGGCCACGGGGCAAATGCCGCAGATACGGGCGGTGATATCCGGGGCCTCGGTGAAATGGCGGCCCCTCAAGAATGCCTCGAAAAAGCGGGGCGGCTCCCAGATCGCCAGCTGCACCCCGGCCACTGCCCCATCTTTGATCTTGATGTGCAGCGAGCCTTCGCCTTCCACCCGGGCCAGGTAGTCCACCTTGATGGTTCTAGTGCTCATGGGCCTTGCTCTCCTGGCGGAAGGGCTCCGCACCGGCGTTGAAGGTGCGGTAAAGGCGCAGCAGCTCGGGGTCCGTGACGCCCAGGCGGTTTTTGAACCAGGCGCTCAAGGACGCGGTGTTGGGGGTTTCCTTGGGCCCGTAGCAGCCGTAACAGCCCCGCTGGTAGGTGGGGCAGAGCGCGCCGCAACCCGCGTGGGTCACCGGCCCCAGGCAGGGCGTGCCCTGGGCCACCTGCACGCAGATGTTGCCCCGCATTTTGCATTCCAGGCAGACGCTGTGGGCCGGGGCCTGGGGGCGGCGTCCCTGGAGAAAGGCGCAGACCGTCTCCACCAGCTGCCGCTTGTTGATGGGACAGCCCTGGAGCTCAAAATCCACGGGCACATGGGCGGAGATGGGGGTGGAGGTCTCCAGGGCCTCGATGTACTCGGGCCGGGCATAAACCAGGGGGATATAATCTTTCACATCCGCAAAATTCCGGAGCCCCTGGATGCCCCCCGCGGTGGCGCAAGCGCCGATGGGGAGGAGAAATTTGGAGATGCGGCGCACCTTCTTGATGCGCTCCAGGTCATGGGGCGCGGCAATGGAGCCCTCCACCAGGGAGAGATCATAGGGGCCTTTGACCACGGCCCGGGTGGCCTCCACAAAATAGGAGATCTCCAGCTCCCCGGCGATGGCCAGGAGTTCGTCTTCGCAATCTAGCAAAGACAACTGGCAGCCGTCGCAGGAGGCGAATTTCCAGACGGCCAGTTTGGGGCGTCGTTTTCGGGGCATGATAGTGCTCGGTTCCTTAAATCTTGGAACAACTTTGACGTTTTTTGCTACCCCCTTTTTCAACGGGGGACTTTAGGCATTTATCAGATTTTTGCGCCTCTGATCAATTGCGTCCACCTTCACCCCGGAGCATCAAACCTCCCGGGCCAGGAACCAGTCCTGGAGCCGGTCATAGGGGAAGACCGGCCCGTCTTTGCACACGAAAAAGGGGCCCAACTGGCAGTGGCCGCACAGGCCCAGGCCGCATTTCATGTTCCGCTCCATGGAGAGGTAGATGTTGGCCTTCTTCAGGCCCCGGCTTAACAACTCCTGGACCGTAAAGCGCATCATCACCCCGGGGCCGCAAATCAGGGCCACGGTCTGCTCCGGGTCGAAGCGGGCCCGGGCAATGAGGTTGGGCACCACGCCCACGTTGCCCCGCCAATCCCCCCGGGAAGCGTCCACGGTGACATGGACCCGGAAGTCGAAACGGCCCCGCCAGCTCTCCAGTTCTTTTAAGTATAAGATGTCCTGGGGAGTTCGGGCCCCGTAAATCAACTCCAGATTGCCGTAGTCCAGGCGGTGGGCCAAAAGATGGTAAACCGCGGGCCGTACCGGGGCCAGACCCAGCCCCCCGGCAATGACCAGGACGTCCTGGCCCGCGGCCTTCTCCACCGGCCAGGGCTCGCCGAAGGGGCCCCGCACTCCCAGGGCATCCCCTTTCTGCAGGCGCCAGATGGCCTTAGTCACCGGGCCCACGGCCCGCACCGTGTGCACCAGGGTCTCCGGCCGGGCCGGATCGCCGCTGATGGAGATGGGGACTTCCCCCATGCCGAAGGCATAGAGCATGTTGAACTGCCCGGGCGCGAAGGTGTAGCCTTGATCGCCGCGGCTGGGGGCCATGGTCAGGGTATAGGTGTCCGCGGTCTCCCGGACCTTCTTCAGGACCCGGTAAGGGACCGGCAACATAGGCTCGGCGCTGGGATTAAGCATTTTTGTTAATTCCTGGGGGAAAGCTGTCAGCGGCCGGCTTTCAGCTTTTTGCTTTAAATGAAGCAACCCGCAAAACTAAGCTTTGCTCCTAAGCGAGTTTCCAGGCTCAGTGGTCTGTTTCCTAATTAAGTTGACTCAGTAGGGCAGTCGCTCATGAGCCCTTGTCTCACCCATAAATTATGAAAAGGCTGGTGGAGCGGGCCTCCGTGCCCGCCATGGCCGCAGGCGGCCAGAGACGGCCGCCCCACCTAATCACTGCGATTTATTAGCTTTCCAAGCAGTAAATTTGGTGCGTAGGACGCACCCTCCAAAATTTTCCGGAACAGGACCTACCTTTTATTCTTAATATATTTGCGTCTTGCTTTGCGCCTTGGCGTCTTTGCGTGAGGCCTATCTTTCCGGAACAGGTTTTTATTACCCCCCTTTAGTAAAGGGAGGCCGGGGGGATTTTGTAAGCGCTCGCAATCCCCTAAATCCCCCTTTTTCAAAGGGGGACTTAACCCTGCCAGGTCCAACGCTCCGGACTTGATTTAGGTCCAGCTAATAATGAAGCACTCCGCTCAGCTTGGGAACCAGGAAGCAAGCCCGGCCCGGCCCTCAACTCGCCTTCTCGCCGTACATATCCCCCAGCTGCATGGTGGTCACCCGGAATTGCACGGCCAGCATCTGGGCGTATCTTTTCATGAGCGCGTAGCCCAACTCATGGTCCTGTTCACATTTTTGCATGAGGCTTTTGACATCCAGGGCTGTGGCCCTGGTCAGTTGCACGGCCCGGGCGTCATAGTGCCAATGGAAGGGTTTTCCCACCCAGAGCCAGCCCAGGGCCTCCCCTTCCCCCAGGGTCTGGACGGTGACGGGACCCCGCCGGGAGCGAAAAATCTCCACCGCCACCTGGCCGTGATTGATGAGGAAGAATTTGGCCGCCTCGTCTTGTTCCCGGAAAAGAAACTCCCCGGCTTTGAAGTTTAACCTGGAGGCGCATTCCCCGATAATCTGCAGGTGACGTGGCTCCATGCCTTGAAAAAACGGGTGGGTCGCCAAGATGGGCTCAGGCGTCTCCATGTTATTTCTCCTTTGCCGGGGGGGAGGCGGTCTGTTCGCTTTCCCGGATGGCCTGCACCTCGGCGGTGATATCGATGGCCACCGGGCACCAGGTGATGCAGCGGCCGCAGCCTACGCACCCCGAAACCCCGAACTGATCGATCCAGGTGGCCAGTTTGTGGGTCAACCATTGGCGGTAGCGGGACCTGGGGGAAGGGCGGACGCTGCCGCCGTGCAGATAAGTAAAATCCACGGTGTAGCAGACGTCCCAGCGCCGGTGGCGTTCAGCGTGCTCCCCGGTCAGGTCGGTGGCGTCTTCCAGGGTATGGCAAAAGCAGGTGGGGCAGACCAGGGTGCAGTTGCCGCAACTTAAGCAGCGGGCCGCGACCTGGTCCCAACGGGGATTTTCATAGTTACGATAAAGTAAGGCCTGGATCTCCGTGGTGTCCAGGGTCCGTCCCAGGCGCCCGGCGGCCCGGGCCTGCGCTTGCGCCGCGGCCTCAAGCTCTTCGGCCCGGGCCTGCTGCTGGGGGAGGTGCGCCAGCAATTCCCGGCCCCGTTCCGTGCCCACGGCGACCACCAGATAATGACGCGCTCCCTGGAGGACTTCAGTGAGGGCCAGGTCAAATCCCCCGGTGGCTTGCGGCCCGTGGCCCATGGACGCGCAAAAACCGGTGCCGCAGGGATGGCTGCAGTTCACCGCCAGGATAAAGGCCTGCTCCCGCCGGGATTGGTAATCCGGGTCAATAAAGGGACCTTCCAGAAAGACCCGGTCCTGCACGGCCATGGCCTGAAGATCGCAGGCGTGGACGCCGATAAAGGCGAATTTGGGAGCGCCGGCTGCGGTACTAAGGAGCTGAAAACCGCGGCCCTCCCGGGTGGCCTGCCATAGGCGGCGGCGGGGGGGGTAAAGAAATTGCTTCCAGGACTGCTGGCCCACCCCGTAGCCGAAGAGGGCGTCATCGTCCCGCTTTTTTAGCCGGAACGCGCCGCCTTCCTGGGCGTCGCCCCAGCCCCGGGGGAGGTCGGCGATGGAGGAGAGGTGGTCATAAACCAGGGAACCGTGGCGCAGGGTTGGACCCACCGGTTGATAGCCCCGGCTGATCAAGGCCTCCAGCAGTTGTTGCAGCCCCTGGGGCTCCAGCACCACCTCATCCCCGCCAGGATACGGCTCAGGACTCATCAGGGGGTTCTCTCCGGATAGTGGGTATTAGGGAGATCAGATCATACCCGGAAAAAGGCGGGAGGTAAATAAAGTTTTGCAGGTAAATGGCGGCAAGGCGCAACG
>Ga0265296_1003838_pt1 | contig 13549 bp, 10 predicted proteins | sample MunlanPumphouse1_FD_189073 | JGI IMG/M metagenome (GOLD analysis project Ga0265296, IMG submission 189073) | Groundwater microbial communities from a municipal landfill in Southern Ontario, Canada - Pumphouse #1 | ecosystem: Environmental > Aquatic > Deep subsurface > Groundwater | place... | reverse complement strand
GCCCACTTCTTTCAGGAAACCCAGGCGGTCGGCCACCTCCTTGAGCACCCGGCGGCCGATCTCCCTTTGCCGGGGGCTGAGCTCCAGGTCCCGGAACCAGTCCAGGGTCTGGGCCACGGTGAAGCGGGTCAACTCACTGATATTAAGGTCGTTGATCTTCACCGCCAGGGCCTCCCGCCTAAGGCGGGTACCCCGGCAATCCGGGCAGGGCTGGACGCTCATGTACTGCTCGATCTCTTCCCGGACCAAAGGCGAGTCCGTCTCCTTATAGCGGTCCTGGAGCAGACTGACCAGCCCGGGGAAAGGCCGGGGCACCAGGTGGCGGCGCCCGCCTTGTTCATAAAAGAACTCGATGGACTCCCCCCGGGAGCCGAAGAGGAGGACCTGCTGCACCTTAGGGTCCAGGTCCCGGAACGGGGTGTGGATGGAGAACCGGTAGTGCTTTTCCAAGGCTTCGAGAAGCTGCTGGTGGCGCAGGGAATGACGGTGGGACCAGGGCCGGATGGCCCCTTCCCGGAGGCTCAGGTCTTCGTTAGGCACCACCAGGTCCGGGTCGATGACCAGTTTGGTGCCCAGACCGCTGCAACTGGAGCAGGCCCCCTGGGGGCTGTTGAAGGAAAAGAGGCGGGGGGTCAATTCCGGCAGGCTGACCCCGCAGTGGTCGCAGGCGAATTTCTCGCTGAAAAGCAACTCCTCGCCCCCCAGCACGGCCACCCGCACCACGCCTTCCGCCAGCTTCAGGGCCAGTTCCAGGGAATCGGTGAGCCTGGGGGCCAGGTCCTCCTTGATCACCAGCCGGTCCACCATGGCCTCGATGGTATGGCGGCGGTTTTTATCCAGCGCCGGCAGCTCTTCCAGTTCCACCACCTCGCCGTTGAGGCGGATGCGGCTGTAACCTTCCCGCTGCAGCCTCTCCAGGAGCTTCAGGTGCTCCCCTTTGCGGTTCACCACCACCGGGGCCAGGATGGTGATCTTGGTCCCCGGGGTGAGAGCCAGAACCTGATCCACCATCTGGGTGACGCTCAAAGCGGCGATGGGGCGGCCGCACTGATAACAATAGGGAGTGCCCACCCGGGCGAAGAGGACCCGCAGGTAGTCGTAAATCTCCGTGGCCGTGGCCAGGGTGGAGCGGGGATTCCGGGAGGCGCTGCGCTGCTCGATGGCGATGGCCGGGGAGAGCCCCTCGATGTACTCCACGTCCGGCTTGTCCATGAGCTCCAGGAACTGGCGGGCATACGCGGACAGGGACTCCACGTAACGCCGCTGTCCTTCGGCGTAGAGGATATCGAAGGCCAGGGTGGATTTGCCGGAGCCGCTCACCCCGGTGATGACGATCAACTGCTCCCGGGGCAGCTCCAGGTCGACGTTCTTCAGGTTGTGTTCCCGGGCGCCCCGGATGACGATCTGATTAGGAGACATTAGGCAATCGGGCCAACCTGGCCGGAGAAGGGTTGCATTTTTTTAACTACCTGAGTTCGTGATTTTTTTGAGTTTCTTGTTCCCCACTTTGAAAAAGGGGGGGTAGGGGGGATTTATAAGCGCCTCAATCCCCATAAATCCCCCTTTGCCAAAGGGGGATTTAATAAATGCCTGCTCTTTGCTAAAGCCCTTAATTAGTAATTAGTATCGCTGCGTTGGGGTATCAAGGATTAGGGCAGGTTCTTGCCGGCAGGACCCGGTGCGGACTCCCCAGGCGGGCTCTGGGCTTTGGGTTTGCGGCCCCGTTTCTTCTTGATCTCATAGGGCACGAACTTCACCCCCTGGGACCGTCCGGCCCCCCCCGGCCACAAAAGGGGTCCATTCCCCAGCAGATGGGCGATTTCCGACAGGGGCAGGTCCAGGTACTGCGGGGGGATCACCTTGATTTCCAATTTCTGGCCCTTGTTGGGGCGTTCTTTTCCTCTGGACATGAGCGCTTTTCCTTAAGCCGATGCGAAAGACCGGGAAACCGCCCGTGTCCGGCTGCGGCGGTTTTCCCGGATAAGGTCTTCTTTAATAAATTACCCATTTAATTTAATGGAGTTGGCGATAAAAAACATCGAAAAAGATTATCGGCCAGGATGAATTTAATTAACCAGTGCTGATAACTTTAAAAAATAGTTCGGAAATAAATTTTTTGCGCTTTCTTTCCCAGGCGCCGCGTCGAGCTCCTGAGCCTGGCTTAATTAGAAGCAAGGGGCAAACCTTAAGCAGCAAAATTGTCATTCTGAGCGCCGCGAAGAAGATAGATTCTTCACTGCGCTGCGCTCCGTTCAGAATGACAGCTCTAATACCGAGTTGCAATCAAACAGCGTGGATTTGAAGGGGGGCACCCATGTGTGCCCCCCTGACGCTCGCAAAAACACCATCCCCCGACCTCCTAAAAATCAATACGATCATAGGATTAAGGACGCAGTGGTATTTGCGGTCTCTGGGGCGGACACCTGGGTCCGCCCCCACATGAAAATTGTCATTTGATTGCAACTCGTTATTAAATCAACTAATTCCCGACTTGTGGGTAATGCTCAACACCAGGGGGAGGGGGTTAAATACGGACCTTCATCGCTTCAAAAGGCTATTTTGCAGCAGGCTCGCTGCCTCAACGATGCGGTTGCCCAGGAAAGAGCAAAGGGCCGGACCCCTCCTCACCGCTGGAACTGCCCCAGCTTGGCGGCCAGTTCCTCCGGGGTCTTGATGGCCGGGCGGCAGGTGAAGTTATGACACAGATAAGCCGTGGGTCCTTCTCCCAGAGGTCCGTAGGTGCGCGCCGCGGGCGAGAGCTGCTCCAATAAGCCGGGGTCCGCGGGATTTTTCAGCAACAGCCGCGTTTCCGGCAAGAAATGGCGGTAAGCCCCGCGCAACATCTCTTGCATCCTGGGGTCATGTGGGTCTCCCACCAGGGTCAGGTCCAGGCGCGGCAGTAGATTAAGGGTGGCCGCGGTCCACAGGTGGGCAAAGGCCCAGGGGTTTTCCCGGGCCCGGTTACAAAATCCCCGGAGAATGGCTTGAGCCCGCTCCCGGTAGCGGGCCTCCTCGGTGATCCGGTGCAGTTTGAGGCAGACCCGGGCGGCCATGGAGTTCCCGGAAGGAATGGTCTGGTCAAAGATGCTCTTGGAGCGGATCAAGGGGCTTTCCTGATCCCGGGCCACGTAAAAGTAAAGACCGTCCCCGGGGTCCAGATACTTGTCATCTAAAAGATCCATCAAGCGTTGGGCCTGGTACAGCCACGCGGGGTCGAAATCCGTCTCATAGAGGGTAAGGAGGGCGTAGGCCAGGGAGGCGTAATCCTCGGAAAATCCCGGCACACTGAGCCGGCCCGCGGTGGCGCTCCGGTAGAGGACCTCCTCCTGGAGGAGATTCTCTAAAATATAGCGGGCGCCCCGGGCCGCGGCCTCGTAGTAGCGCCTTTCCCCCAAAACCTGGGCCCCTTGGGCCAAAGCGGCAATCATCAGGCCGTTCCAGGAGACGATGATCTTTTCATCCCGGTGGGGCGGCACCCGCCCGGCCCGGGCCCGGCGCAGGGCCTCCCGGACCTTTTCCAGTTCCTCGTCCGCCTGCTCCGGAGTCAGGAAAAAGCGGGCCGCCAGGTCTTCCCGGGTCAGGGGCCGGGTGAGGATGTTTTGCCCCTCAAAATTGCCCTCCGGGGTGACCCCCAGGGCGGCAACCGCCAGGGGCGCAAGACCGGGGCCCACCAGCCGCTCCACTTCCGCCAGGCTCCAGACGTAATATTTCCCTTCCACCCCTTCGCTGTCCGCGTCCCAACCCGCGTAGAAACCGCCGTCCGGGGCCTGCATCTCCCGGAGCACGAAATCCATGGTCTCGGTGGCGATGCGCCGGGCCAGGGGGTTGCCCTGAAGCTGATAACAGGCCAGATAGAGGGGCACCAGCAGGGCGTTATCATAAAGCATCTTTTCAAAATGGGGCACCACCCAGGCCGCGTCCACGGTATAACGGGCGAAACCGCCCCCCAACTGGTCGTAAATGCCGCCCCGGGCCATCTGCTCCAGGGTGAAGGCTAGTTTTACCAAGACCGGGGCCTCCCCGGAGAGCCGGTAATAATGGAGGAGAAAGGCCAGTTCCAGGGAACGGGGGAATTTGGGCGCGCCATCCAGGCCGCCGTGTTGGGAGTCGAAGTCCTGGAGCAGAAGTTGGGCCGCCTGGGACACCGCCTCGCCATCGGGCTCCAGATCTGTCCCGGCCACCACCCCCAGTTTCTGCAGGTGCGCCAGCACCCGGCCGGACAGCTCCAAGATCTGCTCCTGGTTCTGGCTATAGGCGTGGCTTAAGGCCAGGATCAGGCGGGGGAACCCCGGCAGGCCGCCCCGGTCATCAGGCGGAAAATAGGTCCCGCCATAAAACGGTTGCAGGTCCGGAGTGAGAAAGAGGCTCAAGGGCCAGCCGCCCCGGCCGGTAAGCGCGGTGACCACGTTCATATAGGTCTCGTCCAGGTCCGGCCTTTCCTCCCGGTCCACCTTGATGCTGATGAAATGCTCGTTTAAGAGCGCGGCAATATCTGCATTTTCGAAGGATTCATGGGCCATGACATGGCACCAATGGCAGGTGGAATAACCGATGCTCAGAAAAATGGGCTTATCCTCCCGCCGGGCCCGCTCCAGGGCCTCGGGCCCCCAGGGATACCAGTCCACGGGGTTGTACTGGTGTTGCTTGAGGTACGGGCTGGTGGCCTGGGCCAGATGGTTGGCGCGTGGTTCCGAAGACATGGCGGGGTCCTTTCTGATATCTCGGGAAAGATGGGCCCACTCCTCTCCCGGCCTGGGAAAGAAGCAGGCGGTAAATACTTATTTTTTGAATTTCATGACGATCTTGGTCAGGGCATTTTCCAGGTCATCCTTGGCCTTTTCCGCCCGGGCCTTGAGGGATTCCCATTTCTCCCCACCGGCTTCCTTCAGTTCCTGGAGCTTCTGCCGGGCCTCGGTTTGCTTCTCGGACAACTCGGCCACGCGCTTGTCGATTTCCTTCTTAGCCTCTGCCCCGGCTTTGGCGGCCTTAGCGTGCAACTCCACGATCTTGGCGTCCAATTCCTCCAGATATTCCGCCATTTTCTTTAAATAAGTCTTTTTTTCTTCCATGATCCAACCTCCAGGTTCCCGCAAAGGTAGTAAAATCCCCGGTCCTCAGAATCCATTTATCCAAGTCATCCTACCCGGGATTTATACCAGGTTGCTGTCAAACAGGTAATATTGAACGTGTCATTCTGAACAGAGCGAAGCGCAGTGAAGAATCTCTCTTCTTCGCTGTCCTCAGAATGACAATATTACTCTTTTGACCGCAACTTGGTATTAAGGGCGCGTCTCACCGTTTTTCTGTAAGGGCGAACCCAGGTATGCGTCCGCAACGGGCGGATACACAGGCCTCCCCTACAGTTCGATGTCTTTCAAGAGGATAATACTATTAACCGTTAAGGATAAGTTAAGGCCCCGGGACCTTGAGTCAAGGGCGGGTCAGACGCGGGTCAGCGCGGCGAACTCATCTTCCCGGGCCAGGCGGGCCAGTTCGCCCAGGAGTTTTTGTAATTCCCCGGCGTCCTGGAAATTGATCTCCAGATGAAAATTGGGGCCTTCCATGGCCGGGGGCGGGTGCAGGCGAAGACGAGGGTGGTTCCGGAGACCCAGACGCTGCAGCCCATTTTGAAACGCCTCTTGGGCCGCAGAGAAGCGGGGTGACAACATTTTCTGGAGAAGAAGGCGCAGGGCCGCGGCCTGCATCTGGGGGGTGCCGCCGCCCTCTGCTAGATGCCGCTGGAACTCCTTCCGGGAAATGATCTCCCCGGGGCTGCTATCCTCCCGGCGGGCCACCAGGTGCAGTCCCTGGATGAACTCTTCCTGTTTGCTCTGAGATAAAGGCAGTTTCTCCAGGAATGGGACCAGTGCTCCCCGGTCTGCAGGGTGCCAGGCAGCTAACAGCGCGGCCGCGGGCAGGGCCAGGCGGCCCCGGGCCGCGAGCTGCTGTAAAGGCTCTTCCAGTTGGGCCAGGGCCAGGAGCCGCTCCAGCAGAGTGAAAGACGGGGCCAGCCCCAGCAGGGGCAGGAATTTTTCCACCACCACCTGCCGGTCCCAATGTTTTTGTAAGCGGACCGCCAGCCGGGCCTGCTCCAGATGATTAAAGGGCCGGTTAAAGGCGTTGTCATGGAGATGGAGCAGCAGGCAGGAGGCTTCCGGCGCGTCTGCGGGGAGCACCCGGGCCGTGAGCCGCGGCCAACCCAGTTGGACCGCGGCTGCCAGGCGTTTGCGCCCCGTGACCGCCTGGAAGCGGTCCCCGGAAACGGCACGCAGCCAGGGAGGATTAAGCAGCCCCACTTCCCGGAGGGAGGCTTTCAGGAGGGAGAGGTCCCCCGGGGGCGAGAAGAGAAAGGCGCAATCCTCCAGGTCTAGCCCGGCCAAGGGAACTTCCTGGAGGGGGGCGGCCGCGATCATGAAACCTTTCGCAACACTCTGCGCTGGAGAGATGGCTTAAGATCAATAGCCATAGGGAGAATAAGGCCGGGGGCCGCTATAATAATCGGGATAAGGCGGCTGATAGGCTCCCGGGGGAGGATAGGCCCCTGGTGGCGAAGTAGTCCCCGGTGGGCCGTAGGCCCCTGGAGGCGGGGTAGTTCCCGGTGGGCCGTAGGCTCCTGGTGGCGGGGTAGTTCCTGGCGGCGGACCCGCCTCCGGACGCGACTCGGGATAAGCACCATACTTCTTATAATAATCCTCCCGCCAGCGCCGGTAATCTTGCTGGGACTGCTGCTGCCTCCGCCCATATTCTTCCTGGGCCTGTTGCTGCCTCTGCTGAAAATCCCTCTGGGCCTGTTCCCGCCTCTGGTAATAATCGGTCCAGGACTGCTGCATCTCCGGAGATAGACGATTCCACGCCGCGTCGTCCTGGGGCGGATAGGGCGGATAAACCGGCACGCAGCCCATAAACATGGCAGCCGCCAACACCGCCAGACCCACCGGCTTGAAAAAGCGCATGGCAATCTTATCCCTAATAAAGTACCAGATTATGTTTATTAAGACTATCTGGCGAGGGAAAAGTTAAGAAAAAGGGAAGGCGGGCCTGGGGGCTCGCCTTCCCTTTGGAAGAAGCGGCTGGTGCAGGGGGCAGGGATCATTTACGAAAAAGCCCCTGCCCTCGCCCACATCTTTCTTACTTGCCGATGACCAGGATGATGGCGTCTTTGGCTACGCTGGCGCCGGGTTCGAAGTTGATGGCGGTGATGGTGCCGCTGGCGGGCGCGGGGAGGCTGTTTTGCATCTTCATGGCCTCCAGGATGCAGACCAGGTCGCCGTTGGCCACCTTATCGCCCACCTTGACGCTGTAGCTGATGATCATCCCCGGCATGGGGGCCCTGAGCGGCACGTCGCCGGAGGCCATGGCCGCGGCCGCGGGGGCCGCGGCGGGTTTTGGCGCGGGCGCAGGCGCGGCCGCGGGCGCAGCGGCCACAGGCGGGACGCCTGTGCTGGGCATGGCCATGGGCGTCACCCCGGTCAACACCGGCGCGCCGGAGGTGCACTCCACCTCCACCGCATAGTGCTGCCCCTCCACGAAGACGTTGAAGGTGCGCAGGCCCGGGCCCTTTTCCGGCGCGGGTTTGGCCAGGGAATCCAGGAGCTCTTTGACCTTGGCGAAGAGCTTTTTGGACTTGATGGTGGTGTAGACCTCGTCCTCCAGCTTGATCTGCTCCAGGGTCCTGGCCTTCACCTCCTCGGGGATGGGCTCCAGGCCGTACTTCCATTTGAGGAAACGGGCCCCGGTGGTGGGGTACAGCGCATAGATGAGGATGTCCCCGTCGTTTTTGGCCAACCCCTTGGTCTCGGCCACCGCCTTGTCCCACTCCGGCTCCAGGATCTCCCCGGGCCGCTTGGTGGTGGGCTCCTCACCCCGCTCGTAGCCCTTGAGGATGATCTTCTGGACTTTTTTATCCATGGGCGCCGGGGTCTTGCCGTAGAGGCCGAAGGCCACGCCTTTCACTTCCGCGGGCACCATCTTGTAACGGCCGAAAAGCACATTCATCACCGCCTGGATGCCCACGATCTGGGAGGTGGGCGTCACCAGCGGCGGGTAGCCCAACTCGGCCCGGGTCTGGGGCAGGTCTGCCATCACCTCGTGGATGCGGTCCAGGGCGTTGGCTTCCTTGAGCTGGTTCACCAGGTTGGAGTACATGCCCCCGGGGATCTGGTGGAGCAAGACACCGGTGTCGATCTGGGCCATCTTGGAGGTGTCTAGCAAATCCCGGTACTTGAGGGCCACCTTTTCCAGGTCGTAGCCGATCTCGATCAAGCCGGCCAGGTCCATGTCCGTTTCCCGGTCCGTCTGCTCCACCGCCACCAGGAGCGGCTCGATGGCCGGTTGCGAGGTGCGCAGGGCAAAGGGGCTCAAACAAGTATCCAGCACGTCCACGCCCGCCTCGATGGCCTTCAAGTAGCTCATGGACCCCTGGCCCGAGGTGTAGTGGGTGTGGAACTCCATGGGGATCTTGACGGTCTCCTTCACGGCCTTGACGATGTCATAGACGTCGTTGGGGGAGCACATGCCCGCCATGTCCTTGAGGACGATGGAGTCCGCGCCCATCTCTTCGATGCGTTTGGCGAAGTCCACGTAGTACTTGAGATTGAAGATGGGGCCGCCCAGGCGCCGCTGGGTCAGGGAAAAGCACATGGCGCCCTGGAAGTGGGCCATGAGGCCTTCCTTCTTGGCGTCCATCAAGGCCTTCACCGACACCTCCCAGTTGCGCATGTCGTTCAGCGCGTCGAAGACCCGGAAGATGTCCACGCCTGCTTCCGCGGTGTAGCGCACGAAGCGGTAGGTGAGGTCGTCCGCATAGTTGCGGTAGCCCACCAGGTTCTGGCCCCTAAGCAGCATCATGGTGGGGGTTTTCTTTAAAATCCCCTTGATGGTGCGGATGCGGTCCCAGGGGTCGTCCCCCAGGAAACGGTGGGTGGTGTCGAAGGTGGCGCCCCCCCAGACCTCAATGGCCCAGTAGCCCATCTGGTCCATGCGTTCCATGAAGGGCACGATGTCTTCCGTGCGCATGCGGGTGGCCAGCAGCGACTGGTGGCCGTCCCGGAAGGTGGTGTCCGTAAATTTGATGGGGTTCTTTCCGGCCATTTATTTGCTCCTGTTTTCTGTTTTCCGTTTTCTGTTTTCTGTAGGGTGCGTCCTACGCACCGGGTCTTATGGTTTCGTTTTTGGTTTTTCGTTTTTGGCAAAAGCCTTGAAAATCCCCCTGAATCCCCCTTTACAAAAGGGGGACTTTGGCCGCGGCTCCTTATCAAGCCTTTGCGCCTCTTCTTCCCCCCTTTTTTAAAGGGGGGTCAGGGGGGATTTTGCCGGGTGCGTCCTTGCCCGCCTTACCGTTGGCGGCCGGGGACGGCCGCCCTACGGCTATCTCAAAGAACGGCGCTGCAGCAGGGCCCGCATCTGCATGGCTTCGCTACGGCCCGCCAGGCCCCAGAGGTTGGGGGGCGGACCCGGAGCCGCCTGGGCCGCGGCGCTCACGGCCGCGGCCTGGTACGCGGCTTCTTCGTCGGCCAGATAGGCCGAAATCGCCCCGCTGATGGCCGCTAATATTTGTGGTTTCATAATGCTTAGTGCCCCTCTCTTTTCTCAGTCATATCCGACGATTCAGGGTTCAGGGGCCAGGAAAAAATACTGACCACTGACCACTGGCCACTAAACAGGTATGTTCCCGTGCTTCTTGGGCGGCAGGGTCTCACGCTTGGTGCTTAGGGTCTCCAGGGCCTCAATGAGCCGGGGCCTGGTCTCCCGGGGCACGATGACCTGGTCCACAAAACCCCGGGATGCAGCGATGTAGGGGTTGTAGAGCAGGTCCTCGTAATGGTCGATGATCTCCTGGCGTTTGGCTACGGGGTCCTCCGCGGCCGCGATCTCTTTGCGGAAGATGACGTTGGCCGCGCCGGACGCGCCCATGACCGCGATCTCCGCGGTGGGCCAGGCCATGACCAGGTCCGCGCCCAGGTCCCGGGAGCACATGGCCAGGTACGACCCCCCGTAGTCCTTCCGGGTGATCAAGGTCAGCTTGGGCACCGTGGCCTCGGAGTAGCACCACAGGAGTTTGGCCCCGTGGCGGATGATGCCCCGCCATTCCTGGTCGCTGCCGGGGAGGTACCCGGGCACGTCGGCGATGGTTAACAGGGGGATGTTGAACGCGTCGCAAAAACGGATGAAGCGGGTGGCCTTGTCCGCCGCGTCCACGTCCAGGCACCCGGCCAGGACCTTGGGCTGGTTGGCGATGATGCCCACGGACCTGCCGCCCAACCGGGCCAGGGCAGTGATCATGTTCTGGGCGTAGTAGTGGTGGGGCTCGAAATAGTCCCCGTTATCGACGATGGCCCTAATCACATCGTACATGTCGTAAGAGGCCCGGGGGCTGTCCGGGACGATGGCGTCCAGGGCCGCGTCCTGTCTGGTCGCGGGGTCGGCAGAGGGGACCAGGGGCGGGTCTTCCAGGTTGTTGCTGGGCAAGAAAGAAAGCAGCCGTTTCATCTGCTCGATGGTGTCGGCGTCGTTTTCGCAGGCGAAGTGGGCCACCCCGCTCTTCAGGTTGTGGGCCATGGCCCCGCCCAGGTCCTCCTGGCTGATCTGCTCGCCGGTGACGCTCTTGATCACTTCCGGGCCGGTGATGAACATGTAGGAGGTCTTTTTCACCATGAAGATGAAGTCGGTCATGGCCGGGGAGTAGACCGCGCCCCCCGCGGTGGGGCCCATGATGGCCGAGAGCTGGGGGATGACGCCGCTGGCGATGGCGTTCCGGTAAAAGATCTGGCCGTAGCCGGAGAGGGAATCCACGCCTTCCTGGATGCGGGCGCCGCCGGAGTCGTTGAAGCCCACAAAGGGGGCCCCGGCTTTAAGGGCCAGGTCCATGACCTTGCAGATCTTCTTGGCGTGCATCTCGCCCAGGGAACCGGCCCGGGAGGTGAAATCCTGGGAAAAGGCAAACACGACCCGGCCGCCCACCCGGCCGTAGCCGGTGATCACCCCGTCCGCGGGGATCTCCACCTTTTCCATGCCGAAATTGACCGAGCGGTGGGTCACAAAAAGATCGGTCTCCCGAAAGGTCCCGGGATCGAAAAAGAGGTCCAACCGCTCCCGGGCCGTGAGCTTGCCGCTCCCGTGCTGCTTCTCCACCGCCTTGGCCCCGCCCATGCCCTTAACCTGGGCCTCCTTGGCCTGCAACTCCTTTATCTTTTCAGCCACTGTCTTCATCCGCGACTCCTTTTTGGCATTACCCTGGCGTCTGCATTTTTCTCAAAAATTTTATGATTGATGAAAATATAGAGCTTTTTGTGGCAAGTACCTTAGACTAGGCAAGGTTATTTTCTTTTGCCCACAATGTCAACCTGCCGGGGTGATATTTTTCCCTTTTCCAGCCGGGCGGGCGGGCCTATAATGGGCAGCAAAGTTCATGGGTTGGTTCGTCAGCTTAGAAGTAATTGCAAAACCGCTGGCGCTGTCATCCTGAACCAGGCAAGGTCTTAAATTGGCAAATAAGTACATTCCTTTGCTAAAGGGGGCAGGGGTGATTTTGTAAGCACCTGAAATACCCCTAAATCCCCCTTTTCCAAAGGGGGACTTTAAAACCTCCCCTCCCAAGTTTCTGCTGGGAGAGAAACTATTAGCAGCCTTAGACAGTTTTTGATTTAGTTTCTAGAGCTTTCACCAGGCCAGGCAAAGCTTGGTAGGCAATGGCCTTCCCAGGCCAAGCTTGGGAACGAGAAGATAACGGAGAAAAAAGATGACCTCGCCCCCCCATCCGGCCCCGGATTTTAGGGTGCACCGCACCACCGTCAGAGTCCGCTTCGGCGACACCGACCCCTACGGGATCGTTTATTTTGTCAGCTATTTCCGTTACTGCCACCGGGCCATCGAGGAGTTCTTAAGGGCCTGCGGCCTGAAGCCGGAAGAGACCTTCAAGAATGTTCAGGAGGGTTTCGGCCTGCCCATAGTGGAGGCCTGGTGCCGCTTCCGGAGACCGTCCAGGTACGGGGATTTGCTGCGCATCGAGACGCGCATCCAGGAGATGCGCGCCAAGGCCATCATCTTTCGCTTTGAATTTTATCCCGGGGAAGGGACGGAATTGCTGGCGGAAGGCACGGCCAACCTGCTGGCCATCGGCGCGAATTGGCGGGCCCGGGATCTGCCGGAGAGGATCAGAGAGGCTTTGGTCAGGTAACTTTTGGGGGGCCGGGAGCTGCACCGGCTGGAAAGCCTGGGCCACTAGTATTGTGTCCCAGCATTACTTTGCATCAATAGATGCTTTAATTCCCTCCCCCTTGAGGGGGGAGGGTTAGGGTGGGGGTGGCGTCTTTTTCTTAGAGATCAATCGCTTGCCCAAGACACCCCCCTCCCACCGTGGGGAGGGGGAGATTCTACCCGATTCTATTCTGACAGTTATTTCTGGGACAAGATACTAGCCCCCTCCCGCTGAATCCATTTCTCAGAGAGTCAATCCCCGATAAACTCCCGGCGAGGCGCTCGAGAGGCCGGAAACCGGCTTCCAAGTGAGCGGCCTTTGGCCGTCCGGCAGCTTTACCGAGCCTTTCAGGAAAGCCAACTTGCGGTAAACCGGCCCCACCACCAGCGTCCAGAAGGTGAGGCAGGCCAGGCCCCAGAACAGGGAGGGCCAACGGGGATCTCGCCAGCTCGTTTCCCCCAGGATATCCCAATTCCGGCCGAAGAACGCGGTCAGTATGGTGCTGAGCAGGCTGGTATGCTCCCCGGGCGTGCCGAGATAGAGCTGGTACAAGGCCATAAACCCCACCTGGGAGAGGCAATAGGCTAACAGGGGGTTGGAGCCCAGCCACTCGAGGGGCCGGGTCCAATGGACTCTCCATTTATGAACGTCGGTAAGCCCATAGAGGCCGCCCAGGAAAAGGAGGGCGAAGCCGGAGGTATAGAGGACGTAAGAGCTGGTCCAGAGGCTCTTGTTGAGGGGTAACCAAAACCCCCAAATCCTGCCCGCGACCACCCCGAGAATACCGCACAGCAAAAGTCCCCCAATCTTCTGGAGGCCCGGGCGCTCTGTCTTCAGCCAATGGGCGGTGAGCGCGCCGCTCAGGCCGGTGGCGATGGCCGGCAGGGTTCCCAGCAAACCCTCGGGGTCCCAGGTAGGCAGATAGAGGTGCGCCCCCCCAAAGATCGCCCGGTCGACCCAAGAACCCAGGTCCTGGCCCGCTTCCCAGGAAAACCCCGGCAGCGCCATGAGGCCCCAATGGGCGAGCAACAGCGCCGCGGCCACCAGGCCCTGGGTCTGCCAACGGGTATGGAGCACCAGAAGGGACACCGCCAGATAGACGAGGGCCAGGCGCTGCAAGACCCCGGGGATGCGGAGATTCGCCAGGGAATAAAAAAATACGTCCGTGTCGGTGGGCGGGGAGATAAATATGGACCAGATACTTTTTTGGGTAACAGCCGGGGGGCAGAGGGATTGAAAAAGCCAACCCGCGGCAAACCACCCCACCAGCCCCAGGAGAAAAATGGTGAGGGTGCGGCTAAAGATGTGCCGGTACACCGGCAGCCAGCTGCCCCCTGTTGTTACCCGCCGGCC
>Ga0265296_1003837_pt1 | contig 13557 bp, 12 predicted proteins | sample MunlanPumphouse1_FD_189073 | JGI IMG/M metagenome (GOLD analysis project Ga0265296, IMG submission 189073) | Groundwater microbial communities from a municipal landfill in Southern Ontario, Canada - Pumphouse #1 | ecosystem: Environmental > Aquatic > Deep subsurface > Groundwater | place... | reverse complement strand
GCCGCTTCCGGCACTCGATCTACCAGTGGCTCAGTTTTTTCCGCGGACATGGGTCGTTCTCCAGATCAAATCGGCGATGTTCGCCGCTGACCCAAAGCTGACCATTCTGGTTGGGGGATAATACCCGCCAATTTTGCAGTATTCATCCCCCACCGCCGTGGCAGCGGGTATTATACGGGTGCGAAATCCAAGGTTTCTGGCGGGACACGAATGCCATTGAGCGTCAGAAATCCCGCACCGCAGCCCAAGAGTGCAAACCAATTCGATGCGGCGGCTACAGAACCGACCCAATTACGGCGCCTTGGATCCCAACACCGGCCACAACCGCAAGCATTGCGATGCCGGGCAGGTTATCCCGCCCGGTGGCTTTCAACCCGTCGATGGCCAGTCCGAAACCAAGCAGCATCAGGACAATCATCACCCAAAGCCAGGCCCAGCCGAATAGAGAGAAGCCCGCGATCATGCCGCCTATTCCGGCGACGCCTCCCAGCGTTACCGCGGCGATCAGTGCTCGCGGATTCTGCGGCTGAAACAGGGGGTCACCGCGCATGATGCCGGCCCCCACGAACGAGCCCGCCGCCGCCGCGGCGACGCCAAGCCCCATTAATCCGATCGCCCACATTGGCCCGCCCCCCAATCAACCAATCGCTACGACATTCGACTTCTGTACGATCTGCATCCCTGCGACTGCGGCGCGCACTGCCTCGGCAACATGGCTCGGCGCCAAATGGGCGTAGTGCTTCCGTGTGATCCGTTCATCAGCATGGCCCAGCGCTTCGGCGATGATCGCCATCGGTACGCCCTTGAGGGCAAGCCGAGCACCGTAAGTGCGGCGCAAATCGTGAAAGCAGACATGATCCACCTTCGCGGCAACGCGTGCCTCTCGCAGCGGTCGCGCCTGATGCGCGGCCCCCCACGGCAGCCCAGTAGATTTTATGAACATCCTCTCTGACTTCGCGCGGCCGGCCGACAACTGTTTGAACAGGTCCACGCCCTCGGGATCGAGATAAACAGCCCGGCCTACGCCGGCCTTCGTCTCGCGAAGCCAAAGAGATGCTGAACCGGGATCGAAGTCACGGACCTCCATATTGGTCAGCTCGGCATAGCGCGCGCCCGTCAGCAGCGCAGCTTGGACAAGAAGCTGGAAGTCCGGCGCTGACGCGTTGACGAGGCGACGCGCCTCAGCGTCCGTCAAATATCGCAGCTTCGGCGCATCGACCTTTGCGAAGGGCTTCACCCGGCGCCATGCGACGTCGCTTGCCACTATCTCAGCACGGAAAGCCTTATTCAATGCCGCTTTCAGAACGGTGAGCACACGGTTCACGCTGGACTGGCGGCGGCGTATATCCTCCGACGACATCGGCGCCGCCTGATAATTCTGCTCCGCATCGGTCGCGGTTCGGACCCGTGCTGGGGATCTCGAAAGTTCGAGTTTCCAGTCGTCGATTTGCTTTTTCGTGAGCTTGGCAACTTCGATTGCACCCAGCTTGGGGCGGATCAGCTTTTCGATCCAGAGCTTTGTGTTCAACAGATCCTTGCCGGTGAAATCCGCCAAATAGTCGTCGAGCGCGGCGCCAACGGTGTATGGCCCCGTCCGACGAGAGCCCGATCGCTCGGGCGCGGCAAACCATTGCCGAGCCAACTGCTGCGCCTGGCGGAAGTCCAAGATCACTTCGCCATCGGCATCAGCGTAATCATCCGCCTGTGCCAGCGTAGCCTCTTGATAGGCACCACCGCCGGGCGCGCGAAAGCGCGCGAGCCATTTGCCGACCCGCGCGCCCCGATAGTAGCCAAGATGTTCGCCCTCGTTGATCGTCGTCCAATAGGGCTTTTTGCGGACCTCAAGGCGTAGGCGCTGCTCGCGCTTGGCCAATTTGAAATCATGAACTACCCGCGCCATCGAATTTCCCCTTTTCCCCAACGCATCCCTAATAACCATTGGGGAACGTGTTGGATTCAATCTGCACAGAATAGCACAAAAATGGCAGAATACTAGGGTTCTAAAGCGTTCCAATCCGTTCCAGAATGCGTCGGGTTTGCGTTTGTTATCGCCCTCTCACGGCGAAAACACGGGTTCGATTCCCGTAGGGGTCACCAGCCACCACCCTGTTTGCGGGCTAGCGACCCGATAGGTCAGCGCAGCCATCCAGCGGCCTTGGCCAGCGCACGCGTCTCTGCGCAGTGACGCTGGCGCTGTTCGTCGTCGAGGCGGGGCAGGACGCGCGCGTAGCCGCGCAGCTGCAGCGCGATAAGGTCGGGGCTCAAATCGGGAAGCTTTGCTGCGATCAGCGCCCGGATCGCCTTTTCATCGACGCGAAACCCGCACAGTTCCTGCGAGGCAAGGGCGATGGTCGTGCCGTTGAGAATATCCTCTTCGCTGTAGCGCGGCGGCCTTTCCGCTGCGACGGGGGCAGCGGACAGCGCGGCGATCCATAGGGCGAGACAGGCAGAGGCCGGACGTGTGAGCATTGTGCATCGTCCCCGGCGCAGTCCTGCGGCGCAATCGCGTCCCGTGCACCGGTGCATATCAAATCCTTCCGGAACGGCACCATCGCCGAGCCATCGGCGCTGGCAGCAGGCGCGCGACAGCGACAACAGGATGAGGTGACCGATGCTGCGGGCCATATCCATCTGATCCTGCCGGACCCGACCGAACGCGCGTCCTGCTTTCGCGCACTGGCGGTCGGGCGTGAGCGCATCGTTCGGTGCTTTGCCAGCGCCGATGATTGGCTGGAGGGTGAAGGCGATAGCGGCAGTGCCATCCTGCTGTTTCGCTGGCACCAGCCCGGGCGGATCGGCGGCGCGGCGTTGCTGGACCGGATCGCGGGGCGCGCCGATATTGCGGCCTTTGTTGCTGCCGCGCAGCTGAGCATCGCCGAATCGCGGGAGATCCTGCGCAGCGGCGCCCGCGATCTGCTGCCTGCGCCGCTCGATCCGCAGCATGTGCGCCGCGTCATCGACGCTGCGCTGGACGAGTGGTCCGTGCGGCAAGCGGCAGTGAACCGGCACCGCGAGGCTGAGGCGCGACTGGCAGCACTGACCCCGCGCGAGCGCAGCATCCTGGACGCGATTGCGGCGGGGCTGGGCAACAAGGCGATCGCGCGGCAGCTGGATTTGAGCCCGCGCACGGTCGAGGTTCACCGCGCCAATATCATGCGCCGCGCCGGGGCGGGCAATGTCGCCGAGTTGCTGCGGTGGCAATTCATCGCCGAACAGGCGCGCGCTGCGCCGGTCAATCGGGTCCATTTCGGTGCATGATCGCGCCGCCGCGCGGCCAATATCGGCGCGCCCGTCCTATAAGGATCATGAACGGCGCACCGCCCTTGAGTTGGTCCCCATGGGCGCTGCCGTTCACCCGCGCGGGGTCAACCCCACCTGATCCCGCGCGACCGACAGGGTCGGCAGGGGAATGTTCCTTCCCCTGCCGACCCTATTCCCGTCCGGTCACGAGCGCGCGCTGCTCGGCGCGGCCCATCGACAGCAGGATCGGATCGGATGCCTGCCGCGCCATGAAATCGGCTTTGCCTGTGATCCCCTGCCAGCCGATACTGATCAGCGCCTGCGCGATCGCGCCGCCCAGCGTGTCGCCGGGGCCGGGCAGGATGAGGACGTCGGGGGCATATTCCCTGACCGCGACCTGCACCGAGCGCGCGAAGTCATAGGGCGCGAGGATCTGGTGGCCGAAGGTGTAATCCCAGACCGCTGTAGGATCGCTGGCAAAGCGCCGCCAGATATGGCCGCGGCCGTCGACCAGCGGGATGTTGGGGGCGGCGAACAGCGCAGGCGGCAGTTCGGCCCGTGCCTTGTCGGCGCTGCCGAACATCAGCGGGGTGTGGAACGGGCCATGACCCGAGAGGCGCAGCGGGTCGCGCCCGGGGGTCGGCGGCGCTTCGGCAAGCAAGGCGGCGAGGCCTGCTTCGTCGCCAGCAAACACGAGCATCCCGGCGAGGTCGATCGACAAGGCAAGGGCATGGCCGGGGCGCGCAGCGATGGCGGCGACGAGGCCCAGCAGCTGCTCGCGCAGGCCCGGTACCGGGCGCCAATCCTCATCGACGACTTGCAGCAAGATCTGCCCGCCGGGGCCGTGCGTCTGGCTGTTGAGGCCCATCGCATTGCTGATGCGGAAACCGTCCTCGACCGACACCGCGCCGCCGAGGGCCAGCGCGCTGTACCAACCCATCGAATTGCCTGCGACCGCGACAATGTCATATTGCTCGCGGTCGATGCTCAGGAAATCAAGCGCGGTTGCGGTGTAAATGAGCGGCGCCGCGACGTCGCCGCGCATATGCGTCGCGACGCTGAAACGCTCGGTGCCGTCGAGTTCGCTCACGGTCGGCTGGCCGCGGTCACGGCGCTGGGCATCAAAATTCCCGATGAGGCCCGCAAAGCGCGCGCCGTGGAGCCGCGCGATGCTGCCGAGTTCGCCCTTGCCATAGGTGCCGCGGCCGGGGGCGACGACGAGCGCGGTCTTGCGCGCGCTCATGCCAGCAGCTCCTTCGCCGCAGCGTAGATCGAATCGCGGCTTGGCAAGGTCAGCGTCGCCGCCCTTCCCAGCGGAATGAAGCTGTCGTCGGCGGCGATGCGCGCGAGCTTCTTGCCCGGCGTCTGCTCGACGAACAGCGCCATCAGCGCCTCGCTCTGCGACCCGGTGATGCGGCATTCGTCGACGATCAGGACGCGTTTGGCGTCGCCAACCGCGGCAACGAGCTTCGCCTCGTCGACGGGGCCGAGCCAACGCAGGTCGATGACGCGCGCTTTCACACCATCGGCGGCGAGCAGTTTTTCGGCCTGCCGCGACAGATAATATCCATTGCCATAGGTAACGATCGCAAGGTCGGTGCCGTCGCCATAGACACCGACGTCGCCAAAGCGGATCGACGCGCCGTCGCCGGGCGCTTCATAGGTGCTCGTCCACAGGCCATCGCCCTCTTCGTGGAGGTCACGCGTCATATAGAGCGCGATCGGTTCGACAAACACGACCACCCGCTGCTCCTCGCGCGCCAGCCTTACGCATTCGCGCAGCATCGCGACCGCATCGCGCCCGTTCGACGGCACCGCGAGGATCACGCCGGGAATGTCGCGAAACACCGCCAGGCTGTTGTCGTTGTGAAAATGGCCGCCGAAGCCCTTCTGGTACCCGAGCCCCGCGATGCGCAGCACCATCGGGTTGGTATATTGCCCGTCGGAGAAGAAGCTCAAGGTCGCCGCCTCGCCGCGGATCTGGTCCTCGGCATTGTGGACATAGGCGAGGAACTGGATTTCGGGCATCGGCAGGAAGCCGTTGTGCGCCATGCCGATCGCGAGCCCGAGGATCGCCTGTTCGTCGAGCAAGGTGTTGACGACGCGCGCCGATCCGAAACGCTGGTGGAGCTTGGCGGTGACATTATAGACGCCGCCCTTCGGGCCGACATCCTCGCCCGCGACGACGATCTCCTGATGCGCGAGCATCAGGTCGGCGAGCGCCCAGCTCAAGAGGCGCGCCATATGTTGCGGCTTGTCCATCGCGCCCGCATCGCTGCCGAACATCGCCTTGCGGTCTTCGGCCGAGGGGGTGTTGGCGCGGGCGATGTCGCGTTTGGGCGGGACGATGCTTTTCATCACATGCGCCGGGGTGGTGATCTTGGGGCGCAGGATCGCCGCCTCGGCCTGCCGCGCCAGCGTGGCGCCGATGTCTTCATAAGCGTCGGCGATTTCGGCGGGGGTCATCCACCCTTGCTGCGCCATCAGCGCCGCGCCGGCGAGCAGCGGATCACGCGCCTCGTCGGCCTCGATCAATGCCTTGGGCAGATAGGCGCCCTGCACGTCGGACCCGGCGTGACCATAGAGCCGCACCGTCGCCATGTGGAGGAACACCGGCTTGCGATACCGGCGCGCATAATCGGCGGCCTCGCACGCCCCCGCATAGGCCGACACGAGATCGCTGCCGTCGCACCGGATATAATGCAGCCCCGCGCGGTGGCGGAACTGCGCCTCGATCCAGCCGGTCGGGGTGCGCGTCGAAATGCCGATGCCATTGTCTTCACACAGGAAGATGAGCGGCATCGGCGTGCCCTGGAACGCCGCCCAGCCCGCGGTGTTGAACGCGCCCTGCGCGGTCGAATGGTTCGCCGAGGCATCGCCGAAACTGGTCAACACGACGGCATCGTCGGGCAGCGGCAGCCCGGTCATGCCGAGGCGGCGCCCGATGCCGATCGAGAAGGCGGCGCCGACGGCTTTGGGCAGGTGCGACGCGATCGTCGAGGTTTGCGGGGGGATATTGAGCGGTTTCGACCCGATCACCTTGTGACGCCCGCCCGAAATCGGATCTTCCGATGAGGCCGCAAAGCTCAGCAGCATGTCCCAGGTCGGGGTCTGCCCCGGCACCTGCCGCGCGCGGTGGAGCTGGAACGCGTTCGAGCGATAGTGGAGGAACGCCATGTCGGTGACGCGCAGCGCCGCGGCGACCGCGGCGTTCCCTTCATGCCCCGACGACCCGATCGTGTAGAACCCCTCGCCCCGCGCCTGCAACGTGCGCGACAGCCGGTCCATCTGGCGGCTGGTCAGCTGCGACAGGAAAATATCGGTGGCGTCGGCGCGCGACAGGCGCGCGGTCGCCGGATCGGGCGCGTCGGCGCGGTCCGGCAAGCGACCACCCGCGAGCGCAGCGAGAAATTTTTCATGTACTGCCTGCGCCGCGTCCACCGACATCCTCCCGTTCGGTCCTGCCCTTTCTGGCTACCGGCCGCACGCGCGACCATCGGACCCATGCGCCAGCGCGCTATAACGGGGCAGGTCGGTGCGCAAGCATCTCTTGCCTTGGCGCGCCGCCTCGCGCTACGCCTTGGCGCGATGACGATGCGCGGCAGAACAGTCTTTTGGGCATGATGTCGCTGTGGATCGCCCAGGCGTCGACGGCCGCCGAAGCGCCGGGCGCCGGTGGCGGCTGGCTGATCGATCCCGAACTCGTCGATCCCGCCTATAGCCAGACGATCGCAGGCGGCGAAATCCAGACGGTGTTTCCGCCGCCGCCGCCCCCGCCGCCCCCCACCCCGGAATGGCTGAGATCGCTGTTCGATGGGATTGCCAACTTTTTCCAGTGGAGCGCGCCCGCCGCCAAGCCCCTGCTGTGGATCGGCGTTGCGCTGCTCGCGCTGTTCCTGCTCTATCATTTTGTCCCCGCCTTTGCGCGCTGGGTCGACAATCTGCCGTTTCGGCGGAAGGCGGGCGACGACGATGACGCAGATGATGTCGGGCTGGCCGAAGCGGGCGCGGCGCGCGCGCTGCTGAGCGAGGCCGATTCGCTGGCGGCCGAGGGCCGCTTTGCCGAGGCGGTCCACCTGCTGCTCTATCGCAGCGTCGAGGATATCGAGGGCCGTCGTCCCGGGCTGGTCAAGCCCGCGATGACCTCGCGCGACCTCGCCGAAGCGCGCGACCTGCCCGGGGTCGCGCGCGACGCGTTCAGCCGCATTGCGCGCGCGGTCGAAATCAGCCTGTTTGGTGGCCGCTCGATCGACGCAGGCGCGTGGCAACAATGCCGCAGCGCTTATGCCGAGCTGACGGTGCCGAAGAATTGGGCGCGGGCATGAGCGGCGGGGTAGCAAACGACGGCGGCTTCAACCCGCGGTTGATCGCGGGCGTCGTGGCGATCGGGGTGATCGCGTTCATCGCGCTATGGGCGCTGATCGCGCTCGGCCCGCAGCTCAGCAGCGGCAATGACGGCGGCGGCCACGCGCTGTCGAAAGCGGCGCCGGGCTATGCCGGGATCGTCGACCTGCTCGAACGCAGCGACGCGGTGGTGGACCTCCGCCGCCGCGAAGAGGCGCCGGCGCTGGAGGATCCCGAACTGCTGATCCTGACCCCCGGCCATACGACCAAAGCCGATGATCTCGCCCGCCTGATCAGCGAACAGCGCGGCGGTCCGGTGCTGATCATTTTGCCGAAATGGCGCACCGGCCGCCACCCGTCGAAAGCGGGCTGGGCGGCGGGCGGCTTTGCTACTGCGCCGTCGCCAAAGATGCTGCCGCCCGCCGCCGGACGCATCGAAAAAATCGGCAGCGAGCCCAACGCGCGCGGCGCGCAGGCAAGGGGCTATCTGGGCGGCTATCCGATTGCGCTGACGCTGCCGAACCTGCGCACCCAGGTGCTGACCGCGCCCGATCTGGAGACGCTGATCGCCTTTCCGCACGGCGGCGCGGTGCTGGCGAAGCAGCCCGATGCGCCGATCTACATCCTGTCCGATCCCGATTTCGTCAACAATCTGGCCTTTGCGAGCCGCGACCGCGCCCGCACCGCGGCGCTGCTGATCGATGCGGTGGCCGAGGATGCCGGGGCGTATAGCGTCGCCTTCGACCTGACGCTGAATGGCTTCGGCAGTCAGCGATCGCTGCTGCGCTTTGCCTTTGTGCCGCCGTTCATCGGCATCACCCTTTGCCTGATCGCCGCCGGGCTGCTCGCGCTGTGGCAGGCGTGGATGCGCTTTGGCCCGGCGCTGAAACCGGCGCGCGCGATTGCGGTGTCGAAGGCGGCGCTGATCGCCAACAGCGCCGACCTGATCAAGCAGGCGCGGCGCGAGCTCGACGGCGCCGATGCCTATGTCCGCAGCCAGCGTAGCGCCATCGCACGGCGGCTGCACGCCCCCGGTGGTCTCGACGACGCCGCGACTGACCGCTGGATCGACAAGCATCTGCACGGCGGCAGCGAAACATTTTCCGCGCTCGCACGGCGCCTGCCGCTCGCGCGCAACACCCATGAATTTTTGGCAGACGCGCAGGCGCTGCACGACATCAGGAAGGATTTACTGCGTGACAGCCAATAATGACATCGCGAGCGTTCAGGCGCTCGGCGCCGCGATCGAGGCCGAGGTTGCCAAGGTCGTGTTCGGACAGGGGCCGCTGACCCGCATGGTGACGATCGCGCTGCTCGCGGGCGGCCATGTCCTGCTCGAAGGCCCGCCGGGAACCGCCAAGACCCTACTCGCGCAGGCCTTCGCCCGCGCCACGGGTCTTGCGTTCGGGCGCATCCAGTTCACCCCCGATCTGATGCCCGGCGACATCCTGGGGTCGAACCTGTTCAACTTCCAAACCTCAAGCTTCACCCTGACCAAGGGGCCGATCTTTACCGAACTGCTGCTCGCCGACGAAATCAACCGCACCCCGCCCAAGACACAGGCCGCGTTGCTCGAGGCGATGCAGGAACGCCGCGTGACGATCAACGGCGAGGCGCATGTGATGAGCCCGCGCTTTACCGTGCTGGCGACGCAGAATCCGATCGAACAGCAGGGCGTCTATCCGCTGCCCGAGGCGCAGCTCGACCGTTTCCTGTTCAAACTGGTCGTCGATTATCCCGCCGCCGACGAGGAACGGCGGATCGTCGCCGATCATGGCGGGCGCTTCAAAAGTCCCGCAGTCGCTGATTTCGGGGTGACCGAGGTTGCCAACGCGGCGACCATCGAGGCTGCGATCGACACCATCGCGACGGTGCGGCTGGCCGACGAAATCGTCGATTATATCGTCCGGTTGGTCCGCGCGACGCGCGAGAGCGCCGATTTGGAGTGCGGCGCTTCCCCCCGCGCCGCGACACTGCTGGCGCGCGCCGCCTGCGCCGCGGCGGCGCTCGACGGGCGCGACTATGTGATCCCCGACGACGTCCAGCGCCTCGCCGCCGGGGTGCTGCGTCACCGCGTCATTCTGTCGGCGGCGGCCGAGATCGAAGGGCGCAGCGTCGAGCAAGTCATCGCCGCGCTGCTCGACCGCGAGGAAGTGCCGCGGTGATCAGCGGCTGCAAAACATCCTCCCTGTCGCGAAGCGATGGGGAGGGGGACCGTCGCCGCAGGCGATGGTGGAGGGGCCGCAACGGCAGCGGCAATGCCCCTCCGTCAGCCCTTCGGGCTGCCACCTCCCCATGGCTTCGCCACGGGGAGGATCGCTCGTGATCTACCCCACCCGGCGCGCGATTTATCTGCTGCTGCTCGGCGCGCCGATGGCGCTCGCGCTCGGGCTGGTTCGGCCCGAGCTGTGGCTCGTCGCGCCGGGCTGGATCGGGGTGATCGTCGCGTGCCTGATCCTCGACACCATTGCGGGCGCCAATCCGCGCCACCTCACGCTCGACGCGCGCTTTCCGCATCAGGTCGGGGTCGGTGATCCCTTTGACCTCGCACTCGCCGCGACCGGACCCGCGGTGCCGCCGCGCGCCGAACTGGCACTCGCGCTCGACGAACGCTTTGCCGAAGGCGGGCGGCTAGCGGGCGATATGCGCAGGGCGAGCAATAGTGAAACCTTGACCCGTGCCCTGTCGCTCACCGCGTCGCGGCGTGGTCAGGCCCAGATCGAGGCGCTGTGGATCCGCTGGGCGGGGCCGCTGGGGCTGGTGTGGAAACAGCGCAAATTTGCAATCGACGGCGCGATCAGCGTCGTCCCCAGCCTGCGCGCCGTGACCGACGAGGGCAGCCGGTTGTTCCAGCGCAACAGCTGGTTCGGGCTGCGCCAGCAGCGCCTGCGCGGCGAGGGAAGCGAATATGAGGCACTCGCCGAATATCAGCCGGGGATGGACCGCCGCGCGATCGACTGGAACGCCTCGGCGCGCCACGTCAAATTGCTGGCGAAGGAATATCGCGTCGAACGCGATAACCGCGTCGTGCTGGCGATCGACAGCGGGCGGACGATGGCCGAGCCCGTCGGCGGCATGCCGCGCGTCGACCGCGCGGTGTCGGCGGCGCTGCTGCTCGCCTATGTCGGGCTGAAGCTCAACGACCGGATCAGCCTGTTCTCCTTTGCCGCCAAGCCGCACACGCTGACCCCTGCCTATATGCACACGCAGGATTTCCCGGCGTTGCAGCGCGCCGCAAGCTTGATCGATTATGCCCATGTCGAAAGCAATTTCACCCTCGCGCTGACGACGCTCGGCGCCCAGCTCAACCGCCGGTCGCTGATCATATTGTTCACCGAATTCACCGATGCGACCAGCGCCGACCTGATGATCCGCGCCGCCGGAAGGCTGGTAAAGAAGCACCGGCTGCTGTTCGTCGTCATCCGCGACGAAGAGGTCGAAGGCGAAGAACGCCGCCGCCCCGAAACCGGTGCCGATGTCACCCGGTCGAACGTCGCCGCGGCGATGCTGCGCGATCGGCAACTGGTGATCGCACGGCTCCAGCGGCTCGGCGCCGACGTGATCGAAGTGCCCGCCGATGCGATGGGCGCCAGCGCGGTCGAGGCCTATCTGGGCATCAAGCGGGCGGGCACCTTATGATCCCCGCGGCAGCCCCCACCCGCGCGCTCGACGCGCCCAGCTTTTCGTCCGGCCGCTTTCGCGCCGAGCGCGAGGCCGACTGGATCGCGTTCGACCTGCTGCTCACCAAGCTGGAAAAGAAGGGTGCCAAGGCGCTGACCAGCGACGAGCTGTTGCAACTGCCCCTGCTCTATCGCGCCACCCTGTCGTCGCTGTCGATCGCGCGCGCCACCAGCCTCGACAAGGCGCTGCTCGATCATCTCGAGGCGCTGTCGATCCGCGGCTATTTCCTGGTCTATGGCGTGCGCGAGACGCGCTGGAGCCGCGTCCGCCGCTTTTTCCTTTACGACTGGCCCGCCGCGGTGCGGTCGGTGTGGAAAGAAACGATCATCATTTCGCTGATCATCCTGCTCGGCGCGATCACCAGCTACTCGCTCGTCGCGAGCAACCCCGAATGGTATTATAATTTCGTCGGCGAAGACATGGCGGGCGGGCGTGATCCGCGCGCGACCGCCGAATATCTGCAATCAACGCTGGGGCATGGCAAGGCGGCGAGCGACGGCGAAAGCGGGCTGCATGTGTTCGCGACCTATCTCTTCACCCACAACAGCCGCGTGTCGATCATGTCCTTTGCGCTGGGGTTCGCCTTTGGCGTGCCGACGATGATGCTCGAATATTATCAGGGCATTGGCCTCGGCGCGATGATGGCGGTGTTTTCGGGCAAGGGGCTGGGGTTCGATTTCGGTGGCTGGCTGTTCATCCACGGCACCACCGAGCTGTTCGCCGCGGCGCTGTCGGGCGCGGCGGGGCTGCGCATCGGCGCCGCGGTCGTGTTTCCCGGCGCGCGCAGCCGGTTGCAGGCGGCATCGCAGGCAGGGCGGATCGCGGGCAAGGTAATGATCGGGGTCATATTGATGCTGTTTATGGCCGGGCTGCTCGAAGGATTCGGGCGCCAGCTGATCACCGACACGATGCTGCGCTATGGCATCGGCACGCTGATGCTGCTGTTCTGGATCGCCTATTATTACATCCCGCGGCGCGAGGATGTGACATGAGCGCCGCCGCGGCAAAGGCTAACGCAAAATCACGCAGCGCGCGGGCGAAGAAAGTCCGCCAGTTCATCACCCCCGAGGGGGTCGACCTGGAGCTGCGCATCGCGAGTTCGGGGCTGCGGTTCGGCGCGCTGCTGGTCGACCTCATCCTGATTGTGCTGGCGTTAATCCTCTTCTCGCTCGTGATGCTGTGGATCGGCTTTGCCTCGCAATCGGACATCACCATGGTCGTCTGGATGCTCGGCGCCTTCCTGCTGCGCACCTTCTGGTTCATCGGCTTCGAGCTGGGATCGCGCGCCGCGACCCCGGGCAAACGGCTGATGGGCATTCGCGTCGTCGCGCGCGACGGCGGCCGCCTGACCGCCGATGCGGTGGTGGCGCGCAATTTGATCCGTGAGCTTGAGCTGTTTCTGCCGCTGATGATGCTCGGCGTCGGCGCGGCCGAGGATATGGTGTCGGGGTGGACCATGGCGGCGGGGGTCTTGTGGTCGCTGACGCTCAGCCTGTTCCTGCTGTTCAACCGTGATCGGATGCGGATGGGCGACCTGATCGCCGGGACGTGGGTGGTGATGGCGCAGCGCGTGAAACTCGACGCCGATATTGCCACCGGTACGGCGGGCGACGCGATGCTGTTCAGCGAGGCCGAACTCGCAGTGTACGGCATTTTCGAGCTGCAGGAGCTCGAACGCGTCCTGCGCGGCAAGGATGCGCGCGCGATGCGCGAGGTCGCCGACGCAATCCGCGCCAAAATCGGCCGCCCCGTCGCCGAAGAGGATGACGTCTTCTTGCTGAGCTACTACCGCCAATTAAAAGCCCGGCTCGAACGCAAACTGCTGTTCGGCAAACGGCGAGAGGATAAATATGCCAGTGACTGACCCGCTTTCCGTCGCCGCCGCCCTGCACCAGCGGCGATCGATCCGCAAATTCACCGACCAGCCCGTCGATCCCGCGCTCCTCCGGGATATTTTCGCCGCGGCGCAGCGCGCGCCGTCGGGCGGCAACCTCCAGCCCTGGCAGGCAACGGTGCTGACCGGCGCCCCTTGGCAGGCGGTGAAGGACGCAGTCGCCGCGCGGCTCGCGATGGGGCGCGAGGGCTATCAGCCCGAATATGACATCTATCCCAAGGGGCTGACCGATCCGTGGGGGGCACGGCGGTTCGGCGTCGGCGAGGGGCTGTATGCCGCGCTTGGCATCCCGCGCGAGGACAAGGCGGGGCGGCTGGCTCAGTTCGTGGAGAATTACCGGGGTTTCGGCGCACCGGTGATGCTTTTCCTGCATTGCTCGCGCATCATGGGGCCGCCGC
>Ga0265296_1003836_pt1 | contig 13559 bp, 11 predicted proteins | sample MunlanPumphouse1_FD_189073 | JGI IMG/M metagenome (GOLD analysis project Ga0265296, IMG submission 189073) | Groundwater microbial communities from a municipal landfill in Southern Ontario, Canada - Pumphouse #1 | ecosystem: Environmental > Aquatic > Deep subsurface > Groundwater | place... | reverse complement strand
ACTTTTAACCTCTTGCGGTCTTTCGCATTGAGGTGGTAGATGTTGGTGTTGGTCGATTCCGGCGGCATGATCTTGTTCTTGATACCGTCCATACCCGCTGCAAGCATGCAGGCAAAGGTGAGATACGGGTTGCACATCGGGTCCGGGCTGCGGAACTCGGCACGGGTGCTGTTGCCACGGGCCGCGGGAACGCGGACAAGGGCAGAGCGGTTGGCCGCACTCCAGGCAAGGTAGCAGGGAGCTTCGTAGCCGGGAACGAGGCGCTTGTAGGAGTTGATGGTCGGGTTCGCCACACGCGTGATGGCCCGTGCATGCTTCAGGATACCGCCGATATAGTAAAGGCAGGTCTCCGAGAGCTGCAGGTCGGCATTTGCATCGAAGAACGCATTCTTGCCGTTCTTTGAGAGCGAGCCGTGGGTGTGCATACCGCTGCCGTTGATACCGGCAATCGGCTTGGCCATGAAGGAGGCATGGAGCCCGTACTGCAGGGCAATCGACTTGGTTGCAAACTTAAACGTGATGACGCGGTCTGCGGTCGTAAGGGCATCGCCGTACTTGAAGTCGATCTCGTGCTGGCTGTCGGCAACTTCATGGTGGGAGGCTTCGATCTCAAAGCCCATCTCGCTCAGGGCGAGGACAACGTCCCTCCGGACATCCTCAGCAGAGTCGGTCGGTGCAAGGTCGAAGTAGGCGCCGTGGTCCTCGAACTCGGTGGTGGGTACGCCATCGTACATCTTGAAGAGGAAGAACTCAAGTTCGGGGCCGGTATTGAACGTGTAGCCCATCTTGGCTGCTTCGGCCATCGTCTTCCTCAGGATGTAACGGGGATCTCCTTCGAACGGCTTGTTGCCGTACGTCTGGACATCGCAGATGAACCGGGCAACCTTTCCTTCCTGGGGTCTCCACGGGAGCACTGCATAGGTACTCTGGTCCGGCTTCAGGATCATGTCGGATTCTTCGATCCGGGCAAATCCTTCAACGGAAGACCCGTCAAACCAGATCCCTTCCGTGAGCGCTTTCTCAGCCTGGATGGCAGGGATCGAGACGTTTTTGGGCATCCCCTGGATATCCGTGAACTGAAGGCGGATGAACTTGACGCCATCCGTCTCAATTCTCTTGAGCATCTTCGTTACGTCTGCTGACATAATGGAAGAAAGGTTCCACCCAATCGTATTTATATGTATTTTACGTACATTAGTGAGCGAATGCTCACATTCAATTTCAAGAAATGCTATCTAATGGATCAACGTTCTCTGTGATAATATGTGTGGTATTATAGGTGTAATTGACCGGCGCCGCCAGTGTATGGATGGCACTAAAATCAAAGAAGCGCTCGCTTCCATGGACGAGCGCGGGAGCGGAGAGGGTGCAGGATATGTAGCGTACGGGATTTACCCGGACTATAAGGACTATTACGCGCTGCATGTCTTCTTCGACAATATCCGCGAGAACAAAGCCCCGCTGGACAACCTGCTCGAAAAATGGGGAACGATCATACATGACGAGCAGATCAAGACGTACGAGCAGCCCGGCCTCCGTAAAGTCCACACACCCTGGCGCTATTTCTTCCGGCCCGACCGGGGCCTGATGCCCAAGAGTACCACACCGGACGAGGATATTATCACGCACCTGGTCATGAAGGTGAACAGTGAGCGCAACGGCGCCCTCATCTTCTCCTCAGGAAAGAACCTCGGGGTCTTCAAGGCAGCCGGCTGGCCGGAGGATGTTGCGAACTTTTACCGGATCCAGGATTACAAGGGCTATCTCTGGCTCGCCCACAACCGGTACCCCACGAACACGGCCGGCTGGTGGGGAGGGGCGCATCCCTTCAACCTCCTCAACTGGAGCGTTGTCCACAATGGCGAGATCACCTCCTATGGCACCAACCGGCGCTACATCGAGAGTTACGGGTACAAGTGCACGATGTACACCGACACGGAAGTTGTCGCGTACCTCGTTGACCTGCTCGTGCGGAAGCACGGGCTCTCTGAAGAGATGGCGGTCCGGGCCCTTGCCCCGCCATTCTGGAAAGAGATCGACCGGATGCCGGCAAAGGAGCAGGAACTGAACCGGGCGATACGCTTAACCTACGGTCCTGCCCTCATGAACGGGCCGTTTGCCATCTGCGTTGCGAACGAGAACTCGCTCGTGGGGTTCACGGACCGCATCAAGCTCCGCCCGCTGGTTTCGGCCGAGCACGGGGACCGGCTCTTCATCTCCAGCGAAGAGGCGGCCATCCGGCGGATTGATCCGGATGTGGAAAATGTCACCATGCCAAAAGCCGGCGAACCGGTGATCGGGAGGGTGATTGCATGAGCATCGGCAGTACCCCCTTACGATTCCGGGTCACGATCGACCCGGACCGGTGCATGAACTGCGGGCGCTGTATCGAGAACTGCTCGTACGGCGTGTACCGGATGGAAGATGAGAAGATCCGGATCAATTCCCGGAACTGTGTCGCCTGCCACCGCTGTCTCGCGTTCTGCCCCCGGGATGCGATCGAGATCGAAGAGAAACCGGGCGATTACCGGAGCCACCCGGTCTGGACCCGCGAGATCCGGGAAGCGGTCTTCAACCAGGCAAAGACCGGCAAGATCATCTCCGGGGGTATGGGCAATGCCCTGCCCTGGCCGATCATCTTCGACCGGCTCGTCCTCGATGCCTGCCAGGTTACAAATCCCAGCATCGACCCGCTCCGGGAACCAATGGAGCTGCGCACCTACATTGGCAAGAAGCCGTCATCGCTGTCGGTCAGGGAACGGCCCGGCAAGGATGTCGAGCTCTTAACAAAACTCTCACCCAATCTCCAGATCGAGACCCCGATCATGATCGGGCACATGAGTTACGGGGCGATCAGCCTGCCGGCACAACAGGCCATGGCCCGGGCGGTCCACCGAATCGGCACGTTCATGGGAACGGGAGAAGGAGGGCTTCACCAGTCGCTCTACCCGTACCAGAAGAACATGATCGTCCAGGTTGCCTCGGGACGATTTGGGGTTGATATCGACTATCTCGAACGCGGAGCTGCGATCGAGATCAAGATCGGCCAGGGCGCAAAACCGGGTATCGGGGGCCACCTGCCGGGCGAGAAGGTCTGCGCCGATGTTGCCTGCACCCGGATGATCCCGGAGGGCAGCGATGCGATCAGCCCGGCGCCCCACCATGATATCTACAGCATCGAGGATCTCAAGCAGCTGGTCCACGGGCTCAAGGAGGCAACCGAGTGGAAGAAGCCGGTCTTTGTCAAGATCGCGGCAGTCCACAATGCTGCGGCCATTGCCGCGGGGATCGCCCGCTCGGGCGCGGACGCCGTGGTCATTGACGGATTCCGCGGCGGAACCGGGTCAGCGCCCGTGGTCTTCCGCGACCATGTCGGTATCCCGATCGAAGCCGCCATCGCCAGTGTCGATGCAAAGCTGCGCCAGCAGGGGATCAGGAACGAGGTCTCCCTCATCGCAAGCGGCGGCATCCGGCAGAGCGCAGACGTGGCAAAGATCATCTGTCTCGGCGCCGATGCCGTCTATATCGGGACGTCCGCACTCGTGGCTATGGGCTGTCGGGTCTGCGGAACCTGCAACCGTGGCATGTGTGCCTGGGGCATTGCCACCCAGAAACCCGAACTGACAAAGAGGCTGGATCCTGAGATCAACGCGGTGCAGGTCGAGAACCTGATCCATGGCTGGACCCTTGAACTGGGCGAACTGATGGGCGCAGCCGGTATCAACAGCATCGAGAGCCTGCGGGGCAACCGCGACCGGCTCCGGGGCTACATGCTGGACGAGGGACTGCTGAATGTGCTCGATGTCAAGACCGTGGGGGCCTGAACATGAAGACGCTCACGATCGATGCAAAAGACATTCATTATACGCCGCTGAACCAGCAGATCCGTGCGGCCATTGCTGACGGGGTGAAGGAGATCACGCTCAACAATATTCTTGGACAGCGTTTCATCGGGGATGGCCTGCGGGGCGACGATGTCACGATCACCGTGAACGGAGTGCCGGGCGGGGATCTTGCGATGTTCATGAGCGGTCCCACCATCATTGTCCACGGCAACGCGGACCACGCACCCGGCAACACCATGGACAAGGGCAAGGTGATCATCCATGGCAGTGCCGGCGATGCCGTAGCCCACAGCATGCGGGGCGGCAGGGTGTATGTCCGGGACAGCATCGGGTACCGGGGCGGCATCCACATGAAGAAGTACCTGGAGAAACGCCCCATTCTCGTGGTTGGCGGCAGCGCCCGGGCATTCCTGGGCGAATCCATGGCAGGAGGCCTTATCATCGTGCTCGGGCTCGGGGACACAAAGCCGATCGCTGAACAGGGTGTGGGCAGCGGCATCCATGGCGGCGAGATCTTTGTCCGGGGCCCGGTGGACAAACTCTGTCTCGGGAGCGGGACGAAACAGGCACCGGTCACGGAAGACGAGAGGGTCATGATCCGCCCGATCATAGAGGACTATGCAAAATCCTTCGGGATCGATCCGGCCCCCCTAGTGGCAGCTGACTATACGCGGATTGCGGCCATCAGCGCACGACCGTTTGCAAGCAAGTATACGCTGGAGTGAGAGCAATGGCACAAAAAAGTTATCTCGATTTGAAGGCCGAGGTCTGGGACACGGGGAAATGCTCGGGCTGCGGTGCCTGCGTTGCGGTCTGCCCGGCCGATGCGATCTCCTTCAAGGAAGGAGAGATGGTCACAAGCCCCACGAGCAACGGGTACTGCAAGCAGGCAACCGACAGCGTCGCGTGCGGGGCATGTTACGCAGTCTGCCCCCGCATTGGTGAACAACCGAAAGAGACGCTCGGGAACTATCTCGAACTGGCCTGTGCGAAATCGGCCTTTGAAGTTCCGCATAAGCAGAGCGGGGGTGCGGTCACGGCAATTCTTGTGAATGCACTGGATCAGGGACTGATCGATGCCATCGTGACGGTCACCGAAGATCGCTGGACCCTGAAGCCATCGTCGGTCATCATCACAAAATCCGATGTGCTCGTGCAGCAGGCCGGCAGCCGTTACAGCTGGTGGGTGCCGCTGCTTGCCGCCCTCAAGCACGCGGTTGTTGAACGGAAATTAAAGAGAATTGCGGTCATCGGGGTTCCCTGTGCCGTGCAGGCAGTTGCCCGTATGCGGGAGAGCGATAATGATCTCCTGAAGCCGTACGGGAAGGCAATCCGGCTGGTCATCGGGTTGTTCTGCACGGAAACCTTCGATTACACGGCACTCATAGAGGGAAAACTCCGCATCAACTACAAGCTGGAACCGCATGAGATCAAAAAACTGGATGTCAAGGGAAAACTGGAGATCCTGAAGCAGGACGGCACCATCACGAACGTGCCGCTCGCGGAACTGGAGACCTGTATCCGGAAGGGCTGCCATTACTGTACCGATCTCACCTCCGTGATGGCGGATATCTCGGCCGGAGCCATCGGGAGTCCTGCCGGTTCAACCACGCTCATTATCCGGACAGATACCGGCAAAGGGTTTGTCGATGCGGCCGTGCGGAGCAAGATGCTGGCGGTAACGACCGGTGTGGACGAGAAGGCCATCGAGAAACTGGCATCAACCAAGATCAAGAAAAATTCCCAAGCGTAAACTTTTTTCCGGGAAAAATTTTTAATTTTTTTTATTTTCTTTTATCACGAGAAAATTCACAACACAATTTTAAAAAAATTAATCAATGCAACCTCCCCCATCCTCTCAAAATATATACGGGCATTAAAATATCCCGGAATATCAGAGCAGGAGATGTTCCGCATCACAACAACAGAACACAAGGAGGTGGTGCCCCCATGCCCCGGGGCCGGTTCCCGGTAAAAGCGCTTGCGGCCGCGATGGCGGTTGCGGTGAAGCGGGGGCTTGTTCGGATGTACGAACGCGGACCGGGCAGCATCGCCACGTTCTCGATCGTTCGCCCGGGGCTCCTTGCTGAAGTCCGTATCAAGCGGCTGGAGCGAATCGGCTGCACGAAAGAGACGCTCGACCGGGACGCAGCTGCAGAGATTACGGGCCTGAAGATGTACCCGTCATGCCCGCAGATCTCCCGCGAGCTCTGGGGGATCTCGGAGGATTATTTCATCCGCTTCTTCCGGATCCTGGAGAACGGGTTTCTCGAACTGGGGTGCGATGGCGAGCCGCTGCCGGCCGGTGTCGTGGTGCGGCCCGACCAGGTCCCGGGGCCGGTGCGGTACCTCCGGCGCCGGAGACGGGAACTGGCCGCGAAGGCAACGACCCGGAAGGTACCCCCGGTTGAGGTGGCCACCCGTCTCCCGGAAGGGAAGTCTCCGACAGAGACCGATCCTCATGGGAGTACCCCTACTCACTGAATGACTCTTTTTAAAATAAGGCTTATTTCGTTGATCAGAGGTCATTTTAACCTTATTTGTTTCAACGAGTTTTCACGAAAAACGTGAAATCGACTTATTCACCCGGATCGCCCGACATAAACGTACGAAAACGCTCATTTTCGCCTCCGATTTCGTGCTTTTTACGTCGGCAGGCCTAAATCGGGCTAATAGAGCCCTAACAGATCGCGAAAGTCGCCTCCGATCGGGCTACCGGATGGGTGTTCCGACGGCCGTATCGATGGATCGGGGGGACCGGATTTTCCATGAATCACCTCAAGGTGAAAGCAGGGCAAGTAAGCTGCTTTTCAGATCGAGCCGGAAAAAATTTACATAACCGCATCATAGGGATCAGGTCAAAAATATTTGATTTGAACTGGGTAAAAAATGGAACGATGAGACAACAACCAAGAGAATTATTTTTTAAATCTCTTGAGGATTTATTGTCTGATTAAAGGGCCCTGCCGGTCGATGTTGCAGAATAAAGGTATGTAAAAAACGGTGAGTTTCCATGAGTGAAATAACAATAGTCCCGATGAATGCCGATAATTTTGATGCAGCGAAAAAAATGATGGAGAGATCTTTTGCCACTACTTTGGAGGATTTTCCAAAGAATCGTGACACAAAGGATCACGACCATGATCTTCCATCCATCGATGGCATACTTGAAAAACCGGAAGAAACCCCCCTGCTATTTTATCAGGAGGGGAAGATGGTGGGAGGTGCGGTTCTCATTCTCAATAGTGACAATAATAATATTCTGAGTCTGCTATTTGTCGATCCGACCTGCTTTGATAAAGGGATCGGTTATCGGGCATGGCGGGAAATTGAAACGAGGTATCCCCGGACAAAGACGTGGACTACAGAAACACCACCGATTCTGATGAAAAATGTAACATTCTATGTAAACAAGTGCGGATTTCACATCATCAACGTAAAGGATCCAAAAAGTGATGACCCAATGTATGTGTTTCAGAAGATCATGAAACAATGAATGAACGGAACAGATGATGAAGCCACAAGTTCAGCGGTAATTTTCCAACTCATCTGGTATTTTTTGCAGGAAATTTGGTTTAATAGTGTGCCGGAAATTTTTTTTCGCGAGCCGAAAAAATAATTTTTTTTACGATGCACCCCCTCCTCGCTCTGCTCGGAGTCGCTCGGGGGGCTCGTCGCCCCCTCGCTGGGCAACGACCCGTACGCAGCCAAGAATACCGGTAAGTGAGTAGTGCAAAACCCGTGAGGCGTTTTGCGCGTATGGCTCATATTTTCTCATGGGAAAACACTGGAGATTCGATTCGATCTCAACCCCATCAAAAAATTTTCCGGGAAGCAACACGCAGTTAACTGTGACCACAAGTGAAGTTATTTTGATAAAAAATGCATTTCAAGATTGAAATCAATTTTTTTGGGTTACTCAAAAATTTTTTAATACACTCTATTTAAAAAATTATTTTTTAGAATCATTTATCATTTCTTTAATCTCTTTAAGAAGAAGAGCACGCTCATTTTTATTTATTCCATCTTGAGCGATTGCGGTCAATCCAAGGAAATACAGGCCAAGAGTAAGACCGGATAAAATATTGACAATAAGAGTGGGATAATCAGGATTATTTCCTAATACTGCAATTACGAGAGTGAGCATTAATCCAATTAGTGCACAAATTAACCCTGCGATAAATGTTCGGGACATAGATTATAATTTTCATACAACGTAATAAAATTTTTTATTATATATTTTTACGCCTTCCCTTCACTTCCCCTTCCCAATCCTCACCAGCGGCGAGCACCGGCCAAAGAACCCGGCAATGAACGGGGCAAACGCCGGGCTCCAGCACCCCGTGCCCTCATGCACCTGCCACCCGTCAGTAAGCACAGCCCGCACGTGCTTCCCGTGACCGATCTGGAGCATGCCGTCCGACCGGAGCAGGGCGCCGGCCTGTCGGAATTCCCGGGGAACCTCGGTCTCGTACCGGCCATTGCTGATATAGGGCCCCGGCAGGGCCGAGATTAGGTATTTCTCACAGAACTTTTCGGCATTCACCCGGTTCCAGACCGGGGGGCCGGCATGGCTCCGGATCGCCGGGAGTTCCGAGACCAGCAGCTCGACAAGGATGATGCACTCCTCCGTTCCCATCCGGTAGTGGGCGTGGTGCACGGAAAAACCGTTGCGTTCAAGGTATTCCACTACTGCGGACGTGCTGCGCTTCAGCTGCGGGACCACGATCTCCTCAATGTACGGCGGGGTGGCAAACGTGATCGCATAGAGCGCGGTGCCCCGCTCCCGCATGAGCGCTCCCAGCTCATCGCGGGAGAGGGGGGATTCTTTCGGAATTTCGAAGAACGCCGCGGAGGGGGCGTCAAGGTATCCCCGTGCAAGCTCCACGAACTCTGCCATACGGTCAAGAGATACCGCTGCTGCCACATTCCGTTTCGGGTCAACCGGATCGATCATCACGAGCGGTTCATCGAACTCCTTGGCCCCATGCTGTTCCACATCAATGATCGTCTGCGGCTTCCACGCGGCCGCAGCCACAAGGAGCGGCGTAAAGCCTCCGTAGTGGAGCGTGAGCAGCTCGCAGAGATACCCGGAGAATCCCTCGGTCATCTGGTCGGAGCCGTAGATGCCCCCCGCCTTGGCAAAGCGTTTGAGCAGCAGCACGTCATCGATCAGGCCATTGATCTTGTCCGTGATATAGCGGGTGTGAAACGGCGTCCGGTCCACCGCACTCTGGATCCGCTCGGCACTGTCCACGTTGTAGCAGGGGACAAGGTCCACGTCCACATCGTCAATGGTGGCATTGATGTAGGGATGCTCTGCGTATTTTTCATGATAATTTTCCGTGAAGGACGAGGCAATGCTCCGGGCAAGGGCGAGACCCTGCAGTTCAAGTTCCTCACGGGAAAGGGACGGGTCAAAGAGCATGAAGAGATCGAGGTCGCGATCCCCGCTCACCCAGGTATGCCGGGCAATGGACCCCACCACCATCCCCTCTGCCTTCCCACTCTGCTGGATCCGCTCAAGGATCCGCCGGGCAATACCCCATACATGATCCTTCTCCACCTGCGAGGGCCGCAGGGTTGCGAGGATCTTCTCTTCAAGAGGGGAACGTGTCACCATCTCACCTCAAGCAGGTCCTCGTACACCGGGCCATGCGGGGTCAGGGTGCTCTTCTTCAGTTTCAATCCGCTGACCGTGCAGCTGCCATAGGTTTTGTTAGGGAGCTGGCTGAGCGCTGTGAAGAGGGAGGGGTCCGGGGACTTCACCCGGGCCACTGTTGCGTGTGGGGTGAAGCGCCGCTCTTCGCGGGCAAATCCAAGCGGCGTGAGCGCCGCTTCAATCAGGTTCAGGAGCTGCTCCCCGTTCCCGCCATCATCGATCGCGCACCAGACGGTATGCGGACGTTTTGGGTTGTTCACGGTCACGGCTCCTGCGCTGACCGGAAACGGTGTGAATGCAATCGTCTTCAGGGCGTCCTGTACCTGCACGAGCCTCTTCTCATCCACCTCACCAAGGAATTTCGCTGTGATATGGATGAGCGGCGGGTCAACAAACGTGAGGCGTGCGGAACATGTGCGGAGCACCGTCTGGGCTTCGCTGAGCCGATCACGGATCTCTCCCGACAGTTCGAGCGCCACAAACGTTCTCGCCATTGCGGTACTATTGGCCGATTCTGTTGATAAGGATAATCGCTTGTATGTGACGGGATCTTCTGATGTGCAAACCATGATTTTTTTATGCCCATACTGCCTATTGCATACTAACAGAGTGAGGGTTTTTTGTGCCGACCGATCCGCTGCTGATTGTCTATACGCTTGAGCATTGCCCGAATTGCGAACTTCTCAAGACCTACTTAAAGAACGGTGGATTTTCGTATGCCGAGCGCGACCTCTCCACGGCCGAGTCACTGACCGAACTGAGGGTGAACGGGGTCTTCGTGAATGAAGCGCCCGTGCTCCAGAAGAGTGACGATTTTTTCACCTCCGCAGATCTCTTTCCTGCGGGGAAACTGGACGGAGATCACATCAGCCGGTTGATTGCAGGTGAATGATGCCCCGTCCGGAGACCCGGCAACAGACCATCTTTGGGGAGTATACACCATCTCTCCCCCCGGTACGGACAACTGACGGGCATATTGTTGACTGGGACCGGAACCGTATCGTCCGCCAGCTTGTCGAAGAGACCAAACTCGTAGAGACCTTTTACGGGTATAAGGGCGCAACCGAGGAGACCGCACAGGAGATTGCGCTCGAGGTCGAGAACCGTATCAAGAGTATGGGACTCAAGACCCTCTCCGGCCCCCTCATCCGTGAGATTGTGAATATCACGCTCCTGGAGCAGGGAATGATCCAGTACCGGAACGTGTCCACCCGGGTTGGTACCCCGGTCTTCGATGCCCACCAGATCGATGTCGGCCGGGGTTTTGAGGCGCACGACAATGCGAACCTGCAGGAGAATGCCGAGACCTCGCACAAGAAGAAGGCCGACAAGATCTCAAAAGAGCAGTACCTGCTCCAGCTCCCCCCGGCACTTGCCGATCACCACCTCTCCGGGGAGATGCACATCCATGATCTCGAATATTTCGGCACCCGGCCCTTCTGCCAGGACTGGGACCTGCGCTACTTCTTCTACTACGGCCTGATGCCGGACGGCAACGGTACCAAGGCGTCGGTTGCCGGGCCGGCAAAACGGGCCGAGGTTGCGATCCTCCACGCGGTCAAGGCGCTCGGATCGGCGCAGACCAACTTTGCCGGGGGGCAGGGGTATTACAACTTCCTCACCTTCCTCGCACCGTTCATGGAAGGGCTCGAATACGAGGAGATCAAGCAGATGGTGCAGATGTTCGTGTACGAGATGACCCAGATGATGGTGGCCCGGGGCGGCCAGCTCGTCTTCTCGTCCATCCAGCTCTCACCCGGGGTTCCGACCCTCTGGCAGGACAAGCCCTGCGTGTACAAGGGCAAGGTCTGGGACGGCACCATGGCCCCCCTCAAAACATACGGGGAGTTCGAACGCGAAGTCCGTCTGCTCTTCAAGGCGCTGATGGAGGTGATGCTGGAAGGGGACTACTGGGGCAAACCCTTCAACTTCCCCAAGCCCGAGATCTCGATCGAGCCCGACTTCATGACCGAGCGGGAGGATTTCAACAAGAAACATCCCGATCTCCCCACGTACCAGGATCTCTACCTGATGACGTTTGAGCTCGCCTCAAAGTTTGGCACGCCCTATTACGACAACCAGCTTCCGGCCTACCGCGGGGCCGGTAAGGGCATCTCCTGTTACCAGTGCTGTGCCTACCAGTTCTCGACGGTCGCTGATGAGGATTCGGATTTCGACCGGAAACTCCTCTTTGAAGACGGCCGCCATTTCTCGATGGGATCGTGGCAGGTCGTGTCAGTCAACTGCCCGCGGGCGGCCTACAAGGCCGAGGGCGACGATGCCCGGCTCTTTGCTGAACTCAAAAAACTGATGGACGTCTCGGTGGAGATCTTCAAGATCAAACGCCGCTGGATGGACCTGATCCGGTCCAACAGCCGGATGCCCTTTGCCATGCAGCGCCCGAAAGACCCCAACACCGGGGAACGGGGCGCCCTTGCCGTGGATCTCGAAGGGCTGGTGTACACGATCGGCGTCGTTGGCGTGAACGAGATGGTCCAGCACCATATCGGCACGCAGCTCCATGAATCGAAGGCCGCGTTCAAGCTCGCGATCCGGGCCATGACCGAGATGGAACTCTATGCCCGCGAGCTCAGTAAGAAGAACAACATGACCCTTGCGCTCGCCCGGACGCCGGCCGAGACCACCGGCCAGCGGTTTGCCGTTGCCGACCTGCTCGACCGCCGCTACCATGATTTTGCAAAGAATGTAATCAAGGGGGATGTGGAGTACAGCCTCCCCAAGATCGGCAAGGTCCGTGACCTGCCGATCTATTACACGAACGGTACCCACGTGGCACCCGGTGCAGATGTTCCCCTGGCCAAACGCATGGAGATCGAGCATGTCTTCTTCCCGATCGTTGACGGGGGTAATATCTTCCACATCTGGCTCGGCGAGGCACGGCCCGATCCCCGCGGGCTGATGGAGATGGCGATGAAACTCTGCAAGAACACCCAGATCGGGTACTTTGCATTCACGCGGGATATCACCGTATCGTTACGCCAGTTCCACGAGATGAGAAACGGTAAAAAGGCGGTCGGTCACCCGGCACCGGCAGATATCCCGGTGAAGGCGTAATTTTTAAAAAAAAATGGAATGAATTTTTAAAGATTTTTTAGTTCAACTGCTTTTTTTAAGGAAATATCCATCACGCCGCGATGGACGCGGTAGTAACTGTGAATGCGATCCACCGGGTGAGGCAGGAGAATGGTTGTTGTCTGGTCGTCGGCAACGATGTGGACAACCTCAGTCTCAATGTCTGCAACCGGTGCATTCTTCAGGTCAGCGGGCATCTCTGCCGTGATGAAGATGGCATCATCGGTCTCTACGACTTCATAGGGCACTTCCCCGTCATCGTCCATGGCATCGGTACTGAATACCTCCGGATCCCCGGTGCCGGACTGTCGCGTAATGATGGTATACCCAATGATGCGGGTGTGCTGGTTGTCAGGCATATTTTTCACGAGATCTTCAACAATCCTTGCCAGGTTATTGAAGACATCGTCGTAAGGTCCGCCAGGATTACTCTGCATGGATACCTCAAAGCATATACCGGTCTTGTTCCCGTTTTGTGATGCCCCGGTCTTCGAACTCAGTTAAGATTTCAACAAGGCCGGGTCTCTCCATACCGGTCACTTCCGCGAGTTCCTCTAGGGTCAGGGACTGGTGGGAGAGGGCGATTATTACACTAAGCTCTCGATCGCTTTTGAATAAATCCTTATGGATGTGGGCAAGATCGTTGATCTTGGTCTCGATGTCGTGATTGACCTGTTCGAGGCTCTCAAGGATCTTGTCATGGGCACGGATCATCCGTGCCAGCATGGCAACGGTCTTCTTCAGCTGCCTGTTTGCCCGGGGGTCCACGGCCGGTTCCGGCCGGTCTCCCCTGAATTCGCTGAGGCTGACATCCACCAGAATGTCGTGGGCAAGGTAGTAATATTTCCGGCGCCGGTCATCCATCTCGCAGGAGAGGATCTCCTCGCGCTCCATCATCTGGAGATGATCGATGACAGCTTTTGGCGAGAGCACCAGCGTATCGGAGATCTCCGTGACAA
>Ga0265296_1003834_pt1 | contig 13561 bp, 14 predicted proteins | sample MunlanPumphouse1_FD_189073 | JGI IMG/M metagenome (GOLD analysis project Ga0265296, IMG submission 189073) | Groundwater microbial communities from a municipal landfill in Southern Ontario, Canada - Pumphouse #1 | ecosystem: Environmental > Aquatic > Deep subsurface > Groundwater | place... | reverse complement strand
TGCTTGAACTTAAAAACCCTTACGGTGTGATCAAGGCGCAGATCGGCACCGCGCTGCCGCTGCTGGCGGTGAACATCGTCTTCATCTGGTTGTTCGCTTTCTGACTCGCGTCGATCGCCTGCCCCCATGTCGTCATCCCGGCGAAGGCCGAAATCTCACCGCCTCAACCTGACGCACCGTCGAGATCCCGGCCTTCGCCGGGATGACGCAATATTTGTTTCCGTTCGTGTCGAGCGCAGTCGAGACACCTCGAAGGCGCGCACGAAAGATGGGCGTCTCGACTTCGCTCGACACAAACCGTTAGAGAGGCTGTATGGACCTGACCCCCGCCCACGCCGCCCGCTTCGCGACCGCGACCCTCTCCCACCTCGGCCGCGAATATCCCTACAAGATGGACCTCGTCCACAACGGCCCCGAGGACGCCAAACCGCCGCGCGAGCACCACCCGATCTTCCACGGCAGCTTCGACTGGCACAGCTGCGTCCACGGCTGGTGGCAGATCCTGCGTCTCGCGCGCCGCTTCCCCGATCTGCCTGTGGCCGCCGAAATCCGCGCCCGCGCCGACGCCATGCTGGTCCCCGACAAGGTCGCCGGCGAACTCGCCTTCCTTTCGCGGCCGTATTCGGCCGCCTTCGAGCGCCCCTATGGCTGGGCCTGGCTCCTCGCCCTCCATGCCGAGACCGAAGCCCATAACGCCCCATGGGCCGCCGCGCTCGCCCCCCTCGCCGCCGCGTTCGCCGCGCGCTTTCACGCCTTCCTGCCCAAGCTCACCTACCCGCTGCGCGTCGGCACCCATTTCAACATCGCCTTCGCGCTGCTCCTCGCGCGCGACTGGGCCGAACCTCGCGACCCCGCGCTCGTCGCGCTGATCGACGCCCGCGCCCGCGACTGGTTCGGCCGGGACCGCGACTGTCAGGCGTGGGAACCCGGCGGCGACGAATTCCTCTCCTCGGCGCTCAGCGAAGCGCAGCTGATGACCGCCGTCCTCGGCGCCGATTTCCCCGGCTGGTTCGACGCCTTCCTCCCCCGCGCCGCTGACCAGCAACCCGCCACCCTCTTCACCCCCGCCACCGTCTCCGACCGCAGCGACGGCAAGATCGCACATCTCGACGGCCTAAACCTCAGTCGCGCCTGGAACTGGCGTGCGATTGCCGCCGCGCTTGGCCCCGGCCATCCCGTCACCCCGGTCGCCGAAGCAGCAGCAGAGCGCCACCTCGCCGCCGCGCTGCCGCACGTCACCGGCGATTATATGGGCGAACATTGGCTCGCGACCTTCGCGCTGCTGGCGCTCGACGGCCTTTAGGCCGTCGTTCCGGACAAGCGCAGGGCTTCGCCGATTGACAAGCCCAGCCCCCCCGGCGACAGACGGCTGCAGAGGGGAGAAGCCAAGGTGACCGCAAAGATGCTGCGCCCGACATCGTTCGACGTCGCCGAGCGCGCCGGGGTGTCGCAATCGACCGTTTCACGCGCCCTGCGCAACTCCCCCGGCGTCAACGCCGAAACCCGCGCCCGTGTCTCCGTCGCCGCGCGCGAACTCGGCTATGTCGTCGACCGCCACGCCTCGTCGCTGCGCCTGAAAAGCAGCGAGACGATTGCGCTCGTCACCATCTGCCGCCCCGGCGAGGATCGTAGCGCGATCAACCCCTTCTACTTCGCGCTGCTCGGCAGCATCGCCGCCGCGACCTCGGCACGCGGGTTCAACCTGCTCGTCAGCTTCCAGGAAAGCGAAGCCAATTTCCGCGCCGATTTTGTCGCCTCGGGGCTCGCCGACGCGATGATTGTCATCGGCACCACCAGCAACCACGCCGCGTGGGATTATTTCGCGCAGGCGCAATCGTCGGGTCTCGACTTCGTCTGCTGGGGCAGCCCGGGCAGCCCGTTCCACTGGATGCGCAGCGAAAATGACGAGGGCGGCCAGCTCGCCGCCGAACACCTCGTCAAACTCGGCCGCCGCCGCATCGCCTTTGTCGGGCCGCAGCAATCGCCGCAGCGCCAGTTCGACGAGCGCCGGGACGGCTTCACCGCGACCCTCGCCGCGCACGGGCTGACGCCGATCATCGCCGAGCCCCCGGCCGCCGCCGACCGCCACGCGCAGGGCATCGCCGCGGTGCAGGCGCTGCTCGAAGCACACCCCGACACCGACGCGATCTTTGCGGCGTCCGACATGCTCGCGCTCGGCGTGCTGCAAGGCCTCAAGGACGCGGGGCGCCGCGTGCCGCAGGACGTCGCGCTGATCGGCTTCGACGGCATCCGCGCCGGGACCATGGCCGACCCCGCGCTCACCACGCTCGAGCCCGATCTCGACGCTGCCGGCGAAGCACTTGTGGCGATGGCGCTCGAGGATGACGAACGCACCCGCAGCGGCACCCGCATTCCGGTGCATCTGGTCGTGCGCGGAACCGCCTGACGGCTCGTGCCTTTATAGGGTACTGTGACCTAACGCACAGAAAAGTAACACTTCGTTATCCATAGCGCTGCTACCTTCGGGGGCAGAGAGGCAAGCATTTTGTCGGGTCAGTTTTTCATCCAGTTGCTCAACCCGGGCATCGGTCTGCTGTTCGCGGGCGCCTTTTTCCTGCTGTGGTTGAACCGCCGCGACCGCTATGTCGCTTATGCTGCGAGCGCCTACACCGCCTCGGCGATCGCCTTCCTGATCCTCGATGTCGGCCCCGCGCTGCCCTATGATCTGCACCGCATCCCCGCCAATATCGGCTTCCTCGCCACCGGTGCGCTATTCGCGGCGGCGATCATCGGCCGCTATGGCCTGCCCATACCGTGGCGGTCGATGGCCCTCACCGGCGCGGCGGCGATGGCAGCGTTTTTATGGTTCCTGCTCGGCCAGCCCAGCATCGGCGGCCGCATCCTGTCGATCAGCATAGGCGCCGGGATCATCGCCGCGATGATCGTCCGCGCGCTGTGGCCGCTCAAGAAACGCTATGCAATCGACCGCGTGCTGTTCTGGGTCGCCGCGCTGTCGGTGATCAATCTGACGGCGCGACCGATCATACTCCTCTCGCTCGGCGGCGGTTTCGACAATTATGACGGCTTCCAGCAGTCGGTGTACTGGACCACGGTCCAGTTTACGCAGGCAATGGTGTCGATCCTCGCCGCGATCAGCCTGATGGTCGCGGTCGCGATCGACCAGATCAGCGAGCTGCGCCGCCAGGTCGACGACGACAATTTATCGGGCCTGCTCAACCGCCGCGGGTTCGAGGCAAAGGCCGGATCGGCGCTGCGCCGTTGTCTCGACGACGATCGCCCGGTGGCGCTGATGATCGCCGACCTTGATCATTTCAAGCGCGTCAACGACACTTATGGTCACGCCGTCGGCGACGCGATCATCGCGGCGTTCGGCGCGCATGTGCGCTCCATCGCCCCCGCCGAAATGATTGCTGGCCGCATCGGCGGTGAGGAATTTGCGCTGCTCGTCCCCGGCGCCGCCATTGAGACCGCGCGCCTGTTCGCCGAAGCGGTGCGCACCGGGCTCGCCCCCGCTGCCGCCAACCGCATCCCCGCGGCGCTCGTTCCCACCGCCAGCATCGGGCTGACCATCGGTACTCCCGGCGCCAATCTGTCGGCATTGATGCACGAGGCCGATCAGGCGCTCTACGAAGCCAAGCGCACCGGCCGCAATCGCGTCCGCACCTTCACCCCCGCATCGGTCCGTCTGGCCGCGGGCGGTGGCTGACGGAAATTTGTGATCCGGGTCACCGCGGCGATGGCATTGGCCGGGTAGCGGGTTCACATGACCAACGGCGCCGCGGGCCGCGGCGATGCCCTTCATTGGACAGGAGAAAATATGAAACTCGTCGCTGCTACCCTCGCCGCGCTGCTCCCCCTGTCGGCGTTTTCAGAGGCTGAAACTCCGAACAACGAAACCGCCAAAACCGTCGTCAGCGAACCCAAAATCAGCCCCTCCATCCCGCTCAGCGTCAAGGAAGCCCGCCGCGGCCCGGTCGACCTGACGCCGTACATCGGCAAATATCCGTTCGACGTCGTCAGCGGCCACCGCTTCCTCGATCACCCCGCGGTTCAGGCCACCGTCGTCACCGCCGTTCCCGACGCCGACGCACGCGCGCAAGTTGTCTTTGCCGACAACGGCCTCGGCGTGCCGATCGTCCGCGTTGCAGGCGGGCGCATCCTTGCTTGGGGTGGCGCGCGCCGGGCCGAGGACCGCTATAACTGGGCGGTGGTCATCGCCCCCGACGGGACGAAGGGCGAGGTGTGCATCTTCGAAGCCGTCGGCGACGATCCCGAACTGTGGTCGGCGACTTGGTATGTCGCCGGCCGCCCGGCAGTCATGAAACAGGGCGACTGCCCGTCGGCGGCAGAGGATTATCCGGCCGCCGACATCGCCGCGGGCTAGGACGACCGCCAACCCGCCTCGCCGTCCGCCGACACCGGACCACCATGCGAGCGCCATTGTTACCTTGGGTCACAACATTGGTCGCTGCGGTCATCGACCGCGGTGTATTGCCAGAGCAATACTGCGCTTGAGCCCATCAAAGGGGAACGCACTGCACCCCTTTGACGACGCTCTCACACCGGTCGCCCTATCCCGCGGCGGCGGCGCGATCCCGGCACCCCGGGGCGCCGCCGTCAGGGACCGGGTCAATGGGAGGTTTTCGTGCGCCGTATCGTCCTGTCGCTTGCCCTGATCCCCTTTGGCGTCCTCACCCCGATACTCGAATTGGGGGTGACGCATGTCGTCAACCCCGACTGGCCCGGCCACGCACGGTTGCACGAGGTGTGGCAGCTGATCACCAACAGCTCGCTGGCGATGCTGTGCCTGTGGCTGATCTGGTGGTGCCGTCAGGTGCGGCTTCCGGCGCTGATTGCCTTCGCCATCTCGTTCGGATTCCTCGCCGCCTACGCCCTCAGCCCGCTCTACGGCGGCACAATGCGCCACAGCGACGGCAGCGAGCTAGCGATCGGCGGCGTCAATGTCGCCGTGGCGATGATGATCGTCGCGACGACCGCGATCGGCGCCGTTTTGGCCTCGACCTTCCGCACCCCGCGCGAAGCCTGATCGCCAACAGACACTCCGGCGCCGCCGCACTGCTCAGTTTTTCAGCGCATTGCCTTGCAAGAGGCGGCCGGGGATCGCGGGGCGGCCCGGCGCCTTCAGGGTCACCCTGTCGCCGTCGATCGACAATGTGGTACAATCGCTATCCCGAAATGCTCGCCGCCGCTCGGCGACGCACAGCTTGCCGTCGCGCTGCAACAGCCATTGCATCGGCTGGGGCGCCCGATCACCCCGTTTCGCCAGACCGGCGCCATCGCGCTGAAAATACAATCGGCTGTCGGTCGTGGCCTGCCGGTCGGCCGCTTTCAGCAGCAGCATTCTGCCCACCAGCGCCGCAGCCAGCCTCCGGTTGGCCGCATCGATCGCGGGCGCCAGGTTCCGCGCATCGCCCTGCACCAGCTTGGCATGCAACGGACCAACGCGCGCGTGACGCAGGGTCACCAGGTCACCGGCGATCGACACGGTTGCGCAAAAATCCTCTTTCCATGCACCGCCGCTGAAACACAGCTGGTCATCCGCGCCGCGGATCGACCATCGTTCATCCGCCTGCAGCGCCCAATGATCGAAATCGGGCTGATCATTGTGCGCTCGCCGCGCCGTGCCATTGGCCATGACATAATGGGCGCGATCCTCGCCCTTGCCCCCGGTGGGACCAAAGATCATCGTATGGCCGACCAGCGCCGAAATGGCCGCCTTCCCCTCGAACCGCGCGGCGGTCGCAGTCGCCGGATCAAGCTTCCAGGCATCGCCCGCCAACACCCGCCCCGGCCACATCGGCCCGGTCTTCGGGGTCAGCGACGCGCGCATGCCATCGACCGACAGGACGCCGCAATCGCCATCCCATGGCTGATGCCCGACGTCGGTCACACAAAATCGCCCATCCGACACACTCGCCCATCGAATCGCCCGCGGCTCGCCCGCATCGCCGCGCCCGCGCGTCACCGCCAACCCGGTGCCGTCCAGCCGCAGATAAACGCCCGTCTCGACTGGTGGCTGCCCGGGCTTGGCGTAAACCAGCGTATTGCCGACCAGCTCGCGCACCGCCTCAAACCCGGCCCGCGGCGACGGCGCCTCTTGGGCATAGGCCGCAAGGCCTGCGACGTGCGTCAAGCCCAACATGGTCGCCCCGACTATCCACGGCCTGATGTTCATCGTCGATACTCTCTCGTCCCAGCGCCGATCGCCGAGCGCCCGGCCTTGTCCGCGCCTTTGGTCTGGCGCTTAACCGGTCTGCCCTCGGAGCGTGAAGCAATTTTACGACCCGGTGCCGCGTCATGGCCCAATGATCCCGACGTCCCCAAAGCCCTCGGCGGCGCCCTCGCACGCCCGGTTGACGGGCCGCTGCGAAAGGTACAAACCCGCGCCATCGGACAGAAAAAGGGACGGCTTTTCATGCGCAAACTGGCAATTTTGGGCGCAAGCCTGCTCGTGCTTTCCGTTCACCCCAGCTTCGCGCAGGAAACGCCCGCACCGCCCGCGCCGGAAGCGGCCGCACCCACGCCCGCACCCGCCGCCATGTCCGGCGCGGCGGTTGGCAGCGCGCGCATCGCGCCCGAACGCCGCCTGACCGGCGCCGACCTGTTCGACCTCGCCATCGCCGCCGATCCGCAAATCAGCCCCGACGGCCGCCACATCGCCTACGTCCGCCGCCAGAACGACATCATGTCCGACCGCGCGGTCAGCTCGATCTGGCTGATCGACACCGCGACCGGCGAGGAGACCCCGCTTGCCGGGCGGCAGGGCGGCGCCTTTGCGCCGCGCTGGTCCCCCGACGGCAAGCGCCTCGCTTTTGCCTCGACCGAGGGGGGCAGCGCGCAGCTGTGGGTGCGCTGGATGCAGGGCGGCGAGGCGGTGCGGCTGACCGGCCTGCCGACCGCGCCCTCGTCGCTCGCCTGGGCGCCCGACGGCCGTTCGATCGCCTACACTATGCTGGTCAAGGACGAAGGGCTCAAACTCGGCAAAGCGCCAGCCAACAAGCCCGAGGGCGCAAAATGGGCCGAACCGCTCGAAATCCGCGATCTCCTCGCCTATCGCGCCGACGGACAGGGCTATGTCGAGCCGGGGTTCGAAAAGATATTCCTCGTCCCCGCGACCGGCGGCGCGCCGCGCCAGCTCACTTTCGGTCCCTATCACGACAATGGCCCATTGAGCTGGTCGCGCGACGGCCGCACCCTCTATTTCGCTGCCAATCGCAAGGCCGACTGGGAAACCGACCCGCTGGAAAGCGAGGTCCACGCACTTGATGTCGCCAGCGGCCGCATCGCCGCGCTGACCGATCGCAACGGTCCCGACGCCAACCCGCTCGTTTCGCCCGACGGCGGCAAGATCGCGTATCTCGGCTTCGATGATGCCCGCCGCGCCTATGAAAACACCAATCTCTATGTGATGAACCCCGACGGCTCGGGCCGCCGCAACCTTACCGAAAACTGGGATTACAGCGTCGACGCCATCGCATGGGGTGACGGCGGCCGCGCGCTCTACGCGCAATATGATGATCATGGCGAAACCAAAATCGCGCGCATCGGCCTCGACGGCTCGGTCCGCGACGTCGCCAAGGGGCTGTCGGGCGGCGGGCTCGACCGCCCCTATGTCGGCGGCAGCTTCACCGTGTCGGACGGCGGCGCCATCGCCTTCACCGGCGGCACGGCCACCCGCCCGGCCGAGGTTCAGCTGGCGCGGGGCGGATCGGCGCGCATCCTCACCGACCTCAACCGATCTTTGCGGGAAGTGAAGTCGCTCGGCGAAGTCCGCAAGATCACCACCCCGTCCAGTCACGACGGCAAGCCGATCGAAGGCTGGCTGACCCTGCCCCCCGGCTATGTCGAAGGCACCAAGGTGCCGCTGATCCTCGAAATCCACGGCGGTCCGTTCCAGGCCTATGGCCCGCACTTTTCGACCGACAACCAGCTGTACGCCGCTGGCGGCTACGCGGTGCTCTCGGCCAACCCGCGCGGCTCGACCAGCTATGGAGAGGCTTTCGCGAACGAGATCGACAAGGCCTATCCGGGCAATGATTATTTCGACCTGATCAGCATCGTCGACCGCGCCATCGCGCTCGGCGTCGCCGATCCCGACGCTTTGTTCGTCACCGGCGGCTCAGGCGGCGGGGTGCTCACGAGCTGGATCGTAGGGAAGACCAACCGCTTCAAGGCCGCGGTCACCCAGAAACCGGTGATCAACTGGACGACGCAGGCGCTCACCGCCGACAACCCCGCCTTTTTCGGCCCCTATTGGCTCGGCGCGATGCCGTGGGAGAAGCCCGAACTTTATTGGTCGCTGTCGCCGCTGTCGCTCGTCGGCAATGTCGAAACCCCGACCCTCGTCATCGTCGGCGCCGAAGATTACCGGACCCCGGTCAGCGAATCCGAACAATATTACACCGCGCTCCGCCTCCGCGGCGTTCCCACCGCGCTCGTCAAGATCCCCGGCGCCAGCCACGGCGGCATCGCCGCGCGCCCGTCGCAATCGGCCGCCAAGGCCGCGACGATCCTCGCCTGGTTCGAAAAATACCGCAAAGGCTGGACGCGTCCGGCGATGCCCCCCGCGCGCTGATCGACCGGGTCAGCTGTGATCGCGATCACCGCAGCTTGTGGCGCAACACCATAGGGTGATCGTCACCGGCTGATCGCAGCCCGGCAAGAACGGAAACATGGTCGTGCATAAACTGTTCGTGGTGTCGCTCGCCGTCCTGATGACCGCGCTGGCGCCGGGCTCCCCCGCCCGCGCCGCCGATCCCGAATTCACCCCGCTCGACGAAATCGAACGGGTCCGCCAGGCCGGCTGCGGTATCGGCGATTTTGAAGAATTCCTCGCCTGGTACAGCAGCGCAACCACCGGCGGCGGCTGGCTCGAACAGGTTATCTTCACCAGCTATATGGTGCGGGTTGGCAAGCTCGCCGACCCCGCTGAGCCCGGCTATGGGGTCGATCGCCAGCAATATCTCGGCCAGTTCCGCATTACGTCGAGCGATTACCGGTTCAGCCGCGAAGTCGCGCCGGACAAGCTTCCGGCCGACTATCGCCGCGTCACCCTGACGCGCCTCGGCGACGCGCAATATCGCGTCGACTGGCAGGGCGGCCTCTCCTTCGCCGGCGTCGAAGGTGCCGATCGCGACGCGCAGGCCGGCGCCTATATTTTCGAGCACAAGAAAGATTGCTGGTACCTCACCGGCGATCTGCGCTGACCGAAGGAGCATCGATGCGCTTGCGCCGTGGCCTGACCCTCATCCCGCTGCTCCTGCTCGCTCCCGGCGCGACTGAGGCACGGCTGCCCCCGCTCGCCGGCCCGCCCCCCGTCGCCAACTCGCCCTATCGCGAAAGCTGGCGCTACACCTGCGACGTCCAGCAACAGCTCGCGGGCGGCACCGTCACCCTAACCCGCCTGTTTACCGACGAGGGCAGGCTCGACGGCGGCGATTTCATGCGCTGGACCGCGGCCGGATATGATCCGCAGAAGACACAGCGCCCGCTCGAACTCGAACTCTCCTACATCTGGGAACCCGCGCGCCAGCCCGCGATCGCGGACCGCGAAATTGCCGTCAAATTGCGCGTCGGCATCGACGCGGCGCTGCCCGAGGTCGCACTGCTCCACATCCAGCGCCCCTTCCCGGTCCAGCCGCGCGGCATCATCGGCAGCACCGCGCTGTCGACCCAGATCTTCCCCTATGGCGCCCGCGATCCCGGCAACGGCCATGGCGAGCTACCGCTCGGCGACCTGCTCGCTTATGCCGCGGGCCATGACACGCTCGACTGGACACTGCTCCGCCCGTCCGACCGCCTCGGCGGCAGTCAGGAACTCGCGCGCGGCACAATCGACATCGCGGCGCTGCGCGAGGCGGTCACGGCGCTGCCCGCGCTCCGCACCGCCCTCGCCGCCAAAACCCCCGATCCCATCGCGCGCTGTACCCGCGTCCTGTGGCCCGACACTCTTAGATATTGAGCCAAGCCCATGAACGCCCACATCCATTCATCGGACATTCTGCACCGGCGTGCCAAGCCGCACGCCATGATCGACACTATCATCATTGCCGACGATCATCCGATTTTCCGCGCCGGGCTGGGCCAGCTGGTCGGCAGCGCCTTTCCGCATCTGACGATCCACCAGGCCGGGACCGTCGAAGAAATGCTGTGCGTTGCCGAACGCGAAGGCGCGCCGCAGCTGTTCACCATCGACCTGCTGTTCCCCGGCATGGACCCCGCCGCAACGCTGCCGATGATGCGCCGCCGCTTCCCGCGCTCGTCGATCGCGGTCGTGTCGATGTTCGACGATGACGCGACGATCGATCGCGTGATGGGTTATGGCGCCGATGCCTATATCGCCAAATCGGTTCGTCCCGACCGCATGGTTGAGGGATTGCACGCGCTGCAAAAGGGCGAGTTTGTTGTCCTCAAGCCCGACCAACCATCGGTGCAGGCGATGCCCGCGCCCCCTGCCGCGCCGCCGGTGCTGACCGAGCGACAGGTCGAGGTGCTGACGATGCTCGCGCAAAAACAGTCGAACAAACAGATCGCGCGCAGCCTCGCGCTCTCGCACTTCACCGTCCGCAATCATGTCTCGCACCTGCTCCGCACGATGGGCGCAACGACGCGCAGCGAACTCGCCGACAAGGCCCGCCACGCTGGCGTCATCGCTTAGGGTAGCGCGCGGCCGCGCTGATCCGCCGGCGGATTGTCGTCCGCATATTCTGTCTCGTCCGCCTGCTCCTTGGCGCGCCGCGCCGTCAGCCGATCGAGCCCCGCGCCGCCCGCCCGTTCGCCGCAGCGCAAACATTCGCCCGTCGCGGCCTCGTGCGCCCAATTGTCAGCCTGCATCACCGCGCGCATGGCATGGAGCTTGGCACGCAATCGCTGCTTCGCGCTGCCGGGATAGTAATATTTGGTCCCCTCGACGTCGAACCGCCAGCCCTCCAGATATTCCGCGGTGGTCATCGCCGCCGTCGCGGCGTCGACCCGCGCCCCTCCGCCGCGGCCTTGGCCGCCGCGCCCCCACTCGTACCCGCGACCAGCTCGCCGCGCCTGGTCAGCAGCGCGAGCAGCGCGACCGACGGCGCGATCCGCCGCTCGACCTCGCGCCCGCCGCGGATCACCACCATCTCGCGCCCCTCGACCGCGCGCTGGCATGCGACCGCCTCCAGCCCGCGCAGCGTCTTGGGCAGCGCCTCGCGGCACGCCGCATCGAACGGCGCGAATAGGCTGTGCGACCGGTTGACCGACGTCCCGCAGACCCCCGCCACCCGCGCCGCATCGCTGACACACGCGGTCTTCGCCAGGACGGCAAGAAACAGCCGCGTCCGCGCCGCCGTAAACCCGTCCTCGCGCACCCGCAGCCCCGGCATCAAAGGATTGGTCTGCCGACTCCCCTCCCGCCTCTCCCCGATTCCCTCTCGCTTGCGGAAGGGGCAAGGAGACTTGCGAACTTGTTCGCTAGTCGCAGCGGGGAGGGCTTTTCACCTCCTCCAACGAATACACCCTTCCCCCACGACTCCCGCTCCACCAAACGCCCCATAGTTCGACCTCTCGAATTATTTTGGAATGAATCACGGCATTTTGGAGCCTATTTGGTTATAGAAAAAATCAAAAAATACCCCCGCACCATCTCTGCCACGACGTTAACCGCATCCGCCAATATCCTGTTGCCCTTCCGCCACTTAAGACCGCCGCCGGGACCAACGCGCCAGACACCAGCGGGAACACCATGACTAGAACGAATCTGCGCACCGACCAGCGCCGCGCCACCGCGATCGAATATGGTCTGATCGCCGCGCTGATCGCCCTCGCCAGCCTCATCGCCTTCCAGATGCTCGGCCTCAGCCTCGCCAACATCTTCACGACGATCAACAATGCGCTGAACTAGGGGACGCTGCGTCCCCGCTTCGCCATCCCCGTCCGCCCTTGAGACAACCGTTCCGATTGTTCCAAAGGGACAGAGGACGTCGAGACGAAACGGGGGGAGGCTTCCCCCCAACCCCTACTTCTTCACCACTCGCGCCACGACCTTGATCTCGACCACCGCCGTCGGCTCGTACAATCGCGTCACCCCGATCGCAGTCCACGCCGGAAAGGGCGCCTTCACATGGCGGTTCTTGACCGCGGCAAAGCCGTCGATGTGCGCGGCCAGGTCAGTGTGAAAGGTGGTGATGTCGACCACATCGTCCCAGCTCGCCCCCGCGCGCGCCAGCGTCGCGGCGATATGCGCAAAGGCGCGCTCATATCCGGGCGCCAGATCGCTCTCCCCCTTCGCCGGCCCCGCGACCACCCCCGACAGGTAAATCGTATCGCCCGCGATCACCGCAGTCGCATAGCCCACCGCCTCCTGAAACGCCCGCGCCTCTGCATTTTCGGGCATCAGGACGTTGGCCGGGTCGCGCGCCGTTGCGGTTACGGGCAAAAGCCCCGTGGCCAAGATGGTGATGACGCCTGCTGTTTGGTTGACCCGCATAAAAACCCTCCGCTTCCCGATGACAGGCACGAACGTGACAGCTGGGGGAAAGAGTCGCAAGCGTCGGCGCCGTCGTCCAATCGCTCCCGGTGAGGAACCAGTACCAGCGCGCCGTGTCTTTCTGTCTTTGTGCGAGAAAATCGTCGCGCCGTTGACAGCACAAGACAGCCCGCGAACCAAGGAACCCAACCCCACCCCCTTGCATTTCCCCACCCCCCGCGTAAGGCGTCCCCAACAAAAACCGCGCGCGCGACTCCTGCTGGCCCCGCTCTCCCGCCACGCCAGCGGACGGTCTTCCCCCGCCGCGCCAACAGGGGACTGCTGCAAGATGACGACCACCGGACATGACACGCTGGGCACCCGTTCGACGCTGAGCGTCGGCGGCAAGGATTATGCCTATTATTCGCTCGACAAGGCCGCGGCAAAGCTGGGCGATGTGTCGCGACTGCCCTTTTCGATGAAGGTGCTGCTCGAAAACCTGCTGCGTTTCGAAGATGGCGGCTTCACCGTGTCGACCGACGATGTGCAGGCGCTCGTCGACTGGCAGAAAGACCCGCATTCGAACCGCGAGATCCAATATCGCCCGGCGCGCGTGCTGCTGCAGGATTTCACCGGCGTCCCCTGCGTCGTCGACCTCGCCGCGATGCGCGATGCGATCGCCAAGCTGGGCGGCGACACGACCAAGATCAACCCGCTCGTCCCCGTGCACCTTGTCATCGACCACAGTGTCATGGTCGACGAATTCGGCCATCCCAAGGCGTTCGAACAGAATGTCGAAATCGAATATTATCGCAACGGCGAACGCTATGACTTCCTGAAATGGGGGTCGAAGTCGCTGTCGAATTTCAAGGCGGTCCCCCCGGGCACCGGCATCTGTCACCAGGTGAACCTTGAGCATATCGCGCAGGCGGTGTGGTCGAGCCAAGACGCGGACGGCACCACCGTCGCCTATCCCGACACCTGCGTCGGCACCGACAGCCACACGACGATGATCAACGGGCTCGGCGTGCTCGGATGGGGCGTCGGCGGGATCGAGGCGGAGGCCGCGATGCTGGGCCAGCCGGTGTCGATGCTGATCCCCGAAGTCGTCGGCTTCAA
>Ga0265296_1003833_pt1 | contig 13561 bp, 14 predicted proteins | sample MunlanPumphouse1_FD_189073 | JGI IMG/M metagenome (GOLD analysis project Ga0265296, IMG submission 189073) | Groundwater microbial communities from a municipal landfill in Southern Ontario, Canada - Pumphouse #1 | ecosystem: Environmental > Aquatic > Deep subsurface > Groundwater | place... | reverse complement strand
CGCGGACGACGCGACTTCACCTGCTTTCGGCAAGACAACTCAATCGCGCCGGCACACTCCTTCTTCATTACCGAATTAACCCCGTTAGAAGTCAGATTCGACAAAGTCAAATCAGCAGACGCCTCTGGCGTCTGACTTCTAACGGGGTTAACCACCAGCCGACATGATTATCAAACCGATTAAAACTCGTGTTTTTAAGGAAGGCGAAAATCTCTTTTCTTTCATCACGCGCTATCTCCAGAAACTTCCGGAACGTTCAGTGATTGTTGTTACCTCAAAAATCGTCGCGCTGTCAGCCAAACGAACCGCGGTCATCAAGAACAACCAAACAACAGCTAAGCTAATCCGCGCCGAAAGCGAGCTGGCCATACCAACCAAGTACGTTTGGCTTACTATCAAAGACGGCATGGTGATGGCCTCGGCCGGAATTGATGAGTCCAACGCGAACGGTAAACTCATTCTTTTGCCAAAAGACAGTTTCAAGTCTGCTCGTGTCCTACGCCAAAAGCTGCAGCAGAAGTATGGCGTGAAGCGTCTTGGCGTCCTTATCACCGACAGCCACACCATACCGCTTCGCGCCGGCGTAACCGGCGTAGCTCTTGGCTATGCGGGCTTTCGCGGTATCAAAGACTATCGCGGCGCTCCTGATATCTTTGGTAGAAAGTTTAAATTTTCTCGCACCGATGTTGCTGATGGTCTGGCCGCGGCGGCGGTGTTGGTGATGGGTGAAGGTAACGAACAGCAACCGTTGGCAATTATTGAAAAGACACCGGTTGAATTTTGTGATAAAATTAATCGTAAGGAATTAAATATAGATATTCAAGACGATATGTACCAACCTCTCTTTGCAAAATTGCCAAAATCTTAAATTTCAAAGCGCGCCCCAACGCCAAAATTTGCGAAGCCATACTAGAGGCAGATAGGCAGGAAGCTTTTCGTTTATTCACCCCGCCCCTTTCCTGTGGACGCGTAGCTTCCCGATGGAATCGCTACACGATTCAACGGGACAGACAACTTGTGCCCTAGGCACATCAGCCTTGGGCTGAGGTTACTTAGCTATAGAAGCACTTTGTTTGCCCCCGCCCCTTTCCTGTGGACGCGTAGCTCAGTTGGTTAGAGCGTTTCGTTTACACCGAGAAGGTCCCTGGTTCGAATCCAGGCGCGTCCAAGGGAAAGTGGCGGGGCAAACCGAATGGGGTCACCCCGCCGATTTGGCGGGGCACCGTCTACCATTAAGAGAGTCGGGAATCTTGGACAACTTGAATAACGAATTATGAATCACGAACCGAAAAAATGCCTATTCTCAATTCTTACCCAGTATAACTACTTATGTTTCAGCTCGCTTGTAAAATAAAATTTATAAACCAGGTAAGTAGCCTATGCCAGCGTTATCTATTACTAATTATTTAATCTAAAGCTCGCTAAATTTTATTTAACAAAGTTGTTATACTGGGCTTAATTCATAATTCCTAATTCTAACCTACCTAATTCGTAATTCTTTAACTCTATGGCAAGTATATTAATTGGTTTAATTATGGCAATTGTCGGTTTTATGCTTATTTGGAAAACTGACTGGTTTGTGAATAATTTTGGCCGAATCAGCTGGTCCGAAGCTCACCTCGGATCTGACGGTGGAACTCGTTTATTTTATAAACTTATTGGTTTAACTGTTATTTTACTCGGCTTTGCCACCATAACCGGACTTTTTCAATCACTCTTACTAACTTTAGTGTCGCCGCTGTTTGGCGGCCTGAAATAACTTATGGCAGATAGCAAGCAGCGAATAGCACGGATAGACCATATGCTATAAGCTATAGGCCACATGCCATCAGCCAACCTGCGGGCCGTTAGCTCATTTGGTAGAGCGCCTGCTTTGCCTGATTGGTAAGAGCCGGCTTGCCCCGCCACATTTGGGGGCCAGTAGCTCAATTGGTAGAGCGCCACATTTGCAATGTGGAGGTAAGGGGTTCGAATCCCCTCTGGTCCAAAAATGTGGCGGGGTGGAAATCCGGTACGGTCCACCCCGTTAGAAACTTCCGTTTTTATTACCGAATCACCCCCGTAAACAAACAGCTTTAGTTGGTTCCATTGTTTTGTATGGTTTCAGCTATTTCTAACGGGGTCCACCACATAAAACTCATTAACATTCATCACGTGGCCAGAAGACGGATTACCCATGTCTCGCCCCACAGACGAGCATCAGCGAGTTTTTCGGGGTTCAAATCCGGTACGGTCCACCATGAACCAGAGTTGCTCTAAAGCAACACGGTTCATGGTAGGCCTGAACCGTGCTATGCCCTGGTTCAGGCCGCCAAAGTTTATCGGGACAATGAGGAAGGCGCGAGTTCGATTCTCGCACGGTCCACCAAAACTATTCACATCTATGTATATTTATGTCTAAAATAATTATTGCTTCTAAAAATCCAGTCAAAATTAATGCCGTCGCCAATGCGTTTAAAGAAATGTTTCCTCTGGAAAGTTTTGAGGTAGAAGGCGTGGCTGTTACATCCGGAGTCAATCAACAACCACAAAGCGATGTGGAAACATTCCAAGGCGCACTAAACCGGGTAGAAAATATATCCCAAACAACTAAGGCGGACTTTTGGGTTGGTATTGAAGGCGGCATTGAAGGGAAAAATTCTGAGATGGAAGCCTTCGCCTGGGTAGCAGTAAAAGCCAAGGCTGGCCAGCTGGGTAAGGGCAGAACAGCTACTTTCTTTTTGCCACCCCAAATCGCCGCCCTGATAAAACAGGGCAAAGAACTAGGGGAAGCCGATGATATTGTTTTTGGACGAACCAATTCAAAACAAGAAAACGGGGCGGTGGGAATTCTGACTGATAATGTAATAGACCGGACAAAATACTACACAACGGCCGTAATCCTGGCACTTATTCCTTTTAAAAACAAGCGTCTCTATAACGTCAAGCAAAACTAAAATTTGTAAGATTGTTTTTAATTAAAGTCTCATAAAGCCAACGCACTAAGCAGAACCCTCAGTCGCACTCAGCACGACACCACCGCGCGACTAATAATTATTTTGTACAAATTTTGAAATTTCTTGCCAAATAATTATCCACAGCCTTGCGCACTTTAAAAAAGTTTTATATAATATAAGGTAGTGCCAGAGATTTTTTGCTTCCCGGCAACTTTTCACCACGTAAAAAGCGGGAAGTAAAATATTATCCTAGTTTTTAAAACGAGAGGAGGTGAGATAAATGGCTAAGAAAAAGGCTAAGAAAAAGCAAGTGAAGGGAAAGAAAAAGGGTGGTAAGAAGTAATCCTTCTGAAAAGTTTTTACACAGCAAAAAATCCGTTAAAGCTATTAAGCTAAAGCGGGTTTTTTGTTTTTGTCTAGCCAAATAAACTGGCTTGCGGTGATAACTTTTCCTCCGGTTTAAATAACTCCACCCGGCCATACTCCCCGTCGTAACCCGGGGTTATACTAACTTGATTATTGCGCAAACGCCTAATAGCCTCGGCCAGCCTCGGCCCGCCCGCTTGTTTAATGGCTGTTATGTCGCTTGCCAATAAAACATTGAGCTCGTTGCCTAAGGCCGACACTGCCTGCCAATAAACCCGGCTTACCGCCTGGCTCTGCCTGCCCCTTACACCTAGGGAGTCGGCAATCAGCTTATCCAACTCCAGTAACCTGACATAAGGTACAGCTGATTTAGGCTGATAACCGCTCGCTCTGTCCGCCAGTTCATTTACGCGGTTCAACACGCCAATAGTTAATGGCTGACGGCATTTGGGACAAAATCCTTTGTGTTTCTTGGTTTCTTCCGGTGACAAACAAACGCCGCAAGCCCGATGACCGTCATAATGATACCTGCCTTCATCTGGAAAAAATTCCAAAGTACCGGCTAAGCGTAGCGACAAATTTTTGTCCTCACCCGCGGCAACTGCCCGCGGACTGCCGCAGCGCAAGGCCTGCATAACATTATCATACGACAAGTCATTGCCCTCAAAAATATTCGCCTCCCGCCCTAAGTTAGGCAAGGAATGAGCGTCAGAATTGGAAACTAAGGCTACTTTATCCAACGCCGACAGGCGCCAGTTCATCGGCGGATCCGATGATAACCCGGTTTCAATGGCAAAAATGTGGTGGCTCAAGTCGCCAAAACACTCGGTCACACTGTCGTAGCCGGATTTGGAACCAAAAATGGCAAACCACGGCGTCCAGGCGTGAGCCGGAATCAACACATTGCGCTCATTTTCTTCCAGTATCAATTTTAACAATTCCTGGGAAGACATTCCCAAAATCGGCCGACCGTCAGCTTTTAATTTACAGCCTCTTTCAGTTAATTTTTGATTAACTTTGGCAGCATCTTCTAGTGACGGCGTATAAATACAGTGGTGCACTCGCCTGGTAGCATCATTATGCCGATAAATACAAGCCACTTCAGTGCCAATTATAAAATAAACCTCGGCCAAAGTCTGCTCTTTGAATCTTGATTCCTTAATTCTTAATTCCGGCTTAAGTTGATATAACCCATTACCGACTGGTTCTAACTTTTCCTGCAACCCGGCCAACCACTTAGGATGAGTAAAGTCCGCGCAATTTACCAAACTTATACCTTTAATCCGGCACCAGAGGTCAATATTTTCCGGCGTGAGCTGGGGCGAACAGGCGCGGGCATAAGGCGAGTGAATATGCAAATCGGCGTAGTAGCGCATAGCATCAGTCTAACATAAAAAGAGTAGGGTGTTTGAAAACACACCCTACTCGTAGATGCAGAACCACAACTAGGTTCCTTTTTACAACTGTTCGGCAACCTCATCATAAGTCGGAAAATTGGTAGTTCCAATTCTCTGTACTTTGAGTGAGGCTGCCATATTGGCCAACAATAAGGCCTCCTTGAATCCTTGGCCTTTCATAAGGCCTACCAGCATAAAGGCAAGAAAGCAATCGCCGGCCCCAACCTCACCTGCCATCAGCTGGACCTTATTGCCTGGAACATCCATCACTAACCCTGCATTATCCACCATCAGAGCACCATCGCAATCCATAGTAATAACCACTCGCTTAAAGCCCAGTCTGATGAACTCACGGGCATGGTCAGCTTTTAGGTCCATCGGTTGACAGCCAATGTAAGCGGCGGCCTCCTGTCGATTAACAAATAGCCAATCAGCCAATTTGGCTACAGTGGCAAACCTACATCGATCACTGGTAAGTTCCAGACGAGGGTTCACGATTCTCACGCCACCATCTCGGGCCAGAACTATTTCTGCCAACTTGATCTCATTGTCATCAGGCATGAGTCCGGTAACAACCCGATACTTCGCGTGTGAACTGTTAAGTTGCCGTGACAAACGTCTACGATCAAAGTCGATTATAGGTGGTTTAAACGACAGACGACGACGAGTCTCTGGCTCAATACTGGCCAAGGAAGTTTGCTCTCGTAGGGGTATGATTTTGCAATCAACCCCACGTTGGCGTAAGTCAAACTCTATCACTCGCCGCAATAGGTCATTCTCACCGGCGGCACCAATGAGCTTAACCCTATAATCACACTGGCGCAGGGCAAGCGCCACATTGTACGAAGTACCAGATATGTGAAGATTTGCCGTGGCCCTCAACTTTTGGTCGGGAGGGCCTTTCTCTACGTCGGTCCAAGTAACCTCGGGGTTAATGGAAAAACCGACGATAACGTCGTATTGCTTCATCTTAACCCTCCTTTTTGGAAAAGTGCTATGTTTTGTGTTTTAATTTGTCTATTATTTCACTCAAATTTTCAACTGATGGGGAAAAGGTTGAATCGCCAATCGGATAATCGCTTCTTTTTATAAGAAAACAAATAATCTGCGGAATCTTACTGCTGCATACACGTAACTCATCCGGATGATTATTAATGTTAACCAATACCTTATTTTTTTGGCTAAGTTCTTTCAATACAGGAAGCTTATTATCACTAACTATTTTAATTTCATCAAAATATTCCCTGATGTGGGTAGCGTCTAATTTAAGCTCTTGACTTTCTTTATCACCTTTAGTCAAAAGAACTACCTTCTCGTCCCTACGTTTCAATTCTAAAATAGTGGGTAGAACATCAACATATAAGTATTCCCGTCCTCTCGTATATACATTTTCCGTAACTTTCGATGATATTTCTTGTTTAACTATCGGCGAATCAACATTCAAAATACTAAAATGTTTTTGTAAACTGTAGCAACCCTTAGATTGAGGCTCTATATCATACGATAGGTAAAAAGTTTTCCAAAATACCTCTGGGTCTATGCCATGTGCAATAAATACTTTATAAATGTCCTGTTTAAATAAAGGTGTTTTAAACAAAGTATTATCCAAATCAAAAACAACCATATGTTGCTAGACTTTACTCAAAAATTCTAATTGTTCTGGAGTATTTACGCCCAAGGCCTCACGTGGTTCAACTATGACAGTAGTGATTGGTTCGCCCTGCTGGCAGGCCAAACCTACCAAATCAGTAAGGTAATACTCATGCTGGGCATTGTCAGCAGAAAGCTTTTCCAAATTCTGCCACAGCCACTGCGCTTTAAAACAAAAGTAACTCGGGTTTACTTCTTTTATTTCCAATTGTTCTGTGGTGGCGTCTTTTTTCTCCACAATCGCTACCAGCTTACCGGCCGTATCACGAATCACCCGGCCAAAATCATAAAATCCTTGTCGCCAGTCGTTAAAATCCGGCACTATTACGGTGGCCATGGTGACCGTACTGCCGCTAGCAATATGTGCTTGGGTCATTTTTTTAATAGTGGCAGGAGTAATCAGCGGCTGATCGCCATAAAGAACCATAATATTTTCCGCCTCGCCCTCCAAAACCGACTTGACGGCCGCCACAGCATGACCAGTACCGCGCTGCTCTGTTTGCAAAACGTAAACGTAATCAGGGCCCAGGGCAGCTTTAACCTGCTCAGCTTTTTGTCCAACTACTACCGTTGGCTTATCGCAAACTCCTGAAACCGCAATAGCCTCCATCACATACTGAACCAATAGTTTACCATTAAACAACACTAAAACTTTTGGTAAATCACCATTACCCATTCGTTTGCCGTGGCCGGCCGCCAGCACCACGATTTGCATGGGGATTATAGTTTTTTCCATAAATCATTAAATATAATTTCCTGCGTTTCGTACAAACCAATATCACTTATAATAAGACCGATTGGCAAACCATCTTTACTTGTTGATATCATAGCTACCCGCCCGGCATAAATCAGTGTATAAGTCGGAGCGCTGTTATCTTGCGTCAGCCACTTGCGTTCATCAAGTCCGGCCATTTCGCCGCCTTTGCCAAGGGCAATTACCCTAACTTTAATTTGTTTGGCTAAACGCTCCTCGTTAAAATCGGGAAAAGCGGCGTATAAGTAATTTCTAATGCTGGCGGAAGAATAAACATAATACTCACACTTTTCTTGGCCCGCCACCCGGTCAATAACATCCTGTAATATAGTCCTAATACCTTGCGCGCCATCATAATAAGTTACCACTGGTTTTTCCTCCACAATTGTGCGCATTGACCTTAATTGCGGCACTACTTCTTGCAATTCCTGTTTAATCTTTTTTAATTCCTCAATCTTGCAATGTAAAACGTCAAACAATTTAACCGGATCCTCTGCCACAAAATACTGATGTTTTTCCTTATGGTAATAACTTACTAAACCCTGTTCTTTAAGGCTTTTTAAAATATCATAGGTAGTGCCACGATTAACTCCGGCCTCTATGCCAATCTTTCTGACTGGCGACGGGCCAATGGTCAATAAAGCCTTATAAACCGCAATTTCCTTATCATTAAGGCCAAATTTAGCTAAAATTTGATTAGTTTTGGGCATATTTAATTAACGATGGATTTTAACTAATGATAGAATTTTTACGTTTGTCATTCCCGACCTGCTTGCCCCGTCAAAGGCGGTGGATCGGGAATCTAGAAAATGCGCAAATAAAAATGATTCTGGATTCCCGTTTTCACGGGAATGACGGGGGAACATAGCCTTATAATAAAGGGGAGTTGAGGCGAGCCCAAGAACCAAGAGCCATACATGGGAGTACTGACATTACTTTCACTACCGGTAAGCAATATACCCCAGTGGCGATGCGAAGGTACCGTGCTTGCTCTGGTACTGGGCGAGCGCCAGCAAAGTAGTATTACTGGGTGTATTACTTGTCAATTTTTTTTCTACAAAACTTATCAACAATGCATATTATAATGATAAAACAACTAAAAAATCTGTCAAGTTAATAATTGACAATAATAGCATAATACAATCAGCAATGATTTTATGGTTACTTATGTAGATTTTTGGTTTATAATTTAACCATAACAAATAATGTTACTATTTTATGAAAGAATTAACCGTAGCTCTTAATGCCATAAAGCGTAGTAGTAAAGCCATAAGGGGGAAATATGGTCAATCATTTAAAATTACTACTAAGCGGGGAAATCAAAAAGATTTATGCACGGAAGCAGATATATTGGCTGAAAAAATCATTATCAACACAATAAAAAAAAGTTTTCCCGACCACCACATTATTGCTGAAGAAAGTGGAGATAATAAAACCGATTCTGATTATATCTGGATAATAGACCCACTTGACGGAACTAAAAATTTTGTTCATCAAATTTCGTGTTTTGTGTGTAGTATAGCTCTGGTTAAACAAAATCAAATTATTCTCGGAGTTATTTCTGACCCAATAAACAATAAAACCTATTGGGCTGAAAAAGGTCAAGGGGCCTATTTAAACAATAAAAAAATATTTGTATCGCAGACTAAACAATTAGAACAATCATTCGGTATAGCCGAGTGGTGGTCAAGACAACCAGAGTATAAAGAACGCGGTATCAAAATATTCAATGAACTCAGCCTAACCATGAGCTCGGTTCGTTATCTTAGTGGTACTGCTTGGTCATTAACTCATTTAGCAGAAGGGCTGGTTGATATTGTTACCTGTGATACCACCCTATTAGACATTGCGGCTTCAATTATTATAATTAAGGAAGCTGGAGGGTTAATTACCGATCATAAAGGTGGAGAAATACAACCATTTGATATGTCAATAAAAAGAATTGTGGCTTCTAACCCCAATCTACATAAACAAGTTCTAAATATTGTTAATCAAATATACAAATAATAAAAAGCGCTGACTTTAAAATGCCAACGCTTAAGTTCTATTACATATTTGTTAAATATTTTTTTAATTCATCAAGGCTCACAGTTGAAGTAGCAGGCTTTTTTACAGCTACTGCAGCGGCCAAAGATGATAACATTACTGCGTCTACGATATCAATACCGGCAGCCAAAGACACCGCTATAGTACCAACTACTGTATCACCCGCGCCGGATACACACACCGGATTTAACTCAATTGCTGGAAATTCTTTAACTTTACCGTCTGTAAGAGCCAAAACCATTCCATCTCCATCAATTGTCAACAACACATTAATATTCATCATATCAACCAATTTTGTTGCCACCTCCCGTCTGCGACTACCAATCTCTGTAACTGGAATATCTACTAAATGTGCTGCTTCAAAACGATTGGGAGTGAACAAGTATACACCTTTTAAAGATGATATATCAAACCCTTCTCTGATATGGACATCGGCTAGAACTCTCTTATTTTGACGATTTCCAATTTCAATCACCCGGCTAACTAAAATTTCATTTATCATTCCCCTGTTATAATCAGATAAAATAATAATATCGCTACCATTACTCTCTAAAGTTTCAGCCACTTTTTCAATAACCCAATGATCAACCGGATTCCTAGTTTCATCAGCCACACACACTATTTGTTCGGTACCTATAAGAATGCGCTCCTTACGGCTGGTACGACGAGTCAAATCAATAACAAGCCCTTCAATATTAATTTGATAAGATTTTAGTAAATCCTGCAATCTGCTTCCAGAATACCCTGCACCAATAACACTAACTAGTTTTGTTTCACCCCCCAATACCGCAATATTAGCAGCCACATTACCCGCTCCCCCAGGCAAATATTTTCTGTCATTTACACGAACAACTGGCACCGGCGCTTCACTAGACATCCTTTCTTTGTCGCCAGTAGTAAATACATCTAATATCACATCTCCTACCACAATAATTCTTGTTTTTGTAGCGGCTATGTGTTTAACAAGCCCCATTAATTTTTGTTTCAAGGTATACCTCCAATTTTTTAAAAAACTTTTTTGTTTAATTTATTATTTTGATTATTTTGTTTAGAAAAAGCTGCTTATTACCAACAACCTTATCCAATCAAACTAATTTTTTAATTCATGTAAAACCTCTTCGTATATTTCCGGCGTGGAAACATCATACCAATTGCCGGAAAAAGGATAACCCACCAGTTGCTTAGCGCTGACTAATTTAGGCAAGACTTCCTGTTCCAGGCGAACAGCTGATTTAGAAATGTAGTTAAATAATTCCGGTTCACAAACATAAATACCAGCGTTCACCAAATGCGAAGTTGTTTTCATTTTAACCGGCTTCTCAACAAAACCGGCAATTAAACTGCCCTTCAAATTAGCCACTCCCCAACTACCCGGTTTTTCCACCGATGCTAGAGCCATTGTAACTATGCTGTGCTGGGCTGAATGAAATTCCACTAAATCTCTTAAATCAATATCGGCCAAGACGTCGCCGTAAATTAACAAAAATCTTTTATCGCCAATTACACTTTGCGCTTGTTTAACTGGTTGGGCAGTACCCCGCGCTTGTTTTTGTTCCAAATAGGTCAAATGAACGCCAAAACGGGAACCATCGCCGAAGTATTGGCGGATTTTGTCTCCCAGGTGTCCGACTGATAAAACAATGTCAGTAAGATTATATTTTTTTAATAAATCAAAAGTATGTTCCAGCAGTGGTTTACCCTTAATCGGAATTAAAGCTTTAGGCAGTTCGTAAGTTAAGGGACGAAAGTTCACACCTTCACCGCCAGCTAAAATAAGTACCTTGGTCACGGGCGGAATTAAAACTTGCGTTAGCCAATATTCAATGGCGTGACTGCGATTGCGAATCGTGCGGCCATCAATGGTTTTATCCAGAGCCTTAATAAGCTCTGGTTGAAGTGTGATAGTCAGGCGGTCGCGCCCGAGTTGTTTTCTACCCATACCCAGTATATCAACCTTGCTAAACCACCTCAGCGCGAGCGTGGTTAAACAAAGATAAGTGATTAAATAATTTTAGATAAAACATAATTTTGTAATGTAAGGCGGTTAAGGCGAGCACCAGCAAAGTAGTATTACTGGGCATGATAAATTATGTTATTACGAGTTACTTGTGTCATTTTGAAGCTCTCTAGTCATTCTGATCCCGCCAGCACGCCCCGCCGCAGGCGAGGCTCCGCCGAATGGCGGGCCGAGGGCGGCGGGAGAAGAATCTAGATCCTTCGGTCTGCTACGGCAGATTTTAGGATGACGCTTCGTATCAGATTGCCACGAGCCGATGTCTATTGGCTCTCGCAATGACCATTTAATAGTCACAATATCATCATACACTATCATACAATAATAAGCAATATAAATAAAATGGCTAATTTAAGCCATTTTTATAATAAGTATCCACAGCTCACTATTGACAAAGATACCCAAAAGTATATACTTTAAAGTTAAATAGAAAACAAAATCAATCATAAAATAAGGAACATTAACATGCTATCTCAACAGGAAATAATATCTAACCCAACTGAACTTGCTCAACTTAAAGCCTCATATCCATCATGGCTACGTTTAATTATTGACACATGGGATGGCGGTTTAAAGATAGCTCTCGGATTTTTTCTTCCACCCATTCTAAGCGTACTCACCTATCTTATGCTCGGACTAGACAACTTACCAAATGGCACAGACCGGTTTGGTTACTTCATGGTCGGGTGGGTAATCTACTTCATCACCCTCGCGTTAACACTCGGCGTGGCAGACTACTACTTCTTTACACGCTATCAAATGAGCGGCCAAATCCACCAACCCTTAAAAGTAATACTACTTGCCATACGACGCTTCTTCATAAATATAATAAACGTGGACGGTGATATGGCCGATGACCTAACTGGCTTGGAAGTTCATGATATGGATCCTGATTAAGGAAAAAATCGTCCAAAAATAAGAGGCCAAAAAATATTAATACCCCGAGCGAAGTCTGCTTGGGGAATTTTTTTATACAAAAAATGAGGTGCAGGACTCTCGCGCTGGCCTACTTTTCCACAGACTAATGTCTGAGTATCATTGGCGCTCAAGGGCTTAACGACTCTGTTCGGGATGGGAAGAGGTGTTGCCCCTTGGCTTAAAGCACGAGAATTCTGTACCCCACGAATTATTATTACTTTCATGAGAATGACCAATCATATTTTATCAATATGAAATAATCACCAGAATACCTAATTACTCAGGACTTACGGCAATCTTGGTAAGTCCTGCCACTATTAAATTTTCAAGCTTAGTTACCCGACAACACGGGCGGTGTAAAATAAAATATAAATCCGACAATCATAATTAATAAGAAAAATACGACTGCCAAATGCACACCTTCCGAAACAATTTTTAGTTTCATTTTTAATTGAATATTAATTTACTCGTTCTTGTGGCTAAACCACTCGGCCGATTAGTATGGCTTGGCTCAAACCATTGCTGGTCTTACACCTACCACCTATCAACCAGGTATTCTCCCTGGTGCCTGATACCGAAACCTAATCTTGAAGACGGCTTCACGCTTAGATGCTTTCAGCGTTTATCCGTGCCGAACGTAGCTACCCAGCGATGGACTTGGTAGTCCAACTGGTACACTAGAGGTTCGTTCTTCCCGGTCCTCTCGTACTAGGGAAGAGCCTTCTCAAGTTTCGCGCGCCCACGACAGACAGGAGACCGAACTGTCTCACGACGTTCTGAACCCAGCTCGCGTACCGCTTTAATGGGCGAACAGCCCAACCCTTGGGACCTTCTCCAGCCCCAGGATGCGATGAGCCGACATCGTACTTAATTCCACACTTTCATGTGGCGCAGACTATATCTTCTTCTTGCTCTGGATGGTAGCGGACTCCGATGAACATCGGAGCGTGATCCGCCTAATCTCAGTTTGTTGACGCAAGAGTCGGCGTGTTATTCCGTCCGCTTCGCCGAATGGCGAATGGCGAACAGAATCTCCCCTTTCGGGTCAGTCGTTACGGGGTCAAGCGCTTCGCTAAATTCAAAAATCAAATATCAAAAATCAAAATTTTACACTTTGACTTTTACATTTTGAATTTAGAATTTCCTAAAAAGGAAATTCGCCGACTTCCCACGGTATTGCCGGGTCCACCTAAGGCGGACTGACGGGTTCACCGTTATAAGCCGAATTTATGGTCTATTTATTATCTGTCTAATTTAATACATTTAAACGAAAAGATTGGATAAACATCACTGTCTATGCACCCCGATATGTTAAGGTGCCAAACCGCGTCGTCTATGTGGACTATTGGACGCGATCAGCCTGTTATCCCCGGAGTAACTTTTATCCGTTGAGCTTCGACCATCCTATATTGGATCGTCGGATCACTAACTTCTGCTTTCGCAACTGCTCGGGTTGTCGCCCTTGCAGTAAAGCTGGCTT
>Ga0265296_1003830_pt1 | contig 13567 bp, 25 predicted proteins | sample MunlanPumphouse1_FD_189073 | JGI IMG/M metagenome (GOLD analysis project Ga0265296, IMG submission 189073) | Groundwater microbial communities from a municipal landfill in Southern Ontario, Canada - Pumphouse #1 | ecosystem: Environmental > Aquatic > Deep subsurface > Groundwater | place... | reverse complement strand
GTCCGGCATGCGCCAGCCGTCGTCGCGCTCGATGAGTCCCATGCGAACCTCCTCCATGACCGTCCGAATGGCCCGTTCAGGAAGAAGGTTCGCGGCCGCCTGCAGGGCTCCTACAGGGATAGGCCCTAAGCTTCGCCGTGAGCGCGGCGCTCGCAGGTTATCCGCGGAACGTTGGGCACACAAAAGGACGGGGTCATGATCCGGTTCGCTCGTAGCGCGGTCGCCTTGGTTGGCGCCATCGCTCTCCTCACGCTAGCGGTCTGCGGTGGCTCCTCGGCAGCACCGACGCCGCCCTCTGCATCACCCACCCCGCCGCTCGCCGAGCTCAGTGCTCTCGCTGGGCACTTCGGCGCAGAGGAGGCGTGGTGGATGGCGGTGACGCAGGCCGAGGCCCAGCGCCTGGTCGACGACTCGTCGTGGACAGCCCCCGGCCCCAGTCCGTCGGCGACGACCTACGTGGTCCTCATGAGCGGCGACTTCAACGACGCCGGCGGCAAGCACATGGGCTGGGCCGTCACCGCCGGTCGTGCGGGCGCCGATACGACCACTGTGGTCATGAGCGCTCGGCCTGAGATGGCGGGCCACAACTGGAGCGCACTCGACCTCCCGGCACCACAGGTAAGCCCATGACCGGATTGGTGCCCAACAAGCACATCAACCTGATGCGCCGCAGCGCCGAGATACACTGGGAGCGCACAGCGCACAGGTTATGTGCCGGACGTTGATATGAGATGGCCTGTCAACACCCTCGTTCCTACGACGCCTCCTGCGGTCGCTGGACGGGACGGCTGCGAGCGGGCGGGCACATGGAATCGGCGCTCGACCATGCTGATATCCGCGGATCTTAGGCCGCACATCTTTGGTCGGGCCGGAGCCTGCCTCCCACTAGGAACGCGCTTTCTCACGTCGCATAACGTCGTCGAGGATCGCCCCGGTGTGTGTCGCCCACCCGCTCGCAGCTGCCCCTCAGACGGCCATGCGCTCGGTCATCGCTCCCCAGACGAAGCCGGAGAGCTCACGGGCCACGGCGACGACCGCCTTGTTGGGACCCTTCCTGGCGGCCAGCTTGCGGTAGGTCCCGCTCAGCCGGCACTGCGCCGCCCAGGAGTAGGCCGCGACCTCGGGCGACTGCCCCTCGAGGCGCCTCGCGTGGGCACCGCGCACCGCGGGCCGGTGCCGGTAGGCCCAGGCGGCCTCGACGAGCACCCGCCGCACGTGCGCGTTGCCGGCCTTGGTGATCGAGCCCTGGCGGCGGGCCGCGCCGCTCGAGTGCTCGCTGGGCACGAGGCCGGTGAAGGCCATGTAACTGGCCGCCGAGGCGAAGCGCCGGAAGTCGCAGGTCTCGGTCGCGAGCGTCACGGCGCTGAGCGTGTCGATGCCGCGGAAGGCGCGCAGGCGCGTAACGGCCTCGGCGAGTGGCGCCTCGCCGGCCGCCGCCTCGATCTGCTTGTCGATCGCCGCGAGCTGCGCGTCGCGGACCGAGTAGGCGCCGACGAGGTGGTCGAAGGCGGCCTGCGCGGCGGGCTCCTCGAAGACGAGGGCGCGCAGAGGAGACCTCGAAGCGGAAGCTCCAGCGGGCGCCGGGTGCCGGGTAGCGCTTGCCGTAGCGCAGCAGGAAGCTCCTGACCCTCTGCCTGGCGATGCGGCGGTCGTTCTTGAGGTCCTCGCGCGCCCGCACCAGGTCGCGCAGCGCCTCCTCGGTCGGGGTCGGCACGCGCACCGCCGTGAGCTCGCCGGCGCGCTGCAGGCGGGCCAGGTTGCGCGCGTCGGTGCGGTCGGTCTTGACGCGCACCCCGGAGCGCCGCGGGATCAGCGAGGGGGCGATCACCGCGCAGGCGATGCCCAGCGAGCTGATGAGCCGGTGGGTCTCGTAGCCGGTCGGTCCGGCCTCGTAGCAGGTCCTTAGGCTGGCTCGGTCCGGGAAGCGGGCAAGGAGCTTGCGCAGCGCCTCGGGGGTGTTCGGGATCACGCGCTCCTCGCAGTCGCTTGCGCCGGGGCGCAGCACGGCGACCGCGATCGTCTCCTTGTGGACGTCGAGCCCGATGTGAGTACACTCGTCCATGGTCGGTCCTTCCGTGTGTCGGCGCCGCGGGCCGATTCCCGCGGATGATCCACGGTATACGCGGAAACGGGCCGGCCATCTCATAGTGACTAGGCCCGCTGGTGAGCGATTGGTACCTGTCAGGCGAAGGGGCCCGCATGGACGGTGCACGGTGAGCAGCAGGTGCGTCCGAGGATGCGGCTCCAGGGTGCGACATGTAGCGACGGCGCTCATGGGGCCGGCGGTAACGTCTCTCGGCGCCGCAGCGGTCGCGGTGGCAGAGCCCGCCGGTGGGGCCGGCGGGTCGGAGACGGCGCCGTGGGAGTATGTCTTGTCCGTCGCGCTCCTCTTCGCGCCGCCACTGGCGCTGCTCGTCTGCGGCCTGCTCGCGATGCGGCAGGTGTCGCACCTGCTGCGCTTCGTCGGGCTCGTGGTGCTCATCGCCGGGGCTCTGGTCATCCTGCGACAGGTGCTACGCACCGGGCTCGCCGAGCTGATCCCCTGGTTCGCGGTTCCGGTGCTGGTCGCGGCTGCGCTCGTCTATCCCCTCGCGGCCGTCGCCCTTGTGCGCGCATCGTCTGGTAGTGACCGTCGTCTCTCCTCTGCCATAGCCGCGTCTCGGCTGCTTATCGTGGCGTCCGTCATCCAGTTCTTCGCTCCTTGGATGCTGACGTCCGGGCAGTGAGAAGCCGGTGCACCCCAGGACCCGAACGGGGCCTAACAAGCGCATCAACCTGGCGCGCCCAACGGAATCGGTAGCAAGGTCAAGCCGTAGCCCGCGCAGGTTATGCGCTGAACGTTAGGCGGAATCGGTGTGTGGAGGCTCGATCTCGAAGTGCGTCGCAGGCTGTCGGCCCGTCGGAGGGCTCGTATGGCCTTTCGGTCCGCGTATCCCGATCGCGAGATGCGGATCCACCGAGTCGCTGTCTTCGACGACTTCTCCGTCGTGACGATCTGCACGGACCTCCGCATGCGACCGTGGACCCGCACTTGGTGGCGTGTGCCCAGCGTGGAGTCGCAGAGGTGTCGGGAGCTGTCCTACGACGAGGCCTCGCAGGTCATCGACGTCCAGCCGTGGCGCTGACATGAAAGCGCGAGATGATCCGCCTAACAAGTGCATCAACCTGATGCGCCGAAGCGCCGGGATACACTGGAGCGGCGCGGCGCACAGGTCATGCACCAAGCGTTAGGTGTGGTCCCAGAAGCGACACGGAGGGCGGGGGCATGAGCCGATCCAGTGAGCGCGTCACGGGCAGTGGCACGCTGGGCTTGGTCGCCGCCATCGTCGTCACGCTCGGCCTCCTCTACTTCGTGCCCGCCATCTTCAGCGGGGCGGAGGTCGCCGTCTGGCCCTGGTTCGGCGCCGACCTGCTCTCCCTGCTGCTCGGCATCGTCGCCCTCGTCTGCGCCGCCGCTGCCACCATCGACTGCTGGTTCGCCGTCGGCCGCGCCCGGCGCCGCACGCCGCGCTCCTACCTGCAGAGCGCCGGCGTACTGCTCCTCGTCGCCTGCCTTGCCGCCGGTCCGCTGCTCGCTCTCCCGCTGCTGCCCGGCCTCGTGCTGACCTGGGCCGCGATCGCGCAGCTCCGACCCGTGGATGCCGAGCCTAGCGCCGAGGCCTGAGCGTGGACACACCTAACAAGCACATCAACCTGATGCGCCCGAAGCGAGTAGTAGACTCACGGCAGGCGGCGCACAGGTTATGTGCCGGACGTTAGTCTGACGTCGGGCGGGGCGTCAGAGGCTGTCCACTGTGGCCAGCCGCGTCGCTGCCGGGTAGCATGGCGGTTGGAGGTGATCGTCGTGGTCGACGTCCTGCAAGACAAGCGTGAAGCCATCGCCGAGCTCTGCGCCCGGCATGGCGTCGCGCGTCTCGATGTCTTCGGTTCCGCCCTGCGCGACGACTTCCGCCCCGGCGAGAGCGACGTCGACCTGCTCGTCGAGTTCGGCTCCATGGACGGCTACGCCAAGGCCGTCGCCTACTTCGACCTCCTTGAGGCGTTGCAGGAGCTGCTCGGCGTCAAGATCGACCTGGTCATGACCGGCGCCGTCAAGAACCGCTACATCGCCCGCGACATCGAGCGCACCCGGCAGCTGCTCTATGCCGCGTAGCACAGCCGCCTACGTGGCCGACATCATCGACGCCTGCGATGCGGTCGCCGAGGTGCTCGCCGGCGCCGACCTTGAGACCTACCGTGCACGTCGGTCGATCCGCTCCTCAGTCGAGCGCGAGTTCACCATCATCGGCGAGGCGATCGGTGCCCTCTCCCGCCGCGATCCGGCACTCGCCGCGCGAATCTCGCACGCGCGCCTCATCGTCGGTTTCCGCAATCGGCTCGTGCACGAGTACCCGCAGATCGACGACGAGGCCGTCTACGCCATCGCCCAACACGATGCGCCGGTCCTGCGAGCCGAGTGCTCGGCCCTTCAGGCAGAGGTGGGAGACGCAGACTAACACGCACATCGACCGCGACGCCGCTGCGCGGCGCGGGTCATGTGCCGAGCGTTGGGCCGACTCGATGCGGTCAATCGATGCGTACATGGGGGTGGAACCATGAACGAGGGCATGAAGATCCCCGGTTGGATTCTCGTGGTGGTCGTCGCTCTTGTCGTGCTCGTGACCGCCAGCGCCATCACTGGATCGCTCGACTTCCTGGTGGACCGAGTACTCGATGTGTTTGGGTGATAGTGCGTTGAGGTTGGAGCGGCCCAACAAGCGCGTCAACCTGATGCGCCGCAGCGCCGACATACACTGTGGGCGCGCAGCGCACAGGTTATGTGCCGGACGTTGGGCAGATGGGAGGTAGGGCCGCGTGGGCGTGAGCGAGGGCAATTCGAGTACGCGAGGTGCGGTGCACGCCGTGCGGCGCCGACTGATCGGCAAGAGCGATCTCATCATCGGCGTCTGCGCCGGCGCCACGACGCTCCTGAGCGGTGCCCTCATCCGCCTTCTGCTCGGCCTCATTCCCTCGGAGGCAATCCGCGGGTTCTTCGGGGTCTCGCCTCTGCATCCCCTCGCCGGCCGCGAGGACATCGTCGCGAGCTTCTCCATATGGTTCGCCGATGCCTTCCTGGCGCCCTTCTGGGGCGTGGTCACCATTCATCAGCGGGAGTTCGGTACAGTCCACCGTGCGGGCTTGTCTTTCGGCGCGCTCCTCATCTTTGCCGCCACTCTTTGGGTTGTCGGATGGCAGGTGTGCCGGCGCGTTCCCCCGACATTGCGGCAGCGGAGCGCAGTACTGCTCGTCACGGCCCTCGTCGTCGCCACAGGCGTGGCCGTCGCCGCGGCCGCCCTAGCGCCTACCTGGCCGACCATCGAGGCCGCCACATGGAGCCGACCCGAAGGGACCGTGGCCTTCGGCCCGCTCTCCTACTTCTTCGGCGCCTTGGCCGCGACGCTCCTTCTGGGAGCCTTCTGCTTCGGGGTCGTCGGCCTGCTGCCGCAGCCCTGGGCCGCGGCGCTGCGCCGGGCTGGCGCTTTCCTCGGCCTCTGTTTCCTCGCCGGTGGGCTGCTCTTTCCGGTCTTCTCCGTTTCGGACAACCTGCCCCACGCGAGTATCGCGCAGGGCTTTGGCCGCGCCAGCCGCTTCGCCGCCGCCGCCGCTGGCCTCGATGTGCCCCTGGCGCTGCAGGCGCCAGTCTCGCTCGAGCAGTGGTGCAGACTCCCCTGGAAGAACGACAACGCCACCAGCGGAGCGATCACAGTGCACTGGTCGAAGCTAGCGTTCTCGACGGGGATCGCACATCCCCGGGGCCGGCTCTATCAGCATGCCGCCAGTCTCGGCGTCGTCGGCTCTCTGGTCGGCGCGGCGCTCACCCTGGCCGTCGTCGGTGGCCTTGTTCTCATCTCGTGGGGACTGTGCCGAGGCGCGGTCGCGCGAACCACACGGCGGGGTCTCGGCCTTGGCGTCCTGCAGGGCGGCGCTGTCGCCTTATTGCTGCTCGTCACACTGTGGCTCTCTACTACGAGCGCTCCGGCCGCTGGACGACGTACTGGGGCATTACCGCCATCGGTCTCGCGCAGTGCGTGGTGACGATCGTGCTCGTATGCGGCCTTGCCGCCCTCGTCTACGGCGCTAGGCAGGCCCGTCTCGTGGGCCGGGTGAGCGACGCCCAATACGTGCAAGCCGCCGTTGTCGCACCAGGCCCCGGAGTCGACACATGCCCAACAAGTGCATCAACCTGACGCGGCAACGCGCGACACTGCGTCGAAAGCGCAGCCCGCGCAGGTTACGCGCGGTGCGTTCAGCGTATTCTCTCGGGACCCGATACGGTGCTATACTCAGCACCGGAATACTGGTGTCGTCTTGGAGGCTGTCAAATGGGCGCCAACGTGAAGTTCTCGGAGGACGTCGTCCCGCTCGGTGACATGAAGGTGAATCCGGGCAAGATCGTGCGTCGCATCGACGAGACCGGCCGCCCGGCGCTGCTGACCAGCCACGGACGTGGCGTCGCCGTGGTGCAGGCACTGTCTGCATACGAGGCCGCGCAAGAGGAGCGCGAGTTCATGCGCGCCGTCGTCGCCGGGCTTGCCGACATCGACGCCGGACGCGTCGTTCCCATGACGGAAGTGAAGCGCCGCTTGGGCCTCGACGGATGACTGCGCGCTGCAGCGTCGAGTACGCTGAGTCTGCGGCAGACGATCTGCTGCAGATCCTGGCGTGGTACGCGTCCCAAGATGTGCCTGACGTCGGGCGACGCTTGGTCGCCGCCGTCATCGAGCGAGTGGACCAGCTCGAGAGGTTCCCCGAAAGCGGCAGGGTCGTTCCGGAGTTCGACACGCCGTGGCTCCGCGAGCTCGAGTTGCCGCCATTCCGGATCGTCTATCGTCGTCAGACAGCCAGCGTCATCGTCGTGCGCGTTTGGCGGAGCGAGCGTCTGATGGACCCGACCTTGGGTGGAAACGCCGAACAAGCGCTTCCAGCGGACGCGCCCGAGGTTGGCGATAGACAAGATCCGTCGTGACGCGCCGCTGAAGCGCGAGACGTTGGGCGGAGAGACCCAAGGCCAGCTTTACTCGAACCGTTCGCGGACCTTGCCGCATTGACACTGGTTAGCGCATCCGCTAACTTTGCAGCATGCTGTACTCCGTCGAGTACTTCAACGAGCGCGTCTTCGCTGAGATCGAGCGGTGGCCGGTCGGCGTGCTTGCCGACTACGCGCGACTCGTCGAGTTGCTAATGGAGTTCGGACCGGACCTGCGGATGCCCCACTCGCGGGCACTGGGCGGTGGCCTCTTCGAGCTGCGTCCCCGTGGCCGCGAAGGCATCGGGCGGGCCTTGTACTGCTATCTCGTCGGTGAGCGCGTGGTCGTGCTCCACGCCTTCGTGAAGAAGACGAAGGCGACGCCCCAGCACGACCTTCTGGTCGCTCGCCGTCGCATGAAGGAGGTACGTGATGGCTGAGCGCGAGTACCGACCGGTCACCCACGATCACGATGAGTTCCTGGCCCGCGCCATGAAGCGCAAGGGCTTTGCCGCCGCCTACGAGGAGCGCGCCGACGAGTACGAGCTCGTGCGCGAACTGCTGGCCGCTCGCGCCAAGGCTGGTCTCACGCAGGAGCAGGTGGCCGAGTGCATGGGCACGACGAAGAGCGCCGTCTCTCGGCTGGAGGGCATCGGCAAGCACTCGCCGTCGGTCGGCACGCTCAAGAAGTACGCGCGGGCCGTGGGGTGCGATGTCGAGATCCGTCTTGTCCCAGCTTCCCGCCCAACAACGGCATCCACCCGACAGTCGCTGCGCGACTGCGGGTGATGCCGGCAACGTTGGACAGGACCTTCGGGCGGTGGTTGGTGATGCAGATCGCCTTGTCGCGCTGTTGCCGATGGTGGCTCGCGGTCACGACTGCCGCAGCCTTGGTCCTGCTCGTGCTCCTGCTGGCCAGCTGCGGCTCGTCCACGCCCTCCGGCAACACCTCCGTACCTCTCCCACCCGGTGCCGCCGTGGGCTACTGGCGCCCTGCAACCGATGTGGAGTGGCCAAGGCTCGTGTGCATTCGCCGGATCGACGGTCGCTACTACCTGTGGTTGCCGTCAGGAGTAGTGCGGGCACCCTTGGTCGTGGAGGGCAACCGCCTGGTACACCACATCTATGCGGACGGTAAGGAGATCAGTCGCTCCAGGCTGTGGGTGAAGCCCGACGGCAGGCTGGCCTTCGCGAGCTTCCGCCGCGAGAGCAGCGGCACGACGGTCACGTTTCGCTTGGACGGGATCTTGCACCTCACGAAGGCCACCGGCTCCGCCGCTCAGCTGGCGGCTGAGTTGCACGCCTGGAACGCCTCGGAAACGACTGAGAAGCAGGTCAGCATCCTGGCGAAGGCTCTTGGGAAGTGGGCCGAGCAGCACGGCGGCTACCCGCCGCGCGAAGCCCTGCTTCCCGGCGGTGCCTTCTGGACGTGGCGAGGTGCGCCTCGCCTCACAAACGCAGTCACGGGCCAACCCATGGTGCTGGGAAGCGGTCCGGGCAGCTTGGACTACACGAGCACCGGCAGGTGGAACTGGTCCGTGACCGGCCATATGTACGGCGGCGGCGTGGTCACTGGGGGCGGCAACCCGTGAGGCCAAGCATGTGCTGTCTGCCCAACAAGCACATCGAGCAGATGCCGCGTTCGCGCCGCAGCTGATGCGGAGGACGTTAGTCACAGCCTGCTTCACTGGCTGCGTGGGTACGTTAGTGGTACCGTTGCCAGTAGCACAGGAGGTAGCGTAAATGGCTTCAGTACCTGACATCGTTCCCATCACCGACCTGCGTCAGGACGCCTCGGGCGTGATCAAGCGAGCCGCGGACACGCAGCAGCCGGTGTTCATTACCCAGCGCGGGCGCGCCGCCGCCGTCGTCGTCAGCGCCAAGGCCTATGAGCGCACGCAGCACGAGCTCGAGATCCTGCGCCTGCTCGCCCGCGGCGAGGCCGAGATCGAGGCCGGCTCCGGGCATGCGCTCGCCGACGTGCTGGCCGAGGCCGACGAGCTGCTCGGCAGGCATTGAGCCAAAGGGTCCTCTTCACGCCCGCCGGCCGCGAGCAGTTCCTCGCGGCGCTGGCGTACATCGCCGCCGACGACCCGGCGGCGGCCCGTAGCCTGCGCGACCGCGCCGGCGCATCGCTCGCTCGCCTCGCCGACTACCCGGAGTCCGGCCGCGTGCTGCCCGAGTTCCCCGACCTGCCGTTCCGCGAGGTCGTCGTGCCGCCGTACCGCTTCTTCTACCGCGTCAGGGACGACGCGGTGTGGGTTGTCGCGGCTTGGCACTCGGCCCAGCTTCCCGGTGAGCCGGAGGACGTTGGGCGTGACTAACATACGCGTCAACCTGACAAATCGAGGCCCCGAAGATGGAGTAGAGTCCGGGCGGCACGAAGCCTCGCTTTGCAGGTTACGCGCCGAACGTTCGGCGTAGCGGGTTCGCAGCGTCTTCCGTGGGCGAGACGGGGTAGTATCCTTGCCGTGATGTCTCAGGGAGGTGAGTGATGTCGGTCGTGTTTCGCATCGAGCTCGAGTGCGAGGCTGACGGCCGCTGGATCGCCGAGGTGGTCGAGCTGCCCGGAGTGCTTGCCTACGGTTCGAGCCAGGACGACGCCATCGCTCGCGTGCAGGCCCTGGCTCTGCGCGTTGTCGCCGACCGGCTCGAGAACGAAGAGGCCGGCCGCGAGTACCTGAACATCTCCTTCGCGGCTGCGTGAGCGACTGGCCCAGCACGCGCGCCAAGCTCGTCCTCGCCGCCCTCCTGCGCCTCGGCTGGACGGTCGAGCGCCAGACCGGCTCTCACAAGGTCCTTTCGCGCCCCGGTTGGCCAAACCTCGTCTTCGCCTTCCACGACCGCGAGGAGATCGGCCCCCGGATGCTGGCGCGCATCGCCAAGCACAGCGGGCTCCGTCCGGAGGACCTGTGAGGGGGCGCGCCACCCAACGTGCGGATCGACCCGACGCGCTGCGCTCGCGGGTTGTCCGCGGTGCCTTCGACGGAACCCTCGGCGTAGCGTGACAGGCAGTCGGAAATCATGTAATCTGATTCTCAGATGTCAGCACAAGGAGCTGCACCATGTCCGACGTGACCGTCACCCAAGTCGCCCGCAACTTCGCCGACTACGTCAACCGCGTCGCCTACAGGCGCGAGTCGTTCACGCTCCTGCGCGGCAAGAAGGCGCTCGCGGAGCTGCGCCCGCTTCCCGCCGGGGCACGCCTCTCGGAGTTGCCCGCGATGCTTGCCTCCCTGCCGCGGCTGTCTGCGACCGAAGCCGCTGACTTCGCCGAGGACCTGGCCGCGGCCCAAGGGGATCTGGGCGAGGTGAGGGACGCGTGGCAGTCCTGATCGACGCCAGCATCCTGATCGAGGCCGAGCGCGGCCGCCTCGAGCTTGAGCCGCACGTCGCGCGCCACGGGGACGAGGAAGCCTTCCTCTCCGTCGTCACCGCCAGCGAGCTGCTCCACGGCGTGCATCGCGCGACCGAGCCGGATGCGCGCGCCCGTCGCTCGGCCTTCGTCGAGGGCGTTCTCGAGCGTTTCGCGCTGCTCCCCGTCGATCTCGCCTGTGCAAGAGCGCACGCGCAGATCTGGGCGGAGCTGCGCCAGGCCGGGGCGATCATCGGCCCGCACGACCTCTGGCTCGCGGCCACCTGCGTCGCCCACGGGCTCACTATGGTCACCGCCAACATGCGCGAGTTTTCCCGCGTGCCGGGTCTCGAGCTCGAGGTCTGGTCGCAGGCCGGCTGACGTGGGGGTCTCCTCGAACAAGCGGGTCGACCCGCTAGCTGCGCTCGCGGGCTCTCCGCGGAGCGCTCTCGGGGCACCGGTCGGGAGACCACTGCCCACCACTCCTCTGTCGCGCCCGCCGGGCGCGCGGGGGAGGCAGACGGTATCCGCACCACCGACCGCGCCATCAGCAGGCTCCCCCGCGGCGAGCGCCCGGCCCGGCGATATGATGAACGACGGAGTGCGGGCGATCGGCAGTCGACGCGCGGAGCGGTAGTCAGAGCACGGGGGCGCCTTGGCCAGAGATCGACGTTTTGTGGCCGTCCATCGCGGCGGTCCGCTCGACTTGATGAGGCATCGCCTGCTGGCAGATTGGGCTGCGGACTGCGCAGAGCACGTCTTGCCCCTGTTCGCACACAGGCATCCCGATGATCGTCGACCCCGGCTCGCGATCGAGGCGGCGCGCGCATGGTCCCGGGGGGAGCTCAGCGTGGGTGAGGCGCGGGCGGCCGCGCTCCAGGCGCATGCGGCAGCGAGGGACGCGCCTGAGGATGAAGCGCGCGCTGTCGCTCGTGCTTCCGGCCACGCCGTCGCCACGGCGCACATGGCGGACCACTCGCTGGGAGCCGCAGCCTACGCTGTCATGGCCGTGAAGCGCGCGTCCCCCGCGCCTGAGGCCGACGCCTCAGGCGCTCGTGAAGAGCAGTGGCAGCGGGAGCGTCTGCCGGAAGCGGCCCGCGAGCTCGTGGTGACGGCCCAGGAGCAGAGGTCGGCCCTCGGCAAGTGGCAGCCCTGAACCGAGCATCCGGGGCAGGGCGGCCTGTACGGCATGCGGATCGAGCAGACACGACGCCGCAATCGCGATAGCCTCAGGTCGACGTGTGGCGAGGCGGCGGAGCGCGGATCCTGACTCACGAGCCGGGACCGGGAGGGGAGTGCCATGACCGGCGTGGTGCCGCCGTCCGCTTCGGCCGGGGGTGGCAGAAGCAGTCAGCCGGCTGACCGTGCTGCAGGCCGCTTCGTCTTCACCGTTGCCCGACTCTGCGTCCCTCTGCTGGCGGCGGCGCTGACGCTGGCGACAGCGCTCGGGGTTCCCTCGCAGGCCCTCGCCGCCGACGCACCAGAGGGCCTCGACGATACGGTGACGATGATCGCCCGCACGGAGACCGCGGAACCTCTGGCGTGGGCGAAGTATGTCGATGTGACGGCCGACGCGGCGGCTGATCTGCTGGGCAAGAGGCGAGACCAGCTCTCCGAGGGGACGCCCGACCGCGTCTACCTCGTCCTGCTGCGCGGCGACTTCTCGCTGCAGGCCATGGGGCAGGAGCGCGGCCCCTACCTGGCGTTCCTCTACTGGCGCGCCGGCGACACGTCGTACGCCGCCGACTTCACGGTGCTGCAGCGTCCCCTTCCCCTGCGCTCCGTCGGGGTGCCGCGGGTCATCGAGCCCTTCGCTCTGGCCCATCCGACGCTCCAGCGCGCCTGGGAGTACACCTTGGCATTCCTCTTCTGGTTCCTGCCGGCGATCCTGCTCACCGCGGCCGCCGTTCTCTGCGCGTGGAAGCGACGCTCGGCGTGGGCGTACGTGCTGGCGCCCTGCGTGGCGGCCGCGGTCGCCGCCTGGCAGACCTCCGTCCTGCTGCACTCGATGTCGGGGCGGTCGTGGGATCCGGTCTTCAATGGCATCAAGCTCGGCGTACTGGTCGTGGTGGTGTGCGTCGACCTGGCGGCCGCCTTCGTCCTGCTGTGGCGGCGGCCGAGACCGGAGGCGGCCCGCCAAGTGCGGGCGGGCCGCCAGGCGTGGCTCCCCCCAGGCTTCCTGCTGCTTCTCGTCGCGGCCGCCTTGTCAGTCGTCTCGCTGCCCTGGCTGGGGATGACCGGGGAGTGAGCCTCCGCAGAGGCAGGCCCGGCGTTCGGCAACCACCTGAAGGGCGGCGACGGTCGTGCCCCGGACACTCAGCCGGATCGAAGCGGGACCGCTCACGCGAGCCATCGCCGACCACGTCTACCTCGACCGACGGGGTGCGACGATGACGGTGCTCCAGGTCCACCCGGAGGTGCCCGAGCCGCAGGCCGGATGCGCTCGCGTCCGGCCCGCGAGAAGCGGCCACCGAGCGTTCCGCGCCGACTCGCGGTAGGCTTGCGTCCGACCGGGCGTCAGGGCTCGCTGGCCGAGAGGCCGACGATGAAGCGGCGTCGCCTGACCGGCAACGAAGGGAGGGGGATGCGCAGCCTCACCCGATCCGTCGTGGCCGCACTCTGCGCCGCCGCGCTCGTGAGCCTCGCGGGGGCGAGCGGCGGGTGTGCGGGCCTCGGCAGTGATTCAGTCCCGCAGCCGTCAGAGAGCCCATCGTCGCCGGGCGCGCCAAGCAGCCCGGCGACTCCGGCTCCCCAACAGCCAGAATGGGAGAACGTCGTCTCCGCGCGCGTCTCCGGCGATCGACCGGTCAAGCTTTCCCTGGGCATTCACACGCTGGGCGATCGGGTGCGCCTTGCCTGGGTCCTGTCCGGCCCCAAGAACCCGCCCGTGACGCTCACGCTCAGGATCATCAATGTGAGCACTGGCATCGGCTACGGGCAAACGGCATCACCCCGGTCCGACCCGCAGCCGATCGTCCGTCGAGATGACCGGGCGATGGTTCTCGCCCCCATCTGGCCGGGCGAGTATCGGATCTACTTCAGCCAGCGCTTTCCCCAACAGGAGGGTCCTGGCTACGACGTCAAGCTCACGATCTCCACGAGGCGCCAGCCCTCGCATACCGTTGGGCTAATCCATCCGAGGCAGCTGCAAGACTCGGCTCATGCCGAGGAGCAGCGCAGCGAAGGTGAGATGCCCCAGGTCTGAA
>Ga0265296_1003829_pt1 | contig 13570 bp, 12 predicted proteins | sample MunlanPumphouse1_FD_189073 | JGI IMG/M metagenome (GOLD analysis project Ga0265296, IMG submission 189073) | Groundwater microbial communities from a municipal landfill in Southern Ontario, Canada - Pumphouse #1 | ecosystem: Environmental > Aquatic > Deep subsurface > Groundwater | place... | reverse complement strand
TCTTGCGGCTTCAACAAAGACAACAACCCCAACCACACCGATACCGGCTGCGACAACGCCAACAACAACGAAGACTCCATTCGTGAAATCCAAAAGCCCCACCCATGAGAGTGAGGCCTTTTTATATTCCAATTATCTTATTTTAATGCAGCATCTATTAAAGCCTTAAAGCTTGCATAAGGTAACGCGCCGGAAACCAATTCACCGTTGACGAAGGTCGCCGGCGTGCCGTCAACGCCGGACTCGGAAGCCAGCTGCATATCGGCTTGAATGCGCGACGCATATTTATTGCTGCTTACGCAACTGTCATACTTGGTCATGTTCAGCCCAAGACTCTTTGCCCAAACAGTAAGCTGGCTGGCGCTTAGCTGAGTCTGACCGGCATAAATTTTATCGTGCATCTCCCAGAATTTTCCCTGCTCCGAAGCGCATTCCGAGGCGATTGCCGCCGGCATGGCGTTTTGATGGAACGATAGCGGGAAGTGTTTATACACTAAACGTACCTTGCCGGAATAATCTTTCAAAATCTGGTCCAGGGTCGGCGAAAGATTGCCGCAATAAGGACATTCAAAATCCGAAAATTCCACCAGGGTTACTTTGGCATTTGACGCGCCGCGGACGTGGTCATCTTTAGTAATTGTAAAGTTAACCTTAGCCGGCGCTTGCGCTGTCGGCTGTTGCACCGTCGGCGGATTAGCTTGCACGCCCCCTACCGATTTAACGCCCCGGTAATATGACAGGAGTCCAACCGGAAGAGCGACAATGATGATGGCGCTCAAAACTCCGGCCAAATAAATTCGCGTTGGGGTTATTTTAATTTTTAAGGTTAACTCCGATGATTTGGGATTTAATTGTTCGTCCATAGTATTACAATTGACAATTGACACGTGACAATTAACCAACGGTCAAATGTCAGATGTTAGGTGTCAGATGTTGCTTAGTTGTTATTTTATTCTACAACGATACGAAAAATTTCGCAAGTGTTGACATGGGGGCACCTGCCGAGTAATATTTAATCATAAATTAAAGTTCTTTACACGACCGCCTACCCCCGCAAGATGCGGGGTTCGGCGAGTCAAAGGAGGCGGAGAATGCAGGAACGAATCAGCGCGATTAATGACGCTCTGAAAGAGATGAAACCGCGACTTGTGGCAATCTGTACAGAACACGGCGAAAAAGCGGTGCTGGTAGTGAGCGAACCGGAGCTGGTAAAAAAAGCCGCGGAAAAGCTCGGCGCAAACGAAGCCGACATCCGAAGAGCGCTTAATATCATGGTCACGCTCCACGTCCGCAAGCGCTATGCCGATAAAGGCGGTAATGTTTATATCGACGCCGGCATCGGCGAACAGGGATAATCCCCCGAGAAATCGGGGATTTTTTTATTCCAGACCACAGACTACGGTCTACGGACTATGGCAAAAAAAATCTGTAGTCGGTAGTCTGTAAGCCGTAGTCAGAAGAATAAAAAAAGACGGTCCGAAGACCGTCTGTGTTTTTTTACGACCGCGGCGCCCAACCGTTATCCTGATACCACTTGGCCACTTCGCGGAAGCCCTCCGCGAAGCGCGGGTGCTTGAGCTTGAAGCCTGTATCCTTCAGCTTTTGATTGCCGAAGATGGTGTGATTGCCGAAAAAGGGCGTCATTCCGTCATTCACAATCGGACGAAACAGCGGCTTAATACCGTGCGCCTTCGTCATCCAGTCCCACGGAAACCCGAGAGCTTTATTCAAGAGAGCGAGAACTATTCCGCGGTTGTAAATCGGCGAGGCGAGGCCGATGATACCCGGACCCGGAAGCGGAATCGTGGGACCATCGGTTTTGAAACCCAACCCGTGCGCCATCTCCGTTGCATGGTCTCCGAATCCGCGCGGATCATCATCGGCGACATTGTAGGTTTGACCCCAAGTCTGCGGATGTTCCATTAGGTATACCGCGGCACGGGCCACATCCTCGGCATGAACCATGTTGGTTTTCGGCCCACCCGTGAGGTGCGGGGCGCGATCGCCAAAAAGCTCGTGGAGGATAATCGCGATGGCCAGATAAACAGCCGCGAGGAACCGGTTGCGCGGACCGTAAATCAAGGCCGGACGAAAGATGACAAACTCGGGCGCGTACTGATTATTGTCGAGCAGCGCTCTCCGGTCGTCGCGCAGCGCTTCCTCGGAAAGGATTTTGGTCAACTCGTAGGCGCTCGCTTTGGTGTATGTCTTCAAGCGCGCGTTTTCATCGCGGATATTATTGGTCGGCGCGTAGATGGAGCCGCTGGAAGCGAAAACAAAGACCTTTACCTTAGCTTCGGCCGCGGCAAAGTAGAGCGCGCGCACGGCGTGATAGTTCACGCCGCAAAGCTCCTTCCAGTCCAGGCCGACATCAATGATGGCCGCCAGGTGGATGACGGCGTAGACGCCACGGACAATCTTTTTGACGAATTTCTTGTCGCAGAGATCACCCTGTTCGTACGAGTAATCGCGGCCGACAAAAGCGTGACCATGGGTTTCGCAAATATCCGTCGCGCGGACCGCGTAGCCCTGCCTCAACAATTCGTCAACCGCATACTGGCCGACCGTACCCTTGGCACCGGTAACGAGAACCAGACCCTTACTCATCGCGCGCCTCCTTTGCCGCTCTCGTCATATTTCTTGCGAAGCTCGGCGATTTCCGCCTCAAGACGCGTCCGCTCCACGTTAATTTTGGCGATCTCGCGAATCTTGTCCTTGCCGCGAAGCACCCACGGATATTTGAGTCCGAGAAGCAGATGTTCGGCGCGGAGCCGGCCGATTTCACGGAGAAGCTTCAGTTTTTCGCCCATTACTCCCTCCTTGTATTATAAAAACAACTGCTTATACTTAACCAGAGATTGACGAGGAAGTCAATATCATAAAATCATCTCCATTTCAAAGAGGGAGACGGGGAGGAATTTGATATCCGCCAGCTGATAAGCACCGGGATTTCCACAGATTGCTAGCGGATTTCCACAGATACCGTAGAGACGCTCCGGCGGAGCGTCTCTACAAATATCCGCGTTATCCGTTTTTTATCCGCGTTATCAAATTAAAAAAGCGGGATTTCTCCCGCCGGGATTAGTTGATCCCATTTCGCTTATTCAACTCCTCGTTAACCAATTCCATAATCTCCTCATTTTCCGGCTTTTGAGCAAACGCGAGCATCGCGTTCATCGTTTCGTTGTCCGGATGTTCCATCTGGGTCAGATACATGTAGGCATAGCCGCAGAGCTCTTTCTGGGGCCAGCCAAGAATGTCCCGAAGCTTGGCCTCGGCTTCTTTGCTGCCCTCATCTGCCGCGATCACGCCGAGCTCATTCACCAAAAGGCACGGAGGATACGGCAGGGTGCCGCCGTGGCACGCGCCGCAAACACTCATGCGTCGATTCTGCTCCAGACACTCACAGATCTCTTCAAAAGAAAGCTTGGTCTGTCTTTCCATCATCCGCTCCTCCTCTCCAAACAACTGAAACAACAATATCAAAATCAAAAATATTTGTCAACCCTTGGCGGCAAACGAAAAAATATGCAAACAAAAAAGCGGGATATTATCTGAAAACCGCTGAGATATCAGCGGCTTTCCTCATCTGTTCAAAGGTGGCTATCGAGGGTTGAACTCGAACTAGCAGTGCCACAAACTGCTGTGCTGCCGCTACACTATAGCCACCACATTTAGCCACCCCTGAACGGATTTATTTTATTTTTTGGCCGTAACCATGCACCAAATGATGACAATTTCTACAGAGCCAGATTAAATTTTTTATATTATTATTTTTTCTATTTTTATCCAAGTGATGAACGATTAAAATTCTTTTATCATCATTTTTACATAGTTTACATACCCGTTTAGTCCCTCCTCTTATCATCATTGCCCGATACGCGTGTTCGCCGCCTTTCCAGTTAACATGTTTATCACCAAAAAATAAATGATTATTTTTCCAGACACAGAAACAGGACTTATCACAGAAAAACTTTTTACTCTTTGATTTTTTAAAATCACGCGGCGTTCGATATACTGCCATCCCGCATGTCGCGCATTTTACATTCTTGCCGGATTTTTGTCCGATATATTGACATTTTTTTGAACAATATTTACCCCAACCGATTTTTATATGTCGGGGCTTCGCATAAAAACTTTTATCACAAATTTTACAATCCAACCATGGCATAACATCTAAATTCTAACCGATCGCCTACTAATTGTCAAACCAATGGATTGTGTCATATATTACATCCCCTTAGCCACCCCGCTCGCGCTTTTTAAATTTTAATCATCAATTTTACGCGCGGACAGTATTTTTGCCCGATGCGCTTTTTCTTCCAACCGCCTCTCTTTACTTCCCAAAGTCGGTCTGGTCGGCTTTCGTTCTTTGATTATTTTGAGCGCTTCGGCCACCAGCTCATTCAGGCGTTCTATGGCCAATTTCCGATTTTGAGTTTGCGAACGCGTCTTTACGGAATACGCCGACAAAATGTTGCCGCTCAAACACTTGCGCCCCGCGTAAAAATCCTTAATCTTTTGCTTTTCTTCAACCGTAAATGCGGAAGACGCGTCAATATCCCAAGAAGCCAGTACCTTGGTCTCAACCTTATTAACATTTTGCCCTCCCGGACCGCCGGCATTAGCAAAAGATAATTCAATTTCTGATTCCGGAATCTGCTTTGGATCTTCGGCTTTTGACATAAATATTTCTTTCATAATTTTCTGGTGTCCCCGCCAACGCTTAGCGTTGGCTTCGGGACGCTAAGCGTCCCGTCAAGAATCGAACTTGGACAAGATATTATCGAACCCGTCTCATATCCCCGCCAAGAATCGAACTTGGATCCAAAGCTTATGCGCCCGAGGCGCACCCCGCTCAAGGCGGGGGAAGGCTAGTGTTCCCCGCCTGCCATCGCCAGTATCCCCAAGAGGAATCGGACCTCTATCACCTGCTTAGAAGGCAGGAGCTCTATCCATTGAGCTATGGGGACTCAGGCTATGGCGGGCAGGTATCCGCTGTCCGCCAGAGGCGGATCAGCCCCTGGCTGAAACTACGGGGACCCGTTGGTAAATTATATGGTCATTTTACCTTAAAAACGACATTTTGTCAACCCCATTAGAAGTTTAAGTAAAATTCCGTCAAATTAGCAAAAATGTAGGCGTTAAGCCGGCTTCGCCTGCCGCAATTTTAAGAATATGATCGTTGCTGAACTTCTAACGGGATCAACCCACGCCATCAAATTGCTAAAATCATCGGCTTTTGATATAGTAAAAGGCGTACATATATTATATGGCAGATCTTAAATCAAAAATCCGCGAAATTCCGGATTGGCCGAAACCGGGCGTAAATTTTAAGGATATTACCCCGCTTTTGGAAGATGCGGAAGGATTTCAAGAGGTGATAAATAAGCTCGCGGATCCGTATCTTGGCCAGAAGATTAATAAAGTTGTCGGAATTGACGCCCGCGGATTTATTTTCGCCGCGGCGCTGGCTTACAAACTTGGCGCGGGGCTCGCGATTGTCCGCAAAAAAGGAAAACTGCCTTGGAAAACGATCGGCGCCGAATACGCGCTGGAATACGCCGCGAATACGATTGAAGTGCATGAAGACGCGGTTGTGCCGGGGGAAAAAGTTTTGATTGTTGATGATGTGCTCGCCACCGGCGGCACCATGGAAGCCACCGTCGGGCTGGTTAAAAAACTTGGCGGCGAAATTACGGGAATCAGTTTTGTAGTAGAGCTAGGCTTTTTAGAAGGCAGAAAAAAGTTGGGTGATAACAAAGTACATTCATTGCTGGTTTACTAGCCTCTGGATAACTCTAATGGGCTCGCGCCCCACTAATGACGCTAATTTTTCCCACCCTCCTCCCCTTTCAAAGGGGAGGTAAGGAGGGGTTATCCGAGTTATTCGAGTGGGCATCAGCCCATTCGCGTTATCCTAAACTCTATGATAGGAATCTTTGGCGGCTCCGGTTTTTACAAACTTTTGGAAAAGGCGGAACGAAAAAAATTAGAAACGCCGTTTGGCGATCCTTCCGGCGAATTTATCGTTGGCGAGTACGCGGGAAAAAAAGTTGTTTTTTTGCCGCGGCACGGCGAGCGCCACAGCGTTCCGCCGCACAAAATCAATTACCGCGCCAACATTTGGGGCATGCGCGAACTTGGGGTCACTCAAATTTTTTCGCCTTGCGCCGCCGGTTCGCTTCAGGCGCGCATTAAGCCCGGGGATTTTGTGATTGCCGACCATTACGTTGACCGCACCAACGGCCGCGCCGACACGTTTTTTGAAGGCGAACACTCGGTTAAGGATTCCGGCCTCCCGGCCGAAGTGCGGCATATTTCGCAGGTTGCGCCGTATTGCGAATGTCTCCGGAATCTCGCGATTGCCAAATGCAAGGAGCTCGGTATTAATTGCCACGAGCATGGCACGGTGGTAGTGATTAACGGCCCACGTTTTTCCACGCCGGCCGAAAGCCGCTGGTTCTCCTCCGCCCGTTCAGGGTCTGATGACCCCTCAGGGTCTCGAACGACCGGATTTGAAGTCATCAATATGACCCAGTACCCGGAGGTCGTCCTCGCTAATGAACTAGGAATCTGTTTTGTAAATATTTCGCTCATCACCGACTACGATGCTGGCCTTTCCTCCGAAGGCGGACCCCGATCGACATCGGGGGATGGCCAGCCGGGAATCAAGGCTTCCAATATCAATGAAATTATGGCAATCTTTAAGAGTAACAATGAACGCGTTCGTGAATTATTATTCAAAATGATTGAATCCGCACCAACAGAGCCATGTGAAGATTGTCAAAAACGCGCCGAGGAGGCCAAAATCGCTTGAGCGCCCTCATTAATCTGAATAGACTAAAAATCCGAAGCACGAAATCCGAAATTCGAAACAAATTTTCCGCCTCATCCAGAGGCAGATGCGCCTCTGGCGCAAAAGGCGGATCCGCCTCGGGCGGAAAATCTAAAATTCTAAATTCAAAACTCGGGTTTTGGACATTTGAAAATTAAAATTTTGATATTGTTTCGGATTTCGATATTCGAATTTCGAATTTTTAATAATTAAGTCACTTAAAATAATTAGAATAATTTCATATGTTATACTCTCGTTTATTTGGTAAGACCTCCAAGAATGCACCCCATGATGCGGATTCGGTTAACGCCCGTCTCTTAACGCAGGGCGGATTTGTGGACCAGGTGATGGCCGGGGTTTATACCTGGCTTCCACTCGGACTCCGCGTTCTGCGGAAAGTGGAAAATATCGTCCGCGAGGAAATGGACGCGCTGGGCGCCGAAGAAATTTTGATGCCAGCGCTCGAACCGAAAGAAAACTGGGAAAAATCCGGGCGATGGCAAACAGTCGGTATCTTATATAAGATAAAATCACGCGATGGCCGTGAAATCGCCTTGGGGCCGACACATGAGGAGATCGTGACGCCGCTCGTCGGAAAATTTGTAAAATCCTACAAAGATTTGCCGGTCGCCCTTTACCAAATCCAGGCTAAATTCCGCGATGAACCCCGCGCCAAGTCCGGCGTGCTCCGCGGGCGCGAATTTGAAATGAAAGATTTATACAGCTTCCATGCCGATGAGGCGGATTTGGAAAAATATTATCCGCAAGTAGTTAAGGCGTACTTAAAACTTTTCAAAAGATTGGGCGTGAAAGCCGAAATTACGAGCGCGCTCGGCGGCAGCTTCTCTCCGACTTCGGACGAGTTTCAGCTGATTGCCGAGTCCGGCGAGGACAAATTATCTTATTGCGCCAAGTGTAAAAAATATTTTAATCAGGAACTTATCGGCGATAAAACCGCATGTCCGATTTGCGGCACGGAGCTCAAAAAAGAGGTCCGCGGCATTGAAATCGGCAACACCTTTAAACTAAAATACAAATTCACCGACGCTTTTAACGTCCAATACACCGACAAAGACGGAAAACGACAAAAAGTGGTGATGGGCTGTTACGGCATCGGCGTCTCGCGCCTGGTGGGCGCGATCGTTGAGGCCTCGCACGATGACCGCGGCATCATTTGGCCGAAATCCGTTGCTCCGTATTTGGCGCATTTAATAATTTTGGGTGGGCGTCAATCTCCTCCCCTTACTAAGGGGAGGCTGGGTGGGGTAATGAAAGCAGGCTTAAAAATCTACGACGACCTGACTAAAGCCGGCGTTGAAGTTTTATGCGACGACCGCGAAGTCTCCCCCGGCGAGAAATTCGGCGACGCGGATTTAATCGGCGCCCCGTTGCGTTTAGTCGTCTCCGAAAAAACTCTCGCCAAAAAATCGGTGGAATGGAAAGAACGCCAATTGGAGAAGGTTAAGCTTGTTAAAATCACGGCGCTCAAAAAAGAACTCACGAAATTTTCGAAGTGAATTATCATTCCCCGATTTAATCGAGGAATCAAGAAATAAAAAACCCGATACTGCATTGGGTTTTTTATATGACCATTTACCTATTTAAACGGAAAACAGTAAGAGCGGATTTTAAAATTTTGTTGACCACGGTATATTATTTCATTGACCTTCGTGTCAGAAGGTAATCTTCAATTGGTTTTTTGATGAATTTATATCCACCACACAATAATGTTACAACAGAGATCATAAAATCTAAAACACTTTCCTTTTTAAGGACAGAAAGAACGAATGAAACGATAGTAAAAGAAACAATCGCCAAAACAAATGCGGCGAGAATTCTCCAGAATAAACTTTTAGCAAGCCTCCATTTTGCCACACGTAGAGTCTCTATCTTTTCTTTATCTCGTAACCTATCTTCAAGCTTAAGCCTCTCGGCTCTTTCACGTTCCGCTTCTTCTTCTGCTTTCATTGCACGGTCCATGGATTCCTCCACTACACGATTAGTATTTTGTATTTCCTCTTGATAGAGACGATTAACAGTACGTTGAAGTTTTTCATCGTTAATGCCCCTCCCTGAAAGCCGTGCTTTCATAACCTCAAGCGCTATCTGTTTTATCTTTTCTGGTTTAAATCCGGAAACATTTTTTTGAATATTATACAACCAGTGTAAATCTTGAGTACTATACATATACTCCGGCGGAACACATCGTTTCAGAAGGATACTTGTCAATAATGGCGCAAAATTTGTGGCGTCTAATTCCGCTCCTGCATTATTGGCTGCAAGAATTTGGATTAACCCCTCTAAATGAATCGCCGGCGGAATCTCGTGGCGCCCAACACGTTCTGCACAACATGCCTGAAGACTTCTATCCAAAGTGAGGATGAAAACCTTATTGCCAGCTTTTCGCTCAAATTCTAATACACCTATCAACGCCGCATCATGACCGAGAGCAGAATTTGATTTTGGCGGTTTCCAGTACGGTTTTAATTTTAAGTACCACCTTTGAAGTGACGATTTAAGCGTACTGTCATTTTTAGCCCTCTCCACTTCTTTAACAATTTCCTGATTTTCTAACACATCCATTATAAGTTTACCCGGCATTTGATGGGGCGGCTCATAAATAGACTGAAAAAATGTCTCAAAGCCTTCCGTGTCTGAACAGCCTCGCGCAATGGCGGTAGAAATAAATTCATCATCGGTCCCAGCGACTATTTCGTTGGGATAAACTTCTACTAATTTTAAAATTTCCTTTCTTTTCCCGGTCCAGACACGTTGATATTCATCTCTTGTTTCGTTTAAGTTAGATAGCCTAGCTCCTATGACACCGAGTGATTGCCCCAATGCTTCCAGAGATGCTACAAACCTGTGGCCCTCCAATTGAAGAGTAAAAAGAAAATTTGTATCAATCAAAAATGTTGCCCCGCGTAATTCTCCAAGAGCTATAGGGTCTGCGCCGACATCTGCGGCGACAAGACGTGCCGAGAACATCGCAAATCCAACGTTGGTGAGATAGCTTTGATCTTCGGTATTTGCGCTGGCAAGAAAGCTCTTGAAAGAATTTTTTAATTCCGCAGAGTATACATTTAATCCATGCTTTTTTATGGATGCTCCGAGAATTTCGTCAGTGGTTTTAATACTCCTTGAAAAACGCCGACTCCCTTTACACACAGACTGCACCCATTCATCACCATTATAAGCAAAAAAATCTGCTATGGCGTCAGTAAACCACGCAGTTAGCTCATCTTCTTCAATATTTTTTGGAAAATTTCTATTTAATACACGCCCGAATACATCGAGAAAACAGGAGGCGCTTTTTCCAATATTCTGACGAGCTTCTTCGCCAAGCTCCCACTTACCGTTAATTATACAAACACGACGATCCGTTTTTAATTCTTCTAGCCCTCTCTTGATTAAATCTTCGGACACTGTACGGATGGCGATAAGTTCCGCGACTTTCTTGGCAACTTCTTTTGTGGTTAATGGTTTATGTAACAAGAAAAGTGCCTTAGCAGAGAGATCGGCGAAAGCTAAAGTCTTTAAGGACTTAGCCGTAGTCCCATATCTAAGGTTGATGGCAGTCAGTTGTTGGGGCGTTATAGGGATACTCATAGCGTTTTTAAATTTCGGCAAGAACATTACCGATCTTTGTCCCTCTTTTGGTGTCTACTGCTCTTGACTGTGGATAACCCACCTTTTGACCATCGGGTTTTTATCGGGTATAATATCAATATACTAAAACCAATTAAATTTGTCAACATTCTATGCCCACACTCACGCCAAAACAAAAACAGATTTTAGACTATTTTAAATTGTATAATAAAAAACATGGGGTATCCCCCACCATTGACGAGGCTGGAAAATATATCGGTAGGGCTTTTTCTACTGCGCGCGAACGTATTTATGTTCTAATTAAAAAAGGCTACTTAATAAAAAGCGGCGACGGTCCACGTAGCATCGAATTAAATGAGCAAAAAAAATCAATTATCGAAATACCTATACTCGGGACCATTGCCGCGGGCCAGCCAATAGAAGAAATTGCGGTCCCAAGTGGAACGGTTACTATTTCAAGGGACGAAATTGGCAGAACTGGTAATTTTTTTGCATTGCGTGTAACGGGAAATAGTATGATAGACGAGGGTATTTTTGACGGCGATACCGTTGTGATTAGACAGCAATCAACCGCCGAGAACGGACAAATGGTGGTGGCAATTATAGATGACGGCGGCGCTACTCTTAAAAAATTATATAGGGAAAATAATCGCTTTAGATTACAACCGGCCAATCAGAATCTTTTACCGTTTTATAGAACCGAAGTTGAAATACGGGGGATTGTCGTCAAAATCGAAAGAAACTTAACAACGCAACCGGAAGAAAAACTGCGAAAAGATGAAAAATATACTAGACGAATCGATTATTCATGGGATTTCCGTGGTGAAAAGACAAAACCATACACGCACGGAATGCATACTTACCCGGCAATGTTCATACCACAAGTGGCTCGACGTTTAATAGAAAATTATAGTCAAAGGGGCGACACTATTTGTGATATTTTCTGTGGCTCGGGCACAACATTAGTAGAGAGCAGATTGCTGGGGAGAAATTCATATGGCATAGACCTAAACCCTCTAGCAATTTTTTTGGCGAAAGCAAAAACAACAGAAATAGATCGTAGATTATTACTAAAAGAATATTTCGTTTTATTGAAAACAGCAGAAAAAATTAAAAACAGCCAGATAAAAAAACCTAATTTTAAAAATATCGATTTCTGGTTTAAAGAAGACGCTATAATAAAATTGGCAAAATTAAAAAAAGCAATTTACGAGATAAAAAATGAAAAAATTAGAAACTTTTTCATGGTATCTTTTAGTGAAACCGCCCGGTTATCTTCAAATACAAAGCCCGGGGAATTTAAACTTGTCAGAAAGCCGAAGGAAAAATTAGAAAATTACAGCCCGGACGTACTTGGAATTTTTCGTAAAAAAACTGAATTCAACATTACGCAAATGGAGGAATATTTTAACAATGTTGATAAGGACGCATGGACTAAAATTATTTATGGTGATTCATCCTTATATAATAATATAAAACCATGCTCAATTGATTGTATCGTCACCTCGCCACCTTATGGAGATAGCCGCACAACCGTTGCCTATGGACAATTTTCGCGCCTATCCGCACAATGGATAGATATTTTTGACGACCCCAATAAAGCTTCTGGCGTAGATAATGAATTATTGGGGGGACGGGCCACGAAAGACCTAGAACACACTTTAAAATCGACTTATCTTACTCAATCATTATCTAAAATATCAAAAATAGATGGGAGTCGTGCAAAAGATGTGCTAAGTTTTTATATTGGACTTGAAAAATGTCTCAAACGGGCTCATGAAATGTTGAAACCAAACAAATATTTCTGTTTGGTCATCGGCAATCGACTGGTCAAACAAGTACGAATACCAACCGATTTCATAATTGCTGAATTAGGTGAAAATATTGGTTTTACCTGTGAGGATATTTTTGTGAGGAACATACCGGGCAAAAGGATGCCATTGAAAAACTCACCCACGAATATCGTAGGTGAGTTAGAGGACACGATGACGAGAGAAAGTATTGTTGTTTTGCGCAAACTAAATTAGATGAACTTTATTCTGGAAACATCCATAAAGTTTATTAATTTTTACCCTAAAACCCGTGCCGTGATTTCTTACTTGGCCGTTGGGCTTATAAAACATTCTAAAATCTACAACAATTTGATCCTTTTTAATCATTTTCTTAAATAATTCAAAATTAAAACCACTTAACAAATAAGCTTCGGAAAAATTAAAATATTCTTTACCCCTGATTGTTTTTGTATCGGCAAGTACATAAACAAGAGCTGGTAACTTATCATTAAATTTATTTTGCAATGACTCCATATCCCAATAAATATTGAGTCTCTTATTCTTCCCAAGTACGCGTACTTTATTACTGGTCACCGACAGTTTAAGCGATTGATTATTGTATCGCCTACATGAAAGCGTGGAGTGTAGCTCTTTCGACCTCCCGTTAGCTCGCTTTGAATAGCCAAAATTATCTAACAACATCCTGTCTCTATCACCACCCTTAGGAAGCGGCTCAAGCGTAAAAAGCGTCAGCATCGATGTCGAATTTTTACGGTACGCCTTAAGTTCGGCGACTCCTCGAATATCAGGTAATGGAATATTATTTTCCCTGATATTTAACAAATCCTCCAACGTTTTCCCAATCCCCGTATCACCAGCCCTATGTGTTCTTATAAAGCCAGCTTTCTTAATATTTTTGAGATTCTTTTTAAGCGTAAATAAATTCATATTATTATTTTTTAATTAAAAATTTTTAGACTATACCAATAAGTATTATCATAATTTGATAGTTTTGTCAACCTAAAAACCTGTAAAATCAAAATCCCGCTTTTTGGCGGGATTTTTTTATTTGTCTGATTATTTTCCCTTTAACGCATCCTTTAACGCCTTGCCTGTTTTAAATTTGGCGACAATGACAGCCGGGATTTGGATTTTCTCGCTGGGGTTTTGCGGGTTTACGCCCACGCGGCCGGCGCGCTGTTTGGCCATAAAGCAGCCAAAGCCGGCTAGCACCACCTCATTGCCCTTTTTAAGCTCATCGGTAACGATGGCGGTAAAAGCCTCAATAAAATCTTCACCCATCTTTTTTGAAGTATTGAGTTTCGCGGCCAACACGCTCGCGAGTTCGGCT
>Ga0265296_1003828_pt1 | contig 13572 bp, 14 predicted proteins | sample MunlanPumphouse1_FD_189073 | JGI IMG/M metagenome (GOLD analysis project Ga0265296, IMG submission 189073) | Groundwater microbial communities from a municipal landfill in Southern Ontario, Canada - Pumphouse #1 | ecosystem: Environmental > Aquatic > Deep subsurface > Groundwater | place... | reverse complement strand
TGGGCCTGCTCGAACTCATGGCTTCCCAGGGCGTCAGCGAGCAGGAGATGTACCGTGCCGCCCTGGCGGTCAATTCCTACTGGTTCCCCGATACCTACGTAACCATTGCTTCCTACTTCAAGGCTCAGGGCACGGATTGGAGCCAGGTGGATCCTCAATCTGTCCTGTCGTCTCAGTATTCTTCCGCCCAGGGCTATCGCCAGTTACTGACGCAAATCTCCCCGCAGAACGTCCCGAGCAAAGGCGGTTGCGGGATATAGTTGATTTCCGCTACAGCTGCGCGTTATTCAGCTGCCCGAGCATCTGGGCCAGTTCGTCGTTGTGAATGCCCATCCGCGGATCGTCGAGGGTGAAGCGAACGATCCCGTCCTTGTCCAGGAGAACATAGGTGTGGCCGGGCATAGAGCCCGCATGCATGGAGGATGGAGCATTCAGCGCTCCGTACGCGCGCGATACCGCCTTGTCCGTATCGTACAGCGCGGTCACTTTCCCGAGATCCGCCATTTTGTCGATCGCCGGCTGCCACTCGCTCTTCTGATCCACCACGACGGAGAACGCGAGGATCCCGTCAGCCTTGAATCGTGCATCGTCACCGAGGGAAATCATCTGGTTCCAGCAGGCCGGATAGCACATCAGTCCCTCGTTGAAGAACAGGATGACGTTCTTCCCGCGCAGCGTCTCATTCGTGTAGACCTTTCCCTGTAAATCGGTGAGCGAGAAAGATGGAGCAGGTTTGTTCAGAAGTTCTGCGAGGGAAGCTGGCGGGCTGCCCCGATTGGCCGTGTTTCCGCTCTGGTTGCCGGCTCCCGAATTCAGGATGCTGAACACAATCACCGACCCTAGGAGGACGAGGATGCCTGTCGTGATCGCAATGACAAGAACGGATGCGTTATTCTTCATGGGAATCGCTGGAGAAAGAGGTAAGAGAACGGACGATGATGAGTCCGAGGATCAGGAAGATGACCAACGCCCACACGAGCGGGGGCACGTTCCCCACAACATCCTGAAGGGACCGGATGATCCGCGTGATGGCGATGTTGACCTTAATCTGGTATACGGAGTGAACGAAGAGGCGGTTCATGAGCGCCAGCGTGATCGTGAGCGCGCCCATAACGAGGAACGTGACTCCCGACAGCGCATCGGCGAACGTGATGCTGACGCGCTTGTGCCAGAGCGGATAGGTGATGGGCCTGCGGAACACCTGCCGGAATTTCTGCGCGAAGCCGACTGTATCCAGGAACAGGGAGAGCAGGAAGAGGGGCGCGACCATGCCGAGGACGTAGCTCACGGTGTAGACGCTTCCCCAGAAGACGGAACCGGGCATGGCCGCGAGCGCCAGAACGCCGGCCAGAACCGGCGCGCAGCAGGTGGTGGCGATACCCGACAGAATACCGAGGAAGTACACGGAGGGCGCGTTGTGTCGCTTCAGCGATGGATGCACGAACATCGGCAGCGAGACACGCACTCCGGTGAGCAGCATCACCGCGAGCGCGATGAGAAAAACGCTCCCGACAGACAGGATGATGTTATGGAAACGGCTGAAGACCTGCCCGAGAGCCGCAACGCCGAGACCGAGCGGGAAGTACACCGTCAGCATCCCCAGGAAAAAGATGAACGTCATGAGGAACACCTTCGTTCGCTCGCGGAAAATGGAAGCGAAGTAGGACGGCAGCAACACGGTGATGCAACAGGGGGCGAAGAGCGCCGCCACTCCCGTGATGAACGCCGCAACGATGGATGTTCCGATGAGGAGTTCCATAAAACGAATGGAGAAAGGAGAACATCAGTGACATGGAGGCTGCTCCTGGTCTTTCGTCGGCTGATCGCGGTGTTTCCCATGGTCTCCATGTCCCCCCATCATGAAGACATGCATGAGAGGACAGAGGAGGAAGATGAGGAACGGTGCGTAACCCAGAACCGCTTTCCATTGGAATGCATACGCAAGTCCGACGAACACCGCAACGCCGATGAGGACGAAGAGAAGCATGCGCTTGTTCATGCAGCAACCCATATCAAGGATGGAAAAATATACCCGTACCTAGGGTACAGGTACAGGTTCCGGCTGACAAGAGCATTGCGCTTTCGCAGGTCTGAAGACCTGCTCCCAAGGCAATCAATCGGTCACGATGAACTGCCCCGAGTACATGCCCATGGAACAGGAGAAACGAATGATGCCCGCTTCCTGCGGCGTGAATTCGATGACGTTCTCCCCAAGGAATAGACTCCTCTGGATCCCGAGGGAAGGGACAACGATTGTCGAGCTGCAGGAATAGGCGGTGGTCGAGTCGATGATCCAATGCACAGGGATGCCGCGCTTCACCCGGAAGACATTCGGCGTGTAACTGTTCCTCAGCTGCCGCATCCGCACAACCTGCACACCATCCTCCCGGAGAACCTCCATTTGATCATCACCGGACACGACACTCCACGCCGGCCAGAATACCGGCCAGCCGGTCAACCGGTAGCCGTTCGTGAAGTTGAAGGCTGCGAGCGCGATGACGATGATCCCCGTCACCTTGAAGAACAGTCTTGCCCCGAAGCCGCGCACGACAGAGGAGAGTCCGCCGATCCCGAGGAGGCCCGGCAGCGTGCCGAGAGCGAACACCCCCATGATGAGCGCCCCCGGGAGGAAACCGCGGGATGCAATGGCAGCGACCTGCATGGCTTGCGTGAATCCGCACGGCAGGAAAAACGTGAGAGCGCCCGCGAGGAACGTTCCGCCGTGGCTGTACCCCTTGGAAGTCCGATGGAAACCGAACATGCGCCCCGCAGACGCGGGGAGCGCGACATGGAACCTGGAGAGACGGGGGGAAATCTCGAGGAGCTGGACTCCGAGGAGAAACATCACCAGCCCGACCGCGATCGTCATGATCCCAAACCAAAGAGGCGTGGGCTGGAAGAATCCCCCCATGGAACCCAGGAGACCGCCGAGAAGGAAGAACGAGACGACACGACCGCCGTTGAAGAAGAGATGGGGACGGAATTTCTGGAGCGCGGTGCTGCGCGGATGCCTCTCTGCATAACGAGCAGAAACCGCAAGCACGAGCCCTCCAACGAGTGCCATGCAGGTGGAAACACCGGCCGTGAGCCCGACGAGGAACACCGTCAGAAAGCCGGTGCCTTGCGCCGACGATGAGAAGAGCCCGCCGAGTCCCGCCGCGCGGACGAGCACAGCGAGCGTGAGTGCCAGGACACCCGCGATCATGAGGAGCGCATACTCGCTCCCATCGGCCACAAGCCACGGAACCTCCGTATGCTCACCGACCTGATACCCTGCCCCCTCGATGGCGGCATGTACCTCCGGGAGATCGATGGCTTCATCCGCATGGATGGATGCCTGGCGTTTCTTCAGGCTCACATGAACGGAACGAACTCCCGGTACTTCTTTGATGGCGGACTCCAGGAGCAGCACGCAAGACTTGCAGTGCATTCTGCGAATCGGGACAACGACGATGGGCATGCGGGCAGAACTCTAGCGCGCCGAATATGCCTGTGTCGAGGTTCAGGAACCTCGATGGAACGGAACCATCGCATCGCAAAAAGGAGGCAACTGCCTCCCCTTGCGTAGGGTGCGCGGCATGGTTAGCAACCGCACTTTCCACCGCCGATCATGGGAAATGGGGAAAGGAAATAGAGAGGGAATGATAACGAAATAAATTAGCACTCGCAAGGGTAGAGTGCCAAATTGACTGGATTTTTCTCTGCATCATTTTAAATCAATGAACCCGGATCATAGCCAAATTGTGTGGAGAAACTTTAATCCAAGCATGTGAGACAAGAAAAATATAAATGATACAGAGCAGGTATCTACCTGCGGTCGGCAAGAATAAGCCATTATCGTTCAACCGCGGGTAGATACCCGCTCTGGTGGATGTAAGCATCTTTTGGACAAAATTATTTTCTCCACACAATTTGGCTATGATCCATGAACCCCCTGCGAATAAATTCCCGATTGTTTTTCAGAGGTTCCCTAGACAAATAGCTACTTCTTGCCAAGTGAATCCCGATGGTACTTGCCGAACTCGGCAATCTTCCTGCAGAGCTCGTTTTTGACAACCGGACCATCGGTACAAAGGCGAATCCCTAAGGGATCCACGACGCAATTGCCACACAATCCGTATCCACACTTCATGTAACGTTCAAGCGAGAATTGGCTCGGAATTTTCCGGCGGAAGGAGAGCTCGGAAATCGCGACGAGCATCCGCTCGGGACCGCAGGCGAAAATCTGATCAACCGCAGAAGCGGTTGACCCCGAGCGAAGCCCGCCCGGCCGCTGGCCGGATCGGACGGGTCGAGGGGCCGATTTTCCCTTTGCAAGAAATTGCTGCAAAACTCCTACGTTGTACCCCTTGAACCCCTTCGATCCGTCATCCGTCGCAACGTGAACTTTGGTTTTCGGAAGCTTCGTGAATTCCGATATATACAAGAGATGCTCCTGGCTTCGTGCACCGACAAAAACATCAAGTGTGCAACCGTCTTTCACCGCTTCCCTCGCCACGAAATACATCGGCGCCGCCCCGTAGCCACCGGCGACCAGCGCCAGATGCTCACCATGTTCCCACTCGTAAAAAGTGCCGAACGGCCCGCGAATGCCCACCAGATCGCCTTTGCCGAGCTGCGCGAGTTTCCGGGTCGTGTCACCGACTGCGAAAAAAGTCACCTGTAGTTTTTTCCCGTCATCAAGCGCGATACTCATCGGAATCTCATCCACTCCCGGCACCCAGAGCATGACAAATTGTCCAGGCCGTGCACCAAGTGTTACATCGAACGTAAGAGTCCGAACCATCCCGGTTTCCTTTTTCACCTTTGCGATTGGATATGTTTTCGGCAGCCGGCTTTGTAACGGGATAGACATACGTCTTACGTCTTACGTCTTACGTCTTTTCGTTTATGCATTCCTCCCACCAGCTCCGAAACTTTCTTTACACCTTCTTTTTCGCACCAGTCAGCCATTTCATCGGCTACAAGCTTGAAAACCTCCCCGCCGCGATACGCGACAGCTGTGCCGATGCCGACCAGGCTCGCTCCGGCGAGCATCAGTTCGATTGCATCCTCGCCGGTCATCACGCCGCCGGTGCCGATGATGGGGAACTTCCCCTCCGTCGCACGGTAGACGTCGGCGATGCAGCGAACGGCAATCGGCTTTATCGCTGGCCCCGAGAGACCGCCGACTTTGTTGCTGAGAATCGGCATGCGGCTCCGAAGGTCAATCGCCATCCCCGGACCCACCGTGTTGATCACGGTGAAACCGTCGGCACCGGCGGCCGCGCAGGCGTCGGCGATGGCGCCGATGTTCTCCACGTTCGGAGAAAGTTTGATGAACACCGGAATCTTCCCGGAAACGGCTTTGACTGCCTTCGTTACATCAGCTGCACTGCCGATATCGCACGCAAAGGGCTTGCCGAACTCATCTTCGACATTCGGACAGCTGATGTTCACTTCAAGGAAGTCCGGTTTCAGTTTCACAATCTCCGCGGCTGTCTTTGCGAAATTGCCAATGGATTCAGCGATGATGTTCGCAATCAGCGGAACCGGATGATCCCGAAGGTAATCACCGATTTCTTCGCGTGCTTTCTCTATGCCGGCATCCGGCACGCCGACGGCATTCAGCGTCCAGTGCTCGGTACTGATAATCGTCGGATTCGGATGGCCTTTGTGTTCTTTCAACCAAAGTGACTTGGTCGTCACGGCACCAGCGCCGTTTTTTGCCACTCTCCTCCAGCTCGACGCGGTGATGCCCCAAATCCCGGAAGCAAGCACCGTGGGGTTCTTGAATTGCACCCCGAGAATTGTCTGGGAACTGCGCACGCTTTCATTGTACGCCATTCCATTTCTTCCGCTACCATACACCCATGTCCGTCCTCGATCTCACGCCGCTCAAAAATGCATTGAAGCAACTCGGGGAAGGTCTCACTGCATCCACATCTGCACCGAAGAACGAAGTCATCCGCGACGGGGTCATCCAGCGCTTCGAATACTCCCACGAACTGGCGCTCAAATTCATCAAACGAATCCTCGAGACCCGCCACGGCGATACAGTGGATCAAATGTCCTATAACGATCTCCTGCGCACCGCCGCCGAGCGCGGGTACATCCAGAATGTGGAGGAGTGGATGGAGTACCGCAAAGCACGGAACCTAACGTCTCACACATATGACGCAAGCATCGCGGCGCTGGTCTTCTCATCCGCCGGTCCGTTCCTTAGCAACGCAACCATCCTCCTCGAACGTCTTGAACAAGCCAACTCTTGATATCCGGCCAGAGCATCTCGAGATCGTGAAATCGATCCTGCAAACACACGTCCCGACATGCACGGTCTGGGCATTCGGATCACGCGTAACCGGAACTGCAAAACCGGCATCCGACCTCGACCTCGCGATCCAGGCACCCGACGGGCCGCTCGACATGGTAATCATCGGATCGCTCGCTGAAGCCTTCGACGAATCCACGCTGCCCATGAAAGTGGATATTGTTGATTACCGGAATATCAGCCTGTCATTCCAGACAATCATCAATGAGAAGAAAATGCTCATCCAACAAGCAAACATCTAAACTCTTCCACCGGCGCAATCCACGGAAACTGCCAAACCAGAAACTATCAAACCTTCTTCCCCACCGCCGCCTTCATGAACGCCGCGAACAGCGGATGCGGCCGGTGTGGTCGGCTCTTGAACTCCGGATGGAACTGGCTCCCGAGCATGAAGGGATGATCTTTTATTTCCACGATTTCCATCAAGCCGGTCTCGGGCCATTCGCCGGAAAACACCAAACCTTTGTCCTCCAATTTCTTCCGTAAAGAATTGTTGAATTCGTAGCGATGCCGGTGACGTTCGGAAATTTCTCCGACTCCGTAAGCCTCGTAAGCTTTGGTTCCTTTCTTCAGCTTACATTTATACTCTCCCAACCTTAGCGTCCCACCCTTCTCGCGTCCGGCATGCTGGCCGGGGAGGAAATGCACGACATACTTCGATTTCGGAAGTTTGCCGGATTCATCGAACTCCTCGCTCGTGAGCTCGGGATCCTTGAACATTGCGCGCGCAAACTCGATCGTTAGGAGCTGCGCGCCGAGACAGAGGCCCAGATACGGCACCTTCTTCGTCCGCGCGTAATGCGCAGCCAGAATCTTCCCCTCGATCCCGCGCGTCCCGAAGCCGCCGGGCACCACGAGCCCCCGGCAGCTTTCCAGAAGCTTCCAGGTTTCTCTGTCCCTGCTTTCGAGCTTCTCCGAATCCACCCAGACGATCTCGGCTTTGTATCCCCGATGCACCGCTGCGGTCTTGATCGCCTCGATCACACTCAGATACGCGTCTTCGAGATGCGTGTATTTCCCGACGAGCGCAATGCGCACGATCTTCGTCGCCCGTTCATGCCGTCTCTGCCCGGCTTCCCACTCGCTCATGTCCGGACGCAATTCGCCGAGCTCGAGTTTCCTGCCGATGATCCGGGCAATGTCGTATTTCTGGAAATTGAGCGGGACGTCGTAGATCGAGCTCACCGTCAGAGCCGGAATCACCGCCTTCGGCGGGACATCGCAGAAGCGGCTGATCTTCGAGAGCAACTCTTTCGGGATGCGGTAATCCGCCCGCGCGAGGATCACGTCCGGCTGCAGGCCGTGACGCCGGAGTTCACCTACCGAGTGTTGCGTCGGCTTGGTCTTCAGCTCCTTGGAACCTTTCAGGTACGGCAGGAGCGTCAAGTGCACGTGGAAAATCCGCGACGGTCCCAGCTCCGACTTGAGCTGCCGCACCGCTTCCAGATACGGCTGCCCTTCGATGTCGCCGACCGTCCCGCCGATTTCGATCATCATGATCTCCGCCTGATTTTCCTCGGCTGCCTCGCGAATACGGCGCTTGATGGCATTGGTGATATGCGGAACGATCTGGATGGTTCCGCCAAGGAAATCCCCCCTGCGCTCCTTCATCAGGACATCCTGGTAAATCTGTCCGGTCGTCACCGTGGAATGCTTGCTCATCGGCTCGTCGATGAACCGTTCGTAATGACCGAGATCCAGATCGGTCTCAGCGCCGTCATCGGTGACGAACACCTCACCGTGCTGGAAGGGGCTCATCGTCCCGGGGTCGACATTGAGATACGGATCGAGCTTCTGAACGAACACCTTGAAACCGCACGCCTTCATGATCGCTCCGATGGACGAGATGGCGATCCCCTTCCCAAGCGAGCTGCAGACCCCGCCCGTAACGATGATGAATCGGGTTTCGATGAGATTTTTCCCCGCGGAGGCTGATCGGCCTTTGGATCGGTGAAGTGGATTCATAGAAAAAATGGGCAATCCTTCCGGTGAACGGGGGAGGAGCCCGCTAGGTATTGTACTCGGAGGAGAGAGGGAAGCAAGGAAAGACAACGAAATCAGCACCCAACACGGGACATCGAAAAAAGGGTTCCCATCAACAATGTGATCGGACGTCTCTGGATCTCTCAACTGCATATGTGTTTGTTGCCGATGATTGATTAACCCCGAACTGCGGGGAAGAGCATCAGCGCAGTCACGAAGAAGAAGGCCGTTAGGATGAACGTGGCCATCGAGGCGACAAGCGCATCCTTCTTCGTGCTGAGCCTGAGCTTAAAAACGAAGTCGAACATACCAATATACTATCATAATTTGACTATTTTGTAAAGTTCCACTAAACACGAAACGATTGCAGTTTGCCCCGAATCATTACGCAACATGTTGCAGGAGTCAGTACAATAAATAGTTGTCCTGTGGACATTCCTTTTTCCTTTATTTCCCTTTACTCCTTCTTTTTATGAAGCCCCGTTCGCTCACACGAGGATTTACGCTCATCGAGCTGCTCCTCGTCATCGGGATCATCGCGATCCTCGCCAGCATCGTCATCGTGGCGATTAACCCGACCAAACAGCTCGGAGACGCCCGCAACGCGCAGCGCCGTGCAGACGTGAACACAGTCCTCAACGCGGTGTACCAGTACGCGATCGACAACAGCGGCAACCTGCCGGGGACGATCACCGCAACCGCCACGGAAATCTGCAAGACCGGCGCAGCCGATTGCACCGGCCTTATTGATCTCACCGTCGTTACGGGCCAGTACGTTGTAAGCGTCCCCAACGATCCGCAAGCGCCAGCCGGATCCAGTACGAAGTACACGATTTCCCGCAACGCCACGACGAAGCGCGTAACGGTCGCCGCTCCGAATGCGGAACAGGGCGCAACGATTGTGGTGACCCGGTAGTCTCTGTGACTCGTAATCCCCACATGGCCGCGGCCCGCAATCCATGGCCATGTGGGAAACATCGAAACCAAGAACAAGGATCTATCCGACCTATCTGGCTATTTGATTTAAAATGTTGCATTTGGTACTATACAAACGGCCTTCTTATTCATAAGAAGAACCAATAGAGAGGGCGCTGCCTCTCTCTCCAGATCGGAACTCATACGTATAGTAAGAGTTAAAACCCTGGAGAGAGTGGCTAACCGCCCTCTTCATTCTTTTGTAACTATCCTTGACGACTAGTCAACACGCCCGGGAACGAGCGCTCCCTTGCTGCATCCGCGCTACTATCCTCCAAGGGGTAGTCGCCAAATTTTTCAAAAATCCACGAAAACCCATCTCGACAAAATGCATCACCTCACCATCGACTTCGCTTTTCTTACCGCCCGTCTGCTCACGCGCTTCGCAACTTTGGTAGCCTGCTTGGCCTGCGTCCCGAGGAATTTCGTGAGCTCCTTCTTCGCGCTGACGTAGTACTTGCGCGCGTATTTCTTGCCCTCCGCAAGGTGCGCGTCGAGGTGGTGCTGTTTGGCGAGCTCACGAACTTCGGCAGCAACCGTCTGCCCGTCCGCCGAGAGGTGCTTCCCGAGAACTTTGGCAGCGGAGGATGTATCCTTCGCTCCCATGAGCTCCTTGCGGAGTTTGCTGTTGCTGAGCACGTACCCCGCCATCGCGCCGCCGAGTGTTCCGAGGAGGAATGAGAGTTTCTTCATAACTCAGGAGGGAAAATTACTCTAGAGTTTATCACGGAGGATTGATTTGTCACGGAAATTAGTGAGGAAGTTTAAGGTTCTGTTAACCCTTCCTCAATTCATCTACCTGCGATTTGGTTAAAATCTGTCCCAATTCTTTATCCGCCGCCGCAAAAACTGCATCCGCAGTGCCAAACCGCTTAAGAAGCGCTTCCTTGGTGGCGTCTCCAATCCCCGGAATTTCATCGAGCTGCGATCGGAACGTGCTCGCCTTCTGCCGCCCCTCGCGCTTGCTGTTCGCGAACCGGTGGGCTTCGTCACGGACCCGCTGCAGAAGAAACCGGGCCGAAGAATCCTGCGCAACGAGGAGGGGGTCCGGGTTCCCTGGGACGAAAATCTCCTCTTCGCGCTTCGCGAGACCTGCAACGGGAATGGCGAGATTGAATTCCGCAAGCACCCGTTCCGCCGCGGAGAGCTGTCCCTTGCCGCCATCAATAAGAAGCAGATCCGGCGTCTCGGAGAACGATGCGTCAGGTTTCTGCTGCGAGACAATGTAAACGAGAATCATCCCAGCTGAGACATGAGGATGCGCCTTACCCCAGTCGTCGAGTTTCTTTTGGAGCACCGGCGGGGGGGTCCGGACCGGTTGGAAACTAAGCTCCATGTAGTACTCCAGAAGAGCTTCTTTCGAAATGTGAACATAGAGTTTTCCCTTGGTCAGGCGCTTAAGCAACATTCTGATCAGTGCGTGACCCAGCTTCTCTCTACGCCACTCTTTCTTGATCCAGAGAGAACGAAGTGCCAGCACGTTCCCGGGATACTGAAAGAGACGGCAGAAACCGACGATTTCTTTTCCGTGGCGGGCAACTCTGTAGTGACGATAGTTGATCGCATCCGACCCAATGTCGTTGGGGTGCGCTTGGCTGACTGTCTCGATCACCGCTTGTTCGGCCTTACGAGCTTTCCCGAACATAATCCCCTGTTTCTGCCACCGTTTCTTCGAGGCATCAAGATCGTCGGCGAGATACTTGAACCGGCGCCTGAGCATTTCCGCGAGCGCACGGTAATCATCAACCTTACCCTCGACAGTTCGGACGTTGAACGCCCGATAATACTCCCGCTTGGGCTTTCCGTTATGGAAGACTACCATGCTGCCAACAGTGTGGGTGCCTCCGAGGTGCGAGATGTCGTACCCCTCGATACGCCTCGGCGGGACAGGGAGCTTCAGGAGCGCTTGGAGCTCTTTTAATGCCTCTTCAGTTTTCCTCGTCTCCGCTTCCCACTTGGCCTCGGTCTGCCTCGCTTTCCAGTCGGCATTCTTCTCGGCAAGGAGCAGGAGCTTGGACTTCTTCCCCCGCTCCGGGATGACGAGATGCACCCGGCGACCGCGCAGACTCTGTAACCAGGTTTCGATGGCCTCGCGGTCTGCCGGACACTCGCCGACGACGATGGTATCAGGCAGATCGGACAGCGCACTGTAATACTGCGGGAGGAACTGGCCGAGCACATCGGCAAGACTCTCGGCCGTCCCCTGCAAGGGGAAATTCTCCTCACCGATCAGCTTCCCGTCGCGTTCACGGAGGAGAACGATGTACGCATGTCCGGAGAGGAGCGAAGCGCCGATGGTATCCGTGTTCGCATGCGACGTGTCGGAAATGAGCTGTTTCTCCTGCGTCTTCTTCAGCTTCTCCAGCTGATCCCGCAGCTTCGCTGCACGCTCGAACTTCTTCGCTTTCGCCGCCTCCTGCATCCGCTCCGTGAGAATGCGCTCCGCCTCCTGATGCTTCCCCTGGAAAAAGGCGACCACCCCGTCGATCGCCTGCAGGCGATACTGTTCGGGGGTGACGGTCCCGATGCATGGAGCGAGGCACTGCTTGATGTGGTGATCAATACAGGGTGTCGGCCGGTCACGATCACGACAAAGTACTGCCAAAGGAATGACCGACTTCCCGCTTGAAGCTTGAAGCTTGAAGCTTGAAGCTAGCTCGATTCCCATCTTGCACGTGCGAAACGGGAAAAGTGTCCGCAGGAACGCCAACGTCTCCCGCACCTGCTCTGCGCTCGTCTTCGGACCAAAATACAGCGCACCGCCTGCCGGCCGTAGCTTTAGCGAAGGCTGGTCGTCCTCCATCCGCCGGACGATGTCCACTCTCGGAAACGTATCCCCTACCGAAATTCTGAGATAAACGTAGTTTTTGTCGTCCTTCATCATCACGTTGTACTTGGGCCGGAGTTCCTTGATGAGGTTCGTCTCGAGCAACAGCGCCTCCAGTTCCGTATTCGTAACGGTGATATCGAAATCGTGTATCTGCCGCACCATGATCTCGATCCAGGCCGAGTATTTCTTGGCTGCCTGAACGTAATGCTGCATCCGGTTTCGCAGGTTCTTGGCCTTGCCCACGTACAGCACACGACCGGACGCGTCGAGCCAGCGGTAGACACCGGGGCCGGCAGGAAGTTTGTTGACACGGCGGCGGAGAGCGACAAGGGCAGGTGCTTTACGCGGCATCCGAATTGATAATGGCTAATGGATAATGGACAATAAACTCAACCCAATTATCCATTGTCCATTGTGCATTATCCATTGGTTTCCGTCATTGTCCTCAACTACCGCTCGCCGCGGGACACTGTCCAGTGCGTGAACGCGCTCCTTACGCAGACAATCGCGGAGACGCTGGAGATCCTCGTCGTCGACAACAAATCGGATGACGAGTCCATCGGACTCATCCGCGCGCAATTCGGGCATACGCCGCAGGTGCGGATCATCGAACACCGGGGAAATCTCGGGTACGGACGAGGGAACAACCTCGCGGCCCGCAACGCACGGGGGGAGTTCCTCCTGATCCTGAACCCCGACAACACCTTGCCGCCCGATGCTACCTGGCAGATGCTCCGCGTCCTCCGCTCGCGGGAGGACGTGGGGATCGTCGGCCCTGCATTGGTACATTCGGATGGGACCGTGCGGCCGTCCGCGCGACGCTTCCCCACGATCCCCGATCTCTTAAGGAAGCGCCTTTTCCCTGATGCCTGGCAGGCAACCTACGAGTGGGAGATGCGGCAACGGAGAAACGATGATGAACCGGTGGAAGTGGATTGGCTGGTGGGCGCCTGCCTGCTCATGAGGACGGCGCTCTTCCGGGAGCTCGGGGGGTTCGATGAACGGTACTTCCTCTTCTTCGAGGACATCGACCTCTGCCGACGTGCGAAACTCCTGGGGAAGAACGTCCTCTATCTCCCCCGGGTACGCGTCCTGGACCGGAAAGCGCGCTTGAGCGGCAGGAGCCTCCTCTCCCTCTTCACGAAGAAGACGACCCGCATCCATGTCGCGAGCGCGATCAAGTATTTCTGGAAGTGGCGTCAAGGTGGAAAGTATTCAGTATGAAGTATTCAGTATTTGGGGAATCAGTATCCCTGTATACCGCATACTGAATACTGCATACTCTTGAGCTGCCTTGACCAATCAACCAAATCGTGAGTAGAGTATCCCCGCTATGAAAAAGGAATCCCTCGTCATTTCCGTGAACGCGCGTACCCCCGAGGAGAACGTGAAATCACTCCGAAAGGCAGGACAGGTGCCCGGCATCATCTACGGCAATAAATTGAAGAACCAGACGATCAAATGCCAGCAAAAG
>Ga0265296_1003827_pt1 | contig 13573 bp, 9 predicted proteins | sample MunlanPumphouse1_FD_189073 | JGI IMG/M metagenome (GOLD analysis project Ga0265296, IMG submission 189073) | Groundwater microbial communities from a municipal landfill in Southern Ontario, Canada - Pumphouse #1 | ecosystem: Environmental > Aquatic > Deep subsurface > Groundwater | place: Canada... | reverse complement strand
CAGGATGCGGCGCACGGCGCGCTCGGCGTCGGTCTGCAGCGTCAGGTCCAGGGTGGTCTCGACCACCATGTCCTCGGTCGGCTCGCCGACCAGGCCGCGGATCTGCTTGTCCAGCCAATCGATGAAGTACTGGGCGTGCTGGCTGGCCAGGGTGCGCGAGACGCGGACCGGCTCGGCCACGGCGGCGTCGCGCTGGGCCGGGGTGATGACGCCGGCCTCGACCATTTCATTGAGGACGACGGTGGCGCGGGTGGCGGCGCGCTCGCTCTCGGACACGGGAGAATAGCGCGACGGGGCCTTGAGCAGGCCGGCCAGCAGGGCGGATTCGCCCACCGTCAGCTTGTCCGCGCTCTTGTCGAAATAGCGCTGCGAGGCCGCCTCGATGCCATAGGCGCCGGCGCCGAAATAGACCCGGTTCAGATAGAGGGCGAGGATCTCTTTCTTGGTGAATTTCAGCTCCAGCCAGACGGCCAGCATCAGTTCCTGAACCTTGCGCTTCAGGTTCTGGTCGGGCGTCAGGAACAGGTTCTTGGCCAGCTGCTGGGTGATGGTCGACCCGCCCTGGACAACGCGCCCGGCCTTTAGGTTCAGGGCCATGGCCCGGCTCATGCCGATGGGGTCGAAACCGGGGTGGTGATAGAAGCGCCGGTCCTCGATGGCGATGAAGGCGGCGGGGACATAGTCGGGCAGGGCGTCCAGATCGACCGGCGGCGCCATCTGGGTGCCGCGCACGGCGATCAGGGCGCCGGAGCGGTCCAGATAGGTGATCGAGGGCTGGCGCTCGACGTCATAGAGGGTCGAGGTGTCCGGCAGGTCGCGCGCGAAGACGGCGAAGAAGACGACGGCGAAGATCAGGCCCCAGACGGCCAGCACCGCGCCCCAGTAGAGGAGGTTGCCGAGGAAGGAGCGACGCGGCTTCTTGCCGCCGCCCTGCTCATTGCGGTCCGGTCCGCCGTCTTTACGCGCCATGAAAGTCCCTTTTGCAGCGGCGTGACCCTAGAGCGAAATCAGCAGGGACGCGACAGCGTCCAAACTCGGATTCGCGCAAGCAAGATGCCGGGTCACGCCGTCGCAGAAAACGCCGTCGTTTCTAATCACAGGAGCGTGAGGTCTTATTTCGCCGAAAGAAAGGCGTCGAGGTCGCCGTAAAACGCCTGGGGCTGGTCCAGCATGATGAAGTGGGCGCTGTCGTCGATGCGCTTCAGCTTCGCGCCCGGCAGGGTCGAAAACGACATCTGATAGATGGCGTCGGTGATGGCGTCGGTCATGCGCGGGTCGTTGAACTTCACATAGAGGACTTCGGTCGGGGCGGTGATCTTGCCCAGTTCCGGGCGCAGATCGGTGACGATCAGTTCGCGGAAGGCGGCGGCGGAGACCTGCTGGTCGCTGTTTTCGGTGTCCTGCAGCGGGCCGGAGCGGGCGGCCTCGGTCTTGATCATGGCGGTGACAGCGGCCTTGGCCTGGGTCAGGTACTGGTCGCGCGGCGCGGTCGACTGGGCGGTGAAGACCTGATCGGCGACAGGGACGACGCTTTCCGCCGTGGTTCCGGGCGGGCCGAACATGGCGCCCATGAAGGGGATCATGTCCACGACCATCAGCTTGCCGACCAGATCAGGATGCCGCGCGGCCAGCATCAGGCCCATGGTCCCACCCATCGAGTGGCCGACGACGGCGGGCTTGTTCAGGCCGTTTTCGCGGATGTAGCGGGCGATTTCTTCGGCGACCGGGGCGGCGACGGGGCCGGTCGCATTGGCCTTGGCCGGGGCGCCGGCGAAGCCCTGAACATGGATGCGGTGAACCCGCCAGCCCACGCCGTCCTGCGCGAGCAGATAATCCACGGTTCCCTGCCAGATCTCGGGCGAGGAGCTGAGGCCGGGAATGAGGATGATGTCGCGCCCATCCGTGTCGCCGTCGACCGCGACATGGATGCGGTCGGACGCGAAGGCGGCGTGGGCATGGCCCTCGGCGTGGTTGACGTGACCGTCCTGGGCCAGGGCGGGTGCGCCCAGCAACAGGGCGGCTGACAAGGCGATGCAGGCGGTTCGGATCATGGCGTCTCTTCCCGGAGATTTTGACCCAGATTAATTCATCGGGCGAGGAAGGGAATGGGCTTTGGACGGGCGGCGGTCCCTGCTGCTAGATAGCGGCCATGACTGCAGACGCTGCTTCCTCCTCCGCGACCACTCCCGAGGCCAAGGCGCCGCCGACCGCCTTCGGCAAGGGCTTCGTGCGCGACGCCTGGTATTTCGTCGCCCTGGCGCGCGACGTGCCGGTCGCCAGCCTGGAGCGCTATGAGGTGATGGACGAGCCGGTCCTGATCGGCCGGACGCGCGCGGGCGAGGTCTACGCCATGCGCGACATCTGTCCGCATCGCGCCGCGCCCCTTTCGGCCGGGCGGCTGGTCGAGAAGCCGGGCGAGGGCGAGACGATCGAGTGCCCCTATCACGGCTGGCGCTTCCGGCCTGACGGCGTCTGCGCCGCCATTCCGTCCTTGGTCGAGGATCAGGCCTTTGAGGCGAACCGCATCCGTGTGCGGTCCTATCCGGTGCGCGAGAGTCAGGGTCTGGTCTTTGTCTGGATGGCCGCGGACGCCCGCGCCCCGTCCGAGCCCGACCACGAGCCGCCGCTCTTCCCCGGCGCCGAGGGCGAGGTGAAGCTGGTCGAGGCCATGGATTTCGACAGCCATATCGATCACGCCGTCATCGGCCTGATGGACCCCGCCCACGGCCCCTTCGTCCATCAGCAATGGTGGTGGCGCTCCGAGCATTCGATGCACGAAAAGGCCAAGACCTTTGCGCCGCGCGACTATGGCTGGGCCATGGTGCGCCACGCCCCGTCGTCGAACAGCCGTCTGTACAAGATCCTGGGCGGGGCGCCGGCGACCGAGATCACCTTCCGCCTGCCCGGCTATCGCTGGGAACATATCCAGGTGGGCGCCAAACAGGTTCTGGCCCTGACCTGTCTGACGCCGGTGACGGAAAACAAGACCCGCATCACCCAGATCTTCTGGTCCGACCACTGGGTGTTCAATGTCGCCAAGCCCTTCCTGCGGATGGGCGTCGTCGCCTTCCTGAAGCAGGACGGCGGCATGGTGAACCTGCAGAACGAGGGGCTGAAGTACGACCCGGCCCTGATCTGGATCGACGACGCCGACAAACAGGCCAAGTGGTACCAGCAGCTCAAGCGCGAATGGATCAAGAGCCGCGCCGAAGGCCGCAGCTTCATCAATCCCATCAAGGAAGTCATTCTTCGGTGGAAGAGCTAAAGCTCATCCACCTGGTGGCGCTATCGCTCGCCGCACGGCGGCTCGCTGCTTGAGCGCGCTTCGGCTCTTTGAGCCGCGCTGTGGTAAGTAGTGGCGCGCGCGAAGCGCCAGGCCGCGTCGGGTCGGGAGGTCCCGGAGGGCCGACGACCGCGGCCCTCCAAGAATGCGGCAGTTCTTACTGCCGCGCCAGCTGGCTGGACAGGATCAGGTCCAACTGCTTGCGGATGTGCGGCGTCAGTTCCTCGATGCCCCAGTTTTCGTAGGCGGCGTAGCGGAAGTTGGCGATGAAGGTGTCCCAGATCATCCGGCCCAGCACCAGTTGGTCCAGGTCCTGACGCAGTTCGCCTTCGCGGATGCCGGCTTGCAGCACGGCGATGACGGCTTCGATGATCGGCTTGACGAAGGTGCGCGAACGCTCGTCGGCGGCTTCCGGCTGGAACCAGGAGCGGGCGATCATGGCCTGCATCAGCGGCAGGTGCTCCAGCGAGCGGTGGTAGCCGGCGGTCAGGCCCTCGGCCAGGCGCTCGGCGACGCGGCCTTCATGTCCGGCGGCGGTCTGGATGTCCTGCAGCAGGCCGGCCATTTCCTCGGCGAAGACGCACTCGAACAGTTCGGCCTTGTCCTGGAAATTGGCGAAGACCGCGCCGGTCGACATTCCGGCGCCTTTTGCGATGTCTCGGATGGTGGCGGCGTCGTATCCGCGCTCGGCGAACAGGGCGCGCGCGGCGTCCAGCACCTTCTGGCGGGTGCGGATCTTGGCGGCCTGACGACGGTTCAGGCGGGGTTGGCCCTCGGTGTCGGCGACTTCGGGGGCGGACGAAATGGTCTCACGCATCAGGAAAATACTCTGGCTCGGGAAGGGCTTACGCCCGCCGGTCGTGAAGGACGCCAGCCGCATCGAACCTGATCCGGCGCCGCCTCGGCGTGGACCACGATAAGACGGCAACGAGCGTCCCGTGGGGGGAGGTGAACTTTCATCACCGAACATTGACCAAAATGGGTCGCGAACCGATCTCAAATCTTGCTTAAGCTTGGCCTTAAGGTCAATCTGCATAAGGGTTTTTACGTAGTTTACGTACTGGTGTTCGGTGGCGGCGGCGTCGAACGGACGCTGCGGAACGCCCGCGCGGGGCGGGCGCCGCGACCATCCGGCGCCGCCGCCTGAAAGGCCTTGCGGAAGCCGTCGCGACGCTCGTGGATCGAGGCCAGCACAAGTCCCATGGGCACGCCGAGATCGACCAGGGTGTTTTCGGCCAGCTGAAGGCTGGCCTCGGTGGTCTCCGGCACGGCGTCGGTGACGCCCAGGGCGTAGAGGCGCGCGGCGTGATGATCGTCGCGAGCGCGGGCGATCAGGATCAGGTCGGGCCGCAGGGCGCGGGCGGTCTTCACCACCTCATCGACTTTGGTCGGGCTATCCATGGTGACGATCAGGGCGCGGGCCGATTCCAGACCGCAGGCGCTCAGCATGTCGGGCCGCGCGGCGTCGCCGTAATAGACCTCATGGCCTTCGGCGCGACCGGACCGGACCGAGGCCGGATCGGCGTCCAGGGCGACGAACTTCTGATCATGTTCGGCCAGCAGTTCGCCGATCAACCGCCCGACCCGACCGAAGCCGACGATCAGCACGGCGCCGTCGGGGGCCGGGGCGTCGGCGCTGGGGCTCAGGCCTTGGGTCTCGACGTCGGCGGGGGGCGCGGCCTGTCGGGTCAAGGCGCGCGCCATGACCGCCAGCAGGGGCACTGTGAACATGCTGAGGGTCGCGGCCAGCATGGCCTTGCGCGTCAGTTCCGGCGAGGCCAGGCCCTCGACCAGGCCGGTGGACAGGATGACGAAGGCGAACTCGCCCGCCGGACCCAGCACCAGGGCGGTCTCGATGGCCGATCGCGCGGCCAGACCCCAGGCGCGGGCCAGGATGAAGATGATCAGGGCCTTCAAAACGATCAGCCCGCCCGCCAGCCCGAGGACTGTGGTCGGGTCAGCCGCGACGGCGTCGAGGTCCAAACCGATGCCGACGCCGATGAAGAAGACGCCTAGCAGCAGGCCCTTGAACGGGTCGATGGCCACCTCGACCTCGCGCCGAAACTCAGTCTCGGCCAGGAGCACCCCGGCGACCAGAGCGCCCAGGCTCATCGACAGGCCGACCGCCTGGGCCGTCAGGCCGGAGACGACGACGACCAGCAGGCTGGCGGCGACGAACAGTTCGCGCCCCTCGCCGCGATGCTGGGCGCGGGCCACCGAGCGGAACATGGGGCGCAAGACCAGCCGCCCCAGCAGCACCATAAGGAACAGGCCGCCGGCCGCCGGCAGCAGGGTGAAGAGCGCGCGCCCCAGTTCGGCGGGTTCGACGGAAGCCCCGCTCTGAGCCAGGGCGGCCAGAACGGTGACGGTGATCAGGATGGGGGCGACGGCCACATCCTGCGCCAGCAGAACGGCGAAGGTGGCGCGCCCGGTCTCGCTGTTGATCCGGCCTTGGGCCGCCAACACCGGCATGACCACGGCGGTCGAGGACAGGGCCAGGCCCATGCCCAGAACGGCGGCGCCGGCCAGGGACTGGCCCAGGGCCATGAAGACGACGGCGATGGCGAGGGTGCAGACGGCGACCTGAAGCATGCCCAGGCCGAAGACCAGCCGCCGCATGGCCCTCAGACGTTCCCACGACAGCTCCAGCCCGATCATGAACAGCAGGAAGGCGACGCCCAGTTCCGACAGCTGGCGGATCTGGGCCTGGTCGCCGATGGTCAGCCAGCTGAGCCAGCCGTGGCTCTGGGCGAAGCGGCCCAGGCCGTCGGGCCCCAGCAGGACGCCGGCCGCCAGAAAGCCCAGCACGGGGCTGATCTTGAGGCGGTTGAACAGGGGGACGACGACCCCCGCAGCGGCCAGGAAGACCACCAGATCCCGATACTCGCCGCCGTGCGTTTCGCCCATCGATCCTCCGTAGCGCCGCACTGTGACCCAGACGATCACGTTCTGGCGAGAGCACTCGCGTCTTTCATGAACTTTTTTTAAGACGCGACGGCGCTCACGGCGGGGCTAGGGTCCGCGCCGAACCTGAGCACGGGTTAGTCGAGGGAATTGCTTATGAAGAAACTGCTGATCGGGGCCGCTGTCGGCGCCCTGCTCCTGCCGGCCGGCATGGCGGCGGCGCAAGACGGTCACGACCACGCCTGCGTGGACGAGAGCTGCACGGTCGTGGAGCTGTTCCACGGCGCCTCGGCGCCCGAAGGCGGGGCCGCGCCGGCCGGCTGGGTCGGCACGGACGCGCCCAAGTATGGCGACTGGGGCTTTGATCTGTCGGGTCGCGACACCTCGGTGTCGCCGGGCGACAGCTTCTTCCGCTACGCCAACGGCGCGGCCCTGGACAAGCTGGAGATCCCGTCGGACCGCACCTCCTACGGCTCCTTCCCGCTGCTGCGCGAACTGTCGGACAACCGGATGAAGGCCCTGATCCAGGACCTGGTCGCCCGCAAGGACCTGACGCCCGGTTCGGATGAGGCCAAGATCGCCGACGCCTATCGCAGCTACATCGACGAGGCGCGCATCGAGCAACTCGACGCCCAGCCGCTGCAGCCCTATCTCGCCGCCATCCGCGCCGCCGATACGCACGAAAAGATCGCCGCCTACATGGGGCAGACCCAAGGCCGCGTCGGCTCGTCTTTCTTCGGCACCGGCATCACCATCGATCAGAAGCAGCCGACCCGCTACGTCGTCTCGGCCGGCCAGTCGGGCATCGGCCTGCCCAACCGTGACTACTATCTGGACGCCCGGTTTGCGGACAAGAAGGAGAAGTATCAGGCCTATATCGAGCGGATGCTGACCAATATCGGCTGGGCTGACCCCGCCGGTCACGCTGCTGCTATCGTGGCGCTGGAAACCAAGATCGCCGAGGCCCACTGGACCCCGATCGAGAACCGCAACCGCGACAAGACCTACAACGAATACACCATCCAGACCCTGGCTGCCGAAGCCCCTGGTTTCGACTGGAACGGCTACTTCAACGCTGCGGGCCTGGGCTCGATCAATCGCCTGATCGTGCGTCAGAACACCGCCATGCCCAAGATCGCCGCCATCTTCGCCGAGGCGCCGATCGACACCCTGCAGGCCTGGCAGGCCTTCCACACGACCGATGACGCCGCCTCGACCCTGTCGAAGCGCTTCTCGGACGCCCAGTGGGAGTTCCGTTCGCGCGACCTGTCGGGCCAGCCCGAGCAGCGCAGCCGCGAAAAGCGCGCCATCAGCTTTGCTGAAGGTTCGCTGGGCGAAGCTGCTGGCCGTCTCTATGTCGCCGAATACTTCCCGGCCGAGTCCAAGGCCAAGATGGAAGAACTGGTCGCCAACCTGCGCACCGCCCTGTCGCACCGCATCGACAACCTGACTTGGATGGGGACGGAAACGAAGGCGGCGGCGCAGGAGAAGCTGCGCAAGTTCACGGTCAAGATCGGCTACCCGGAGACGTGGCGCGACTATTCCGCCCTGGAGGTCCGCGCCGACGACCTGTTCGGCAATACCCAGCGTCTGGGCCAGTTCCAGTGGAACTATCAGCTGAATCGCCTGAACCAGCCGGTCGACAAGGCCGAGTGGGGCATGACCCCGCAGACGGTCAACGCCTACTACAACTCGGCCAATAACGAGATCGTCTTCCCGGCGGCCATCCTGCAGCCGCCCTTCTTCGATCCGAACGCGGACCCGGCGGTCAACTATGGCGGCATCGGCGGCGTCATCGGTCACGAGATCGGCCACGGCTTCGACGACCAGGGCTCCAAGTCCGACGGCGACGGCGTGCTGCGCAACTGGTGGACCGACGAGGACAAGGCCAATTTCCAGGCCCTGACCACGCGTCTGGGCGCCCAGTACGACGCCTATGAGCCGCTGCCGGGCTTCCGTGTTCAGGGCGGCCTGACCATGGGCGAGAACATCGGCGACGCCGCTGGCACGGCGGTCGGTCTTGAGGCCTATCACCTTTCGCTGGCCGGCAAGCCCGCGCCGGTGATCGACGGCGTGACCGGCGACCAGCGCTTCTTCTACGGCTGGGCCCAGGTCTGGCAGTCGAAGTACCGCGAGGACGCGCTGAAGAATCAGATCGCCACCGATCCGCACAGCCCGGCCGAGTTCCGCGTCATCGGCCCGGTGCGCAACGTGGACGCCTGGTACGAGGCCTTCGGCGTCAAGCCGGGCTCGAAATACTACCTAGCGCCAGAAGACCGCGTCCGTATCTGGTAAGCGCGACGTCTGATGAATGAAGAGGGCCGGGGCGGCGACGCTCCGGCCCTTTTTCATGCACGGCTCAGCTTGTCGAAAATCCTTCGATAATGGTGGAGCTCGAGGCGAGTTGCGCGCGGTGTTCCAGGATTTCAGGCATGAAAAAGCCCGCTGCGGGGGATACATCGCAGCGGGCTTTATCGCTCTCTAAGGAGCGGACGTTTCCTCCCCGAAACGCCTTCAAGTTGTCGCTGCGTTTGACCGCTGCGCCTCTTGAGTGAGACCAAATGACGCGAACTCATGGTCCAAGTCAATCAATGCAAACGTCAAAAAGCAGCCATTTGTGACTAAACATCGATAACCCATGTTGAGAACGCGGGTTTAATCGAAGCTTATTCGATAATAGCGCGAACCGTTGCGACCAGTTCGCTGCGGGCCACTTTCTGCTGGCCTGGGCGCTCGGCCTTCCAGGCTTCGTTGTCGGCGATGGCGGCGGCGCGGGCCCGTCCGGCGTCCAGATCCTTGATGGTCACTTCGCCCGCAGCCAGTTCGTCGCCGCCCAGGATGACCACGGCGGGCGAGCCGCGCCGGTCGGCGTACTTCATCTGCGCCTTCATGCCGGCGCGACCCAGATAGAGCTCGGCGGCGATCCCGGCGGCGCGCAGTTCCGAGACGGCGTCGAGATAGTGCTGCATGTCGTCCTCGGAGAAGACGATGACCACGACCGGACCGCGCGTGGCGTCGTCGGCGCCGCGACCGGCGGCGCGCAGGGCCGAGGCCAGACGCGAGACGCCGAACGAGAAGCCGGTGGCGGGCACAGACTGGCCGGTGAAGCGCGCCACCAGGTCGTCATAGCGACCGCCGCCGCCGATGGAGCCGAAGCGTACGGCCCGGCCCTTGTCGTCCTTGGTGTCCAGCAGTAGTTCGGCCTCGAACACGGCGCCGGTGTAGTATTCCAGCCCGCGCACGATGGTCGGGTCGAACTTCACCTCGGCCTCGCCGACGCGCATGGCGGTCAGAGCGCGGTCGATGGCGGACAGTTCGGCCAGCGCCGCTTCGCCCGCCGCGCCCAGCGAGGCGCCGGCCTTGGCCACGGCGTCCAGCACGCCCGCGCGGCTCAGGCCGGGCGTCTCGGCCGAGACGAGGAAGGCCTCGACCGCGCCGATGACGGCGGCGGGCAGGCGGGCGCCCTTGGTGTAGTCGCCGGACTCGTCCAGGCGGCCTTCGCCCAGCAGGGCGCGCACGCCCTCCAGACCCAGGCGATCGTACTTGTCGACGGCGCGAAGCGCAGTCAGGCGCTGCACCGCGTCGGTCACGCCGCCGGCGTCGAACAGGCCGTCGAACAGCTTGCGGTTGGAGACGCGGATCACCGACTGGCCGTCGCCGAGCCCGGCGGCGCGCAGGCCCTCGCAGCCCATGGCGATGATCTCGGCGTCGGCCTCGGGCCGGTCTGAACCGACGGTGTCGGCGTCGCACTGCCAGAATTCGCGGAAGCGGCCGGGGCCGGGTTTCTCGTTGCGCCAGACGGGACCGTAGGCGTAGCGGCGGAAGGGCTTGGGCAGGGTCTCCCAGTTCTGGGCCGCGAAGCGGGCCAGCGGAGCGGTGTGGTCATAGCGCAGGGCCATCCACTCGCCCGGCTCGTCCGAACCGGCGTCGTCCTGAAGCGCGAAGACGCCCTCGTTGGGGCGGTCTGCGTCCGGCAGGAACTTGCCCAGGGCGTCTGCGTATTCGAACGCCGGGGTTTCCAGCGGCTCGAAGCCCCAGCGCTCATAGACCTCTGACACGCGCGCGACGATGCGGCGTTCGGCGGTCAGGTCGCGGCCGCGGCGGTCGGCGAACCCCCGGGGGGCGCGGGCTTCGGGGCGGATGGGGGCTTCGTCGGTCATGCCGCGCGATTAAGCCATCGGCGGACCGGCTGCAACTTCCCGAACCGTGGGTTCAGGCCTCGCGGCGCAAGGGCAGGTCGTGACCATAGCTGAGGCGGCGCCACAGCCACTCCAGCGGCCCCATGCGGAACCGGCTCAGCCACAGCGGCGACCAGATCAGTTGCAGGGCCCAGACAGCGACGACGATGCCCCACTGGCCGGGATAGTCGACCTGTCCCATCAGGCGCGGCCCCCACGGCATGTAGAAGAGCGTGCTCATGATGAGGGTCTGGCTCAGGTAGTTGGTGAAGGCCATCCGCCCGACCGGCGCGAAGATGCGCCGCACCCAGCCGACGCCGCGCGAGGTCAGCAGGATCAGGCCGCTGGCGTAGGCCAGGGTGATGAAGATCGGATAGGAGGCGACGACATTGGCCCAGCCCTGCGTGGCCTGAACGCCGGGGCCTGCCGTGATCTCGCGCCACTCCAGCACGCCCAGCAGCGCGAGGACCGCAGCGCCGACGGCGATGAGGATGAGATAGACGCGGGTCGGCATGCGGCCGTGGAAGAAGCCGGCCTTGAACAGGCCCATGCCCAGCATCATCAGCGGGATGGTGGCGAAGACATAGATGAACAGGCTGGCGCTTTGCAGGATGCCCCAGGCCTTCAGGTTCTCGATCAGGCCTGCCGGCCAGCCGCTGCGATAGGCGGCGATGCTGGCGCCGACGGCGCCGTCCGCGAGGCGTATGGACTCGTCGCCGAGGGCCTCGGTCAGACCGGAGGGACCATTGACCGCCATCCACTGGGTCCCGGCTTGAAGCGTGGCCAGCGCCAGGGTGGCGCCGATCCCGAACAGGATCAGGGCGCGCGCCGGCATGGAGCGCATCAGCATCACGAATAGCCCGGACCAGGCATAGAGCAGCAGGACGTCGCCGTACCAGAAGGCCAGGCCGTGGATCAGGCCGAACAGGCCCAGCCACATCAGGCGTCGGCGCAGCACCCGCCCGCCCGCCTCGTCCCTGCGCTCGCCGCCGACCAGAAAGATCGACACGCCGAACAGCATGGAAAACAGGGTGATGAACTTCTGATGGAAGAAGACCTCGACCAGCCAATGGGCCGTGGCCGACGCGCCGACCATGGGGAAGGGCGACTGCTCGGGCGACATCGCCGCCGACATGGGCAGGGCGAAGGCGGCGGCGTTGACCGCCAGGATGCCCAGCACGGCGACGCCGCGCAGCACGTCCAGCGTATGAATGCGTGCGCCCGCCGCTACGGGTTGCAGGATGGTCTGGTCGGCCATGGCGTCTTCGCTCCCCGTATCAAGGCGAGGCTTACGCGGGGCCGCCCGCCCTCGGCACCTTAAATCCGCGTAATGTCAGCCGGCGCCGTTCTGCATCAGACCCATGCGGTTCTTGACCACGGGCGCGGGGGCGAAGGCGATGAAGGCCACGCACAGCCCGGCCCACAGGGCGTAGCTGACGCCCACCAGAACCGCCAGCGGCAGGCCGGCGACGCCGAAGATCAGCAGGGTGGTCTCCAGCGCGCCGAGGCCCTGCATCAGGCTCTGCGAGGCGATCACGGACAACAGGGACATGACCACGGCGATCAGGATCTGCACGGCGGCGGCCAGCAGTCCGCCGAAGACCATGAAGCGGCAGACCACGCCCAGCCGCGTCGAGGGACGCCCGACCTGCGCATGGGTCTGGCGCAGCATCCACAGGCCGACGGGCGCGGCGATCAGGCCTAGCACCAGCAGCACCAGCCGCCAGTCGGTGTCGACGCCCGAGGCCCAGTTCTCGGGCGGCCAGATGGCCAGGGTGATGATCAGCGGCGGCCAGGCGGCGGCGGCCAGAGACGCCAGTACGGTCCGCTGCGTCGAACGCTGCGGCGCGACGCGCTTCAGACCCGGCAGGTCCTCGATCCGGTCGAGGCGCGACATCAGCGGGTCGGGACCGGCGCAGCGCCGGAATAGTCATAGAAGCCGCGCCCGCTCTTCTTGCCCAGCCAACCGGCCTCGACATATTTCACCAGCAGCGGGCAGGGGCGGTACTTGCTGTCGGCCAGGCCGTCGTACAGCACGTTCATGATGGCGAGGACCACGTCCAGACCCATGAAGTCGGCCAGTTCCAGCGGCCCCATCGGGTGGTTGGCGCCCAGCTTCAGCGCCTTGTCGATGGAGGCGACGTTGCCGACGCCTTCGTACAGGACATAGATGGCCTCGTTCATCATCGGCACCAAGATGCGGTTGACGATGAAGGCGGGGAAGTCCTCGGACTCGGTGGTGATCTTGCCCAGGCTCTCGGCGAAGGCGACGGCGGCCTCATAGGTGGCGGCCGAGGTGGCGATGCCGCGCACGATCTCGACCAGCTTCATCACCGGCGCCGGCTTCATGAAGTGCAGGCCGATGAAGCGGTCAGGCCGGTCCGTGACCGAGGCCAGGCGGGTGATCGAAATGGACGAGGTGTTGGACGCCAGCAGGTTGTCGGGACGCAGGTGGGGCAGCAGGCCGACGAAGACCGACTTCTTGACCGCCTCGTCCTCGGACGCCGCCTCGATGATCAGATCCGCCTGGGCGGCTTCGGCGAGAGAGGCGACGGGCCGGATGCGCGCCAGGGCGGCGTCGGCCTCTGCCGAGGTCATTAGGCCGCGTCCGACGCGCCGCGCCAGACTGGCCGCGATCTCGCCCTGGGCCAGAGGAATGCGCTCGGCCGACAGGTCGTAAAGCCGCACGTCGTAGCCGCCGGTCGACACCGCCTGAGCGATGCCCGAACCCATTTGCCCGGCGCCGATAACGGCGACTGTCCTGATCGTGGTCATAGATACGCGCAATCTGCGGCCCCGCAGGGACCAATCGCGGGCACCTTAGGAGCCCGCCCGCCGCGCGCAAGGGGCGGAATGAGGCGGGATTGCGATTCCTGACCGCCCGTGTCCCCGCCCCAACGTTTCAGATCAGTAGGCGCCGACCAGGCCCAGCGCCGCCACGTGCAGCGGCGGCAGAAGATAGCCCTGCACGCCCTGGATGATCAGCAGGGCCACGATCGGCGTCAGGTCCATGCCGCCCAACGGCGGAATGACCCGGCGCAGCGGCGCCAGAACCGGCGAGGTGAACCGATCCAGAAACTCGGCCACCTGGGCCACGAAGCGGTTGCGGTAGTTGATGACGTCGAAGGCGAACAGCCAGCTCAGGATCGCATTGGCGATGATGGCGAACAGCAGCAGCTGCAGCAGCGCGCCGATCAGAAAGAAGATG
>Ga0265296_1003826_pt1 | contig 13575 bp, 16 predicted proteins | sample MunlanPumphouse1_FD_189073 | JGI IMG/M metagenome (GOLD analysis project Ga0265296, IMG submission 189073) | Groundwater microbial communities from a municipal landfill in Southern Ontario, Canada - Pumphouse #1 | ecosystem: Environmental > Aquatic > Deep subsurface > Groundwater | place... | reverse complement strand
CCGCGATGATGGACGAAATCCGCGCCGAGCCCAAGGATCCGAAAACGGGCCGTCTGGCCCCGATCAACTCCATTTATATGATGGCGCACTCGGGTGCTCGTGGTTCGCAGGCACAGATGAAGCAGCTCGCCGGGATGCGCGGCCTGATGGCCAAGCCGTCGGGTGAGATCATCGAAACGCCGATCATCTCGAACTTCAAGGAAGGCCTGACCGTTCTTGAATATTTCAACTCGACCCACGGCGCCCGTAAGGGTCTGGCCGATACGGCGCTCAAGACGGCAAACTCGGGTTATTTGACTCGCCGTCTGGTCGACGTGTCGCAGGATTGCGTTGTCATCGAGGAAGATTGCGGCACCGACCGCGGCATGGAAATGCGCGCGATCATCCAGGGCGGTTCGACGATCGCCTCGCTGGGCGAACGCATCCTGGGCCGCACGACGCTGGAAGATGTGCTCGACAAGGACGGCAATGTGCTGGCCCCCGTCGGCACCCTGCTTGACGAGCCGACGACGCAGCGGATCGAAGATGCCGAAGTTCAGTCGGTCAAGATCCGCTCGCCGCTGGTTTGCGAAGCAGTGCTGGGCGTTTGCGGCAAATGCTATGGCCGCGACCTGGCGCGCGGTACCCCGGTGAATATCGGTGAAGCGGTCGGCGTTATCGCCGCCCAGTCGATCGGTGAACCCGGTACCCAGCTGACCATGCGTACCTTCCACATCGGTGGTGCGGCGCAGGTCAACGAGCAGTCGAACGCCGAATCGATCTCGGACGGCACGATCGAATATCGTGACATGCCGACGATCGTCGACCAGCGCGGTCGCCGTCTGGCGCTCGCCCGTTCGGGTGAAGTCGCGGTGATCGACAGCGAAGGCCGTGAGCGCGCGTCGCACAAGCTGCCTTATGGTGCGCACATCCTGTTCAAGGATGGCGACAAGGTGAAGAAGGGCGACCGGATTGCCGAATGGGATCCGTTCACCATGCCGCTGATCACCGAAAAGCAGGGCGTCGTGAAATATCAGGATCTGGAAGACACCAAGACCCTGATCGAACAGGTCGACGAAGCGACGGGCATCGCCCAGCGCGTCGTGATCGAATATCGTTCGGCGGGCCGCGCCAAGAAGGAAGACCTTCAGCCGCGCCTGACCTTGCTCGACGATGCTTCGGGCGAAGCCGCGCGCTATCTGCTCGCGGTCGGCACGATGTTGTCGGTCGAGGATGGTCAGACGGTGCAGGCGGGCGACGTTCTCGCGCGTGTCAGCCGCGAAGCGTCGAAGACGCGCGACATCACCGGCGGTCTGCCGCGGGTGGCCGAGCTGTTCGAAGCGCGCATTCCGAAGGACAACAGCGTTATCGCCAAGATCAGCGGTCGCATTGAATTCGTCAAGGATTACAAGGCGAAGCGCAAGATTGCGATCGTTCCGGAAGAAGGCGATCCGATCGAGTATCTGATCCCCAAGTCGAAGGTGCTGGAAGTGCAGGAAGGCGATCAGGTCAAGCGCGGCGACGCCTTGATCAGCGGTTCGCCGAACCCGCACGACATCCTGGACGTCATGGGCGTCGAGGCGCTGGCCGAATATCTGGTCGCCGAAATCCAGGAAGTGTACCGACTGCAGGGCGTGAAGATCAACGACAAGCACATCGAGGTGATCGTTCGCCAGATGCTGCAGAAGGTCGAGATCACCGCTGGCGGCGACACCACGCTGCTGCCGGGCGAACAGCTCGATTATCTGGAGATGATGGAATATAACGCCAAGCTGCCGAAGAATGGTGTGCCTGCGGAGGGCCGTCCGGTCCTGCTGGGCATCACCAAGGCGTCGCTGCAAACGCGCAGCTTCGTTTCGGCGGCATCGTTCCAGGAAACGACCCGCGTTCTCACCGAAGCGTCGGTGCAGGGCAAGGTCGATTCGCTGATCGGGCTGAAAGAAAACGTCATCGTCGGCCGCCTGATCCCGGCAGGGACCGGCGCCGCGATGAACCGCGTCCGCGTCACCGCGTCGAGCAAGGATGCCGCGCTGCGCGCATCGATGCGCGCCGCAAGCCAGGTCGACCTGATCGCACCGGCCAGCGCCGCCGCCGAGCATGCCGCCGAACTGGCGCAAGGCCCGGAAGCCGCAATGGGCGACGATCCGCTGGGCAAGGTGCAGGGCGAAGACTTCACGACCGATGACGTGATGGTCGAAGAGCGTCCGGAGGGTGAGGGCGAGGCGTAAGCTTCACCTCCGCCTTTGGCTGACAGAAATGAGCCCCGCCGTAGCAATCCGGCGGGGCTTTTCGTTTTTGGGGGAGGCCGTCGCCGTTGGCTTTGGGGTGATTGCAGACGTTCGATGACGGCCTGTTCGCTAGCTCTCACTCACTGCGATAAAGGCGGCTCGCAACCTCAGGACGCAAATCATATTTTCGGGGTAGCAACGGAGAGAAAGAGGCGAAGGCAGTATCGAGGCGTGCCTTGTTCGTTCTCTCGTTTGCAATGCAGGAGGCGTTGCCCTTCGCTTTTTCTCCGAATACCGACAGGGTCGCAATTCGCGCGCCTGATTTCGTAACCCACAACAGCCGATCAGGAAGCGAAAACGTCCTTCGCTCGCATCCTCTCGAAAATGTGCCGCCCTGTTTCTCGGGTGCGGTCCATTCGATCTCCCAAGAAAGCCGTTCCAGTTCCGCAACCAGTCGATGAAGGTCTGCCGCGCTGAGCGTCTGCTCGATACGCGCGACCTTCGGTTCGTCCCAGCGTTCCTCATTCAAGTCCGACTCGAAATCTACCGCCCGGACACACCCATGATGATCAGGCTGTTGGACGTACCAGCTTGTTCGGGTTTTCCCGGTGCGTTCGACTATGATCTCGCGCGCTAGCGGGCAGTCACCGAGGAGCGCAAGCTGGCCATGCTCAATGTCGCGAACGTAAATGATCTGTTCAAAATCACCGATTTGATTCGGCGCGTCGCCGGACATTGCGGCGCCCAATGCGACGCAAATTGCTGTCAGAGTAGCCGTTCCGGCTGCTATCGCCCTGAATCTCCGCATATCGTTGTCGTAATGCGCCAGAGCAAAATATCTATGTCTGTTTTCTCACCGCCATTACCATTGCGCAAATATCCGCAGGTAGTCGTTAGCAGACCCCTAAATTAGAAAAGGGCCCACCGGGGTGGCCGGTGAGCCCTTGGTTGCTTGGGAATGTGCGGGCCGGGGTGACTGCGCCTGAAAGGCGTCCGGCCCTTGTGCTGCCTCCTAGGGCGCGAGGATCGCGACGGCGAGGTACAGCAGCAGTGGCAGGCCGAAGCCCAAAAGCGTCAAGGCAACAAAGCCGACGCGCGTCCACAAGACGTCGAAGCCGAACTGGTCTGCCATCCCGGCGCAAACGCCGAAGATCATCCCGTCGCGACGATTCTTGCGAAAACCCTGTTTCATTTCTTTCCTTTCCATCCCGGCCCCTTCGACAAGCTCAGGACCGGCGTTTTATGCGGTGCAGCTGATCAGGCGACCAGGTTGCTGGGGCCGGCAGCGGCGAGGAACATGATCGAGCAATACAGCGAAGCAACGGCGGCGATCGCATAGCTCTTGAACGAGTCGACATTGAAATGGGCCATGATATTTTCCTTCCTTGAACCTCCATCCGGGCCATCCCGGTGGATGCCGACACTGTTGCAGGGACCGTGCCAAATCCGTTCATTGGCGGTTAAGCGCGATTTTTTGGCTTGCGACAGATTATTTCAGCGCGGAAATTACATCATGATGGTGAAATTTCCCGTTATTCGGAAAAATGTCCGTGCAGATTGCAGGTTTGACCAAGCGCTGTCGTTTGATGGCATTTGGACGCGAGGGCGAGATCCCGGCCTTCGCCGGGATGACGATGGGAGTGCGGAGCGGGCGGGAGTGGGCTGGCGCGGTCGGAGTAGCTGCGGTAGGCGGCATACAGGATGACGCTGACCCGCCTTTCGCTGACCGATTTTCGCAATCATGCCGCGGCGGAGCTGATTGCCGGGCCGGGGCTGGTCGCGCTGCACGGCGACAATGGCGCGGGCAAGACCAATATATTGGAGGCGATTTCGCTGCTGGCGCCGGGGCGCGGGCTGCGCCGCGCGGCGCTGGGCGACATGGTGCGCGATGGGGCGAACGGCGGCTTTGCGGTGTTTGCCGAGGTGCTGGCGGGCTATGATCTGGCGCCGGTGTCGCTGGGCACCGGGATCGAACCCGCGCACCCCGGGCGGCGGATCGTGCGGATCAATGGCAGCGCCGCGGCGGCGGCGTCGCTCGGCGAATGGCTGGGGGTGCTGTGGCTGACCCCGGCGATGGATCGGCTGTTTGTTGAAACCGCGGGCAACCGGCGGCGTTTCCTCGACCGGCTGGTGCTCGCGCTTGACCCGCGCCACGCGCAGCACAGCAACCGGTACGAAGCCGCGCTGCGCGCACGCGGCAAGCTGCTTGCCGACGTCTCCAGCGCGGACCCGCAATGGCTGGCGAGCCTGGAGGCGCAGCTGGGCGAGCATGGCGCGGCGATGGATGCGGCGCGGCAAGCGACGCTGTCGGCGCTGTCGGCCGAACTCGCCGATCAGCCCGACGCCCCCTTTGCCCGCCCGCTGCTGACGCTGGTCGACAGCGATGGCGCAGCGCGGACGGCGCCGCATGAGGTGGACGCGCTCAAGACGCTGTTTGCGGCGCGTCGCCGGATCGATGCCGCTGCGGGACGCGCGACCGCGGGGCCGCACCGCGACGATCTGGTCGCAGTCCACGCCGCGACGGGCCGCGCCGCAGCGCGCTGTTCGACCGGGGAGCAAAAGGCGATGCTGCTGTCGCTGGTGCTGGCGCATAGCGACTGCGTTGCGCGGGCGCGCGGACAGCGCCCGGTGTTGCTGCTCGACGAGGTCGCGGCGCACCTCGACCCGTTGCGCCGCGCGGCGCTGTACGCCCGGCTGGCGGGGCAGGGCGGGCAGGCGTGGTTGACCGGCACCGAGGCCGAGTTGTTCGGCGACATGCCGGGGCCGGTGACGCGATTCGCGATCGCAGGCGGGCGGATCGCGACGGGCTAGTACATCGCGCCATATTATTTGCGCCAATCTGGCGGTAATTTCAGGTGGGTCGCAATTGATAGCCGATTGCAATATGTGGCAACCATACTATGAAACTATTGGTGGAACAATAGAATAGCGTAACGCCGGGTCGATCCACAAAAGCATATCCAGCCAGGGAGTTTAATATGAATCTGTTCAAGAAGGCCGCGGTTAGCCTTGCCGCGACGTCGTTGATCGCAGCGCCGGTTGCCGCATCGGCAGCCCAGAGCGTTCGCGCTGCTTCGACCGTCGAAGGCCAGAGCGAGCTGGAAGGTGAAACCAGCTGGATCGTTATCGCGCTGGCAGCCGTCGGCATCATCGCCGCAATCGTGCTGCTGACCGATGGCGACGACAGCCCGACCAGCCCGTAATCGGGTCTGCGATTAGAGTTATAGCGGGGGCTGCAGACATAGTCTGCGGCCCCTTTGCTTTTGCGGGGTCGGTGCGGGATACCCTTCAGGCTGTTCAGGCTGTCTGTAAGGGCTGGGTCAGAGAATTTCGCGCACCACGTCCTGCGGGCGGCACAGCCGGACCCCCTTGTCGGTCTGAACGATCGGGCGTTCGACATAGGCGGGGTTGGCGGCCATCGCGGCGATGATCGCGTCTTCGCCTGCGTCCTTCAGTCCACGCTCCTCGGCATCGGTGCCGCGCAGCCGCAGCGCATCGCGCGCGGTAATCCCAGCGTCGGCGAACAGCTGGCGCAGCTTGGCGGCGGCGTAGGGGTGCTTGAGATATTCGACGACGGTCAGGTCGATCCCCGGCGTCTCTTGCAGGATCGCCAGCGTCTTGCGCGACGTGCCGCAGGCGGGGTTATGCCAGATGGTTGCGTTCATGCGCAGCGTCCTAACCACCGCTTACCGCACCGTAAACCCGCTATTCATAGCATATATGGCACAATTGCCCGCATGACAGGGAACCACCTGCTTGCCTTTCGCGGCGAACGCACGACTTATGCAAAGTCGAAGGATCGCCAAAGGCGGCCAATGTGGGGTTGGGTAGCACGTGAGTAAATTGATCGATCGCAGAGCGATGCTGGCCGGACTGGCCGGGGCAGGCGCCATGGCCGCAGGGTCGGCGCGCGCGCAGTTGCCCGACTGGATTCGGCAGCCAGCGGCGCCGTTGGCGCCCCCTGTCGACTATCTGGCGGTCGCGCGCAAACAGATCGTGATGCAAAGCCGCTTTATTCCCCAAACCGACCGCGTTGGCATCGTCGATTTCGGCCTGCCGTCGGCGCGTCCGCGCTTTGCGCTGGTCGATATGGTGGCCGGCAAGATCGAGATGTTCCCGGTCACCCATGGCCGCGGATCGGACCCGCAGCACGACGGCTGGCTCAAGAGCTTTTCGAACCGCGTCGGTAGCCTCGCAACCTCGCGCGGCGCCTATCGCACCAGCGATTATTATTGGGGTGCCAACGGATCGTCGATGCGGCTGGCGGGGCTCGAGCCCGACAACAATAATGCCGATACGCGCGCAATCGTCGTTCACGGCGCCTGGTATGCCGACCCGTCGCTGATCGCGACGCAGGGCAAGCTGGGGCGCAGCGAGGGTTGCTTCGTGTTTGGTGAGGATCTGTTGCCGATGATCCTCTACAAGCTGGGGCCGGGACGGCTGCTGTTCGCTGACCGGCTGAGCGAGATGCCGCCAGTGCCGGTGCCATTCCAGCTGCCGCCGGTCGCCGACAATATCCGCCGCGCGGGTTCGGTCAACGGGACGTTTCCGACGACCGCGGATTAAGCGCGTAACGTCGGCTCTGGGGTAGGGAGCGGGCTCCGATCTATCCCCTCCTCTTCAGAGGAGGGGCAGTGAGACTTGGTCTGGCGCAGCCGGGCTTTAGTCGAGCGGGGTGGTCATTGCACCACCACGCCTACCTTCGATGACCACCCCGCTGCGACTAATGAACAAGTTCGTAAGTCTCGCAATTGGTGTGGCTGTCCGCCGCTCAGTAAATCCCGCTCGTCCCCGGCGTCGTCGCGCGCGCGGTGGTTTCGACGGTGGGGACCACCGGCGGTGCCACCGGGGCGATGATGGCGGCGGTGGGGCGGCCCGGTTTGGCGAAGCTCGCCACAACCGGTGCGTCGCGGCCATAGAGGTCGGCGAGCTTTTTGGTACCGCCCTTGCCGTCGGGAATGACGGTCCAATAGGCGACATAGACCGGGAACGGCTTGTCAAAGCCGAAGCGGGTTGTCGCGCCGCTGGCGATCGCCTCGCCAAATTCTTCGGGGCTTTTCCCGGCGAACATCACCGCCATCAGGCCCGAGAAATGCAGCGCGCGTTCGGTGCGGATGCAGCCATGGCTGAACGCGCGCGCGGCGGCGTTGAACGCACCCTTCGACGGGGTGTCATGCAGGTAGATCGCATGCTCGTTGAGCATTTCCATCTTCATCACGCCCAGCGCATTGTTCGGCCCCGCCTTTTGCACCACCGACAAGGTCTTGCCGCTGCCGGTCCAGGTATAGCCCTGCGCGCGTGCCGAGGCGGGGTTGCGCGCGATCGTCGCACCGATGCCTTCGTTGATGATGCTGCGCGGCAAGGTCCATGTCGGGTTGACGATGATGCCGGTCGCCATCGGGTTGAGCTGCGGCGTGGCGGTCGCCGGTTTGCCAACCACCGCCTTGTGCGTCGCGATGATCGTTCCGCCATGGACGACGCGGGTCATATATTCAGGAACATTGCTGACCACATAGCGGTCACCGAGCGCGCGCGGCATCCAGCGCCAGCGTTCCATATTGACGCGGATGGCATTGGCGTCCGCAGGCGCCTTCGCCTTGGCGAGCGCGGCCTTGAGCGCGGCAAAATCGCTATGAACGGGGTTGAGCGCAGCCAGCGTCTCGCGGATCGATCCGGCGTTCAGTGCGGCTTGGAGCAACGGCAGCAGCGGCTCGGCATCGGCGTCGCTATCGACCATGAACCATTGTTTGCGTGCGGCATTGGGGGTGCGCCCGTCGCGCAGATGCGTGGCAAGGAGCAGGAAGGTATCGGTCGCAAGCTTGTCGAGCCGCGCCTGATCATCCGCGAGGATCGCGGCGGCGAGGGCGTCGGGATTATAGTCCTTGGCGAACAGGCCTTCGGCGCCGATCTTTTCGATCACGCTGAGCAGCGCGGTGGCGTTTTCTTCCGACCAGTTTGGCAGGGCGACCTGCGCGGCGATCACCGGGGCATCGTCGGCAACCTTGTCGGGTTGCAGCACGACCGAATCCTCCTTCACTCCCGACTGAGCGAATGCGGGCGTGGCGAGCAGGCTCAGCGGGAGGAGAAAGGTCGCGGCGTGGCGCGTGGAAATGGGGGAGTTTTTGACCATGGTTAAAGCCCATAGCCAATAATGCCGGGGAGTTAAAGTGAGGTGGCGCACAGCTGGGCGCATCCTCATATCGTCACCGCGAACTTGATCAGGGATCCATTCCGCCACCGCACAGTGGATGTCGGATCAAGTCCGGCATGACGAAGGAGAGGACGCGTGCCTTAAAGATTAGGCTTTCGCCTCTTCATCCTGCCGCGCGAGCCACTCTTCCAGCCATTTGATCGTATAATCGCCGTTGATTACGTCCGGATCGGCGAGCAGTGCCTGATGCAGCGGGATATTGGTCTTGACCCCGGAAATCACCATTTCCTCGAGCGCGCGGCGCATCCGCATCATGCAACTTTCGCGGCTGCGGCCATAGACGATCAGCTTGCCGATCATGCTGTCGTAATAGGGCGGGATCGAATAGCCCGCATAAAGCCCGCTATCGACGCGGACATGCATGCCGCCCGCGGCGTGATAATTGGTGACCTTGCCGGGTGAGGGCATGAAGGTGCGCGGGTCTTCGGCGTTGATGCGGCATTCCATCGCATGGCCGCGAAATTCCAGGTCTTCCTGTTTGACCGACAGGCCCGCGCCGCCGGCGATGCGGATCTGTTCGCGGACAAGATCGAAACCGGTGATCATTTCGGTCACCGGATGTTCGACCTGAATGCGCGTGTTCATTTCGATGAAAAAGAACTCGCCATTTTCCCACAGGAACTCGATCGTCCCGGCGCCGCGATATTGCATTGCGGCCATCGCGTCGGCGCATACCTTGCCCATGCGCGCGCGTTCTTCGGCCGAGATGATCGGCGAAGGGGCTTCTTCGAGTACTTTCTGGTGGCGGCGCTGGAGCGAGCAATCGCGCTCGCCCAGATGGATCGCGGTGCCCTTACCGTCGCCGAACACCTGGAATTCGATGTGGCGCGGGTTGCCGAGATATTTTTCCATATAGACGGTCGGATCGCCGAATGCCGCGGCCGCCTCGCTCGACGCCTGACCCATCAGGCTTTCGAGGCTGTCGGCGTCGGGGACAACTTTCATCCCGCGCCCGCCGCCGCCCGATGCGGCCTTGATCAGTACCGGATAACCGATGTCTTCGGCCATCTTGCGGCATTCGTCGCCATAGGTCACCGCGCCCGGCGAGCCCGGAACGACCGGCAGGCCAAGCGCGACGGCGGTGCGCTTCGCCTCGACCTTGTCGCCCATCGTGCGAATATGTTCGGGCTTCGGCCCGACGAAGATCATGTCATGCGCTTCGATGATCTCGGCGAAACGCTCGTTTTCGGACAGGAAACCATAGCCCGGATGGATCGCGTCGGCCCCGGTGATCTCGGCGGCCGAGATGATCGCGGGGATGTTGAGATAGCTGTCCTTCGCCGCGGGCGGCCCGATGCAGACGGCTTCGTCGGCGAGGCGGACGTGCATGGCGTCGGCGTCGGCGGTCGAGTGAACCGCAACGGTCTTGATGCCCATTTCATGGCAGGCGCGATGAATACGCAGCGCGATTTCGCCGCGGTTGGCGATCAGGAGTTTTTCAATCGGCATGGGAATCTCAGGCGATGGTGAACAGCGGCTGGTCGAACTCGACCGGCTGGCTGTTCTCGACATGCACGCCCGTCAGCGTCCCCGATGCGGGGGCGACGATCGGGTTCATGACCTTCATCGCTTCGATTATGAGCACGGTGTCGCCTGCTTTCACCGCCGAGCCGATGGTCGCAAAATTCGGTGCGCCGGGTTCGGGCGAGAGATAGACGGTGCCGACCATCGGCGATTTGACCGCATCGGCGAAGCTGGCAGGCGCGGGGGCGGCTGCGACGGGGGCCGCGGCAGGCGCGGCGGCGGCGGGTGCTGCAACCGGGGCGGGTGCATAAGCGACCGGGGCTGCGGCGACTGCGGCCTTGCGCGCTACGCGGACCTTGCGGTCGCCGTCCTCGACTTCGATTTCGGTCAGGCTGGTATCGTCGAGCAGTTCGGCGAGTGCGCGCACATAAGCCGGATCGATATTGATGCCATCGTCTTTATGGTCACCCATGAGAATTTTCCTGTTGTTGCGGCGTCCATTGATCAGGACGCTCAGACCCCGTTTTTGATGCGCCCTCTTGTCAGAGACGCGCGGCGGCGTCCAGCGCCAGCGTATAGCTGTTCGCGCCATGGCCGGCAAAATGCTGGACCGCGGCCATGCCGACATAGCTGATATGGCGAAAGCTCTCGCGCTGCATCGGGTCGGACAAATGGACCTCGATCACCGGCACCTTGATCGACTTGATCGCGTCGTGGAGCGCGATCGAGGTGTGGGTATAGCCGCCCGCGTTGAGAAGCACTGCCTTGGCGCCCGCGACATAAGCTTCGTGCAGCCAGTCGATTAGCACGCCTTCGTGATTGGTCTGGCGGCACTCGACCCGAAGGCCGAGCTGGGCGGCCTGTGCTTCGAGCCGCGCGTGAATGTCGTTGAGCGTGTCATGCCCGTAAATCTCCGGCTCGCGCGTACCGAGCAGGTTGAGGTTGGGGCCGGAGAGGACAAAAACGGTCGGCTTGTCGGTCAAGGTGGCGGCCTTTCAGGCAAAAAATAGTCGCGGCAACAGGGTTAAGAGCATGTCAGGCATCGCGGTCCTGATAACGAAAAACGCCCAAGATGACGATCCGATCATCACGGACTTCATAAGCGAGTTTGAAATGATATTTGATTGTCACGATCCGTCGGAATGTCCGGCCAGGAACCGGCATGCCCGATCGCGGATAGCGAATGACCTGATCGATCGAGCGGCGAATGTCGGCCAGAATATTGCCAAGAGATTCGGGAGCGACCGTTTCATAATATTCAACGATTGCGCGCAGATCGGCTTCCGCTTCCTGGCGGAAAAGGACTGTCATCATGCGGTGAAGGGCTGACCAAAAATCTTGGCGATATCGTCGGGGCGCGAAAACTGAGGATCGGGGTTGGCCACCCTGCGATCGATCTCCGCGAGTTCCTCTGGCGTCAGGTCATGGCGGTCGGAAAGGGACTCCATGAGCGCTGCCAGCGTTTCCTCAACGGACTCCAGCCGATCGGCCGGCAAGCGCCGTGCAAATGACAGAAATTTGTCGAGCATCGTCATTCGCGCCTTATAGCATCTAATTCCCGGTTCGAAAGGCTCGCACTACCCTTGAGAATCACGACCCGCATCGGCTAGGCGCTTGGACCTGATGAAATCTATCACTATCACCCTCAACGGCGAACAGCGGCAGGTGCGCGAAGGCAGCATCGCCGATCTCGTCGCCTCGCTCGGCCTTGACGTCAAAAAGGTCGCGGTCGAGCGCAACCGCGAAATCGTGCCGCGCTCGACCCTGGCCGATGTGGCGCTCGCCGAGGGCGACGCGCTGGAAATTGTGCATTTTGTGGGAGGCGGTTGTTGACCGACACTTGGAGCGTTGCCGGGCGGACTTTCACCTCGCGGCTGATCGTGGGGACCGGCAAGTATAAGGATTTCGAGCAGAACGCCGCCGCGGTCGCGGCGTCGGGCGCCGAGATCGTCACCGTCGCGGTGCGCCGCGTCAACGTATCGGACCCGAGCGCGCCGATGCTCACCGACTATATCGATCCCAGGAAGATCACCTATCTTCCCAACACCGCGGGCTGCTTCAACGCCGACGACGCGATCCGCACGCTGCGGCTGGCGCGCGAGGCAGGCGGCTGGGATCTGGTGAAGCTGGAAGTGCTGGGCGAGGCGAAGACGCTCTACCCCAACATGCGCGAGACGCTGGAGGCCACCGAGGTGCTCGCCAAGGAAGGTTTCCTGCCGATGGTCTATTGCGTCGACGATCCAATCGTGGCGAAGCAGCTGGAGGACGCGGGCGCGGTCGCGGTGATGCCGCTCGGCGCGCCGATCGGGTCGGGGTTGGGCATCCAGAACCGCGTCACGATCCGCCTGATCGTCGAGGGCGCATCGGTGCCCGTGCTCGTCGATGCCGGGGTCGGCACGGCAAGCGATGCGGCGGTGGCGATGGAACTCGGCTGCGAGGGCGTGCTGATGAACACCGCGATTGCCGAGGCGAAAGACCCGATCCGCATGGCGCGGGCGATGAAGCTGGCGGTCGAGGCGGGGCGCGATGCCTATCTGTCGGGGCGGATGGGGCTGCGCAAATATGCCGACCCGTCGAGCCCGCTGGCGGGGCTGATCTAGCGTCATGAAAATCCCATCCTTGCTGGCCGCCGTCCTGCTGGCCGTTCCCCAGACCGCGACCGCGCAGGCGCCGATCGATAGCCATGTCCATTTGTGGAATGGCGAAAAGTCGATCGCGGACTATGAGGCGCAGGTGAAGGCCGCCGGGCTGACCGTCGGGGCGTTCGGCGGCATGTGGTTCGGCGGGCCAAACCAGGCGCTTGCGGGCAATCCGGACAGCATCCGCGCGCACAATGACGCGCTGCTCGTGCTGGCCAAGAAACATCCGAACATGGTGCCGATCGCGACGGTGCATCCTTATGATGGCGCAGCGGCGCTGGAGGAATTGCAGCGTGTCGCCGGACTGGGCGTCAAACTGCTCAAAATTCATCCGCACACGCAGAGATTCGACCCCGCCGACCCGCGCGTGCTGGCGCTCGTGCGGCGTGCCGGCGACCTTGGCATCACGGTGGTCATGGACAATGCGCATATCGTACCCGGCGGCGACAGCGAAAAGCTATTCAACCTCGCGCTGGCGGCGCCGAAGACGAAGTTCGTGTTTGCGCATATGGGCGGCCTGAATTTCCGCTTCTGGAACATCCTGAAAATGGCGCGCACCGCCGAAGGGCTGTTCGGCAACAATATCTATTTCGACATTTCGGCGATGGTCACGCTCGCCGCCGACGCGCCGATCGAGGAAGAGTTTATCTGGACGATGCGCAACGTCGGGATCGACCATATCCTGCTCGGGTCGGACTATCCGCAATTCTCGCTGGCGCAGACGCTCGATGCGCTGGACAAGCTGGACCTCACGCCCGCCGAAAAGGCCAAAATCCGCCACGGGAACGCGCGCGAGTTGATGGGATTGAAGCCTTAGGTTCTGCTCAGAAGGGCGCGGGCGGGCGGTAGAGCATTTCGATCCGCTCGATCTGGCCATTGATGCCCAGCACGACTTCGACATCCCACAGCAATTTGCCGGGGCCATCGGGCAGCACGATCAAGCGATAGGGCTGCCACAGCTTGTTATCGGTCGCTTTGCGCTCGACGCTGAACGTCTTGGCGAGCGGCAGGCGCAGAAAGGCATCGCGCGGGGCCGTGCTCGTCATCGGATAAA
>Ga0265296_1003825_pt1 | contig 13579 bp, 18 predicted proteins | sample MunlanPumphouse1_FD_189073 | JGI IMG/M metagenome (GOLD analysis project Ga0265296, IMG submission 189073) | Groundwater microbial communities from a municipal landfill in Southern Ontario, Canada - Pumphouse #1 | ecosystem: Environmental > Aquatic > Deep subsurface > Groundwater | place... | reverse complement strand
GTTAATAATAAACTTCCGATCAAAATATGTTTGCTAAATAATGGTTATCTCGGAATGGTTCGACAGTGGCAGGAGATACTACACGGCAAGAGATATTCGGCAGTTAATCTTGATGATAATCCCGATTTTATAAAAGTTGCCGAGGCATTCGGATGCGCGGCAATCAGAGTTACAAAACCGGAAGAAGTAGGACCCGCGTTAAAAAAAGCTCTCGAGATAACTGACCGGCCGACGTTAATAGATTTTATTATTAACAGGGAAGAAAATGTCCTTCCCTTTGTTCCCGCAGGCCAGCCGATTGACGAAATGATCGTAGATTAAAGGATATTTATGGCAAAGCACACTATCGCGATTTTAGTTGAAAACAGGCCCGGTGTTTTAACACGCGTCAGCGGATTATTTTCAAGGCGCGGTTTTAATATCGAGAGTCTTGCCGTTGGAACGACAGAGGATCCGTCTGTATCAAGAATGACAATATCTGTTGAAGGAGACGACCAAACACTTGAACAGATTACTAAACAACTCTACAAACTTATCGATACAATAAAAGTTTATGACTTATCCGGCAGTGCTGCGGTTGACAGAGAACTTGTTCTGATCAAGGTTCATGCAAATTCGGAAACGAGATCTGAAATAATAGAAATTGTAGATTTATTCAGGGCAAGAATAGTTGATGTCGCAGATGACTCGGTTATTATCGAGATCTCGGGCGACTTTGAAAAAGTAACCTCTATACAGGATATGCTTAAAAAATATGGGATTAAAGAGCTGGTCCGCACTGGCAAGATTGCTATGCAGCGGGGTTTGACCGAGCATGTTCAAAGATCTTAAGAACTGGCAGTATTTTGACGCTGTTGCCGATAATAGTATTTTTTTCTGCGTTGTCATTGCCGGCACATATGCACTATATCTTCATAACAACGTTTTGCCGATCGTATTTATATTAATGGCGTTAATTGTGTCTTTTAACTACAAAAATCTCATTTTTAAGGCTGTTTTGGCTTTATTTCCGGTTATTTTTCTGTTATATTATATGGAGTGGGCTTGGGCAGCCGTTTTTATACTGTTTATCACGGTCTGGTTCATACTTCACAAAAATATCTATGATGAAAAAGGGGGAAATGTAAATGGCAAAGGTTTATTATGACAAGGATGCGGATTTAAAGGTATTAAAAGGCAAGAAAATCGCGGTAATCGGATATGGGTCACAGGGACACGCGCAGTCGCAGAGTTTGAGGGACTCGGGACTTGATGTTTCTGTCGCAGAAGTTGAAGGAACTCCAAATTGGGATAAGGCAGTGGATGACGGTTGGAAACCATTAACGGCAGAGGCAGCTGCTTCAAAAGCAGCTATAGTTCATATGTTGGTTCCTGATGAAGTTCAGCAGATTGTATATAGAGACGCGCTTGCAAAACATATGGCAAAGGGAAAAACTCTTGTTTTTTCACACGGATTCAACATTCACTACTATCAGATTGTTCCTCCGAAAAACGTTGACGTAATAATGGTTGCGCCAAAAGGTCCCGGACCGCTCGTCCGCAAATTATATACAGAAAAAAGCGGAGTTCCTGCTCTTATTGCGATATATCAGGACTTTACCAAAAAGGCAAAAGAGACAGCCCTTGCCTATGCAAAAGGAATAGGTGCTACGCGCGCGGGAGTTCTAGAAACGACATTTGCCGAAGAGACAGAAACAGACTTATTCGGCGAGCAGGCTGTTCTTTGCGGTGGTTGCAGCGCTCTTGTCAAAGCAGGATTTGAAACTCTTGTCGAAGCAGGCTATCAGCCGGAGATCGCGTATTTTGAATGCATGCACGAGCTAAAACTGATTGTAGATTTGATGTACGAAAAGGGAATTGCCGGAATGAGAGCGGCAATAAGCAATACGGCAAAATACGGTGATATTACATGCGGACCGGTTGTAATTGACGAGAGCGTAAAAAACAGGATGAGATATCTTTTAAACAGAATACAAAACGGATCATTTGCAAAGGAGTGGATACTTGAAAATCAGGCCGGGAGACCGGTTTTTAATGCTCTTCTTAAAAAAGACAGGACTCATTTGATCGAAATAGTCGGCGCGGAACTTCGAAAGATGATGAACTGGCTGAAGAAATAACTTGATTTCTAATTTAATCGAATTGCTTGCAGGTTTTATTGTCTCAATAATCTCTCAAACTGGACATTTGGGCATTATTCTATGTATGACAATTGAGAGTGCATGCATCCCTCTTCCGTCCGAAATAATTATGCCTTTTTCGGGATTTCTTGTTTATTCCGGCAAATTCAGGCTGTGGGATGTTGTCCTTTCGGGTTCATTAGGTAATTTAATCGGCTCGTTAATTGCATATGCCGTAGGTTACTGGGGAGGCAGACCTCTTCTTCTAAAATATGGAAAATATGTCCTCATTTCTAAAGATGAAATTGAAAAGTCTGATAAATGGTTTTCGAGGTTTGGGCATGAAGCTGTTCTAATCAGCCGGAATCTGCCGATTATCAGGACGTTTATTTCATTGCCTGCAGGCATTGCCAAGATGAATATTTTTAAATTTTCGCTCTATACATTTTTTGGATCGATCCCGTGGTGTTTTGCTCTTGCTTATGCGGGAATGATTCTTGGTTCCAATTGGAAATCACTAAGATTGATGCTGGAAAAATTTGATATTTTTATTGCGGTTGGGATATTATTATTTATAATTATTTTTTTATGGCATAAGATAAATAGTTTAAGAAAATAATACTTGGGTGACTAATATGGATATAAACGAACTTCAATATAATAGTATGAACAAATATCTTGCAGGTAGTCTGCTCGACGGAGTAATCTTTACCGATACTAATGGCGAACTTGTATTTTTAAATCCTTCCGCAAAGGAAATGCTTGGGCTTGATGATGAAAGAGTTGATATAAATAATATCCTTGACCATTTCTTTGATTCAAGATCAAAACCTATGCCTGAGCGGGCAAAAATATGGCTAAAAAAAGTATTATCGGGAAAGTGGAGATTTCTTTCCAAAGAATTATTTTTAAAAAAACCCGTTGATCTAGTTGTTAAAGCGGATATCCAGCCTGTAATGGATGACGAAGGGAATATACTTGGCGCTGCCACGATCTTGAGGGATATAAGCAATGAAAAAGAGATAGACAAAATGAAAAGCGAGTTTGTTTCGGTTGTTTCCCATGAGCTCAAAACTCCGCTCACAATAATAAAAGCCGCTGTAAAAACAATATTGGATGGATCATATGGTCCATTGAACGAAATCAGCGAAAAGATACTTAAAACATGCAGCAACAATATCAATAGGATGGAGCGTCTTATCGATGATCTTCTTGATATCTCAAAAATTGAAGCCGGGAAAATTGAGCTAAGATGCGAACCCGTTAACATCAAAAATATCGCGGACGAAGTTGTAAATCAACTAGTGGCAAAATCACTGGAAAAGGGAATAGATATTGATGTAAACGTTAATTCATCGGAACCCATAAGTGTTTACGCGGACACCGACAAGCTTTTTCAGATTTTTAATAATCTGATATTTAACGGTATCAAATTTACGGAAAGGGGCGGACGGGTCGCCGTAAATATTTATGACAAAGGGGATAACGTAGAGGTTAGTGTCGCAGATACCGGCCGAGGAATCGGAAAAGAAGATATCCCAAAATTATTCAGCAAGTTTGAGCAATTTGGGAAAAAAGTAAGCGGAGCTCCAAAGGGAACAGGCCTTGGTCTTGCGATCACAAAAAATCTTGTAAAAATGCACGGAGGAGACATCCGCGTTGACAGTAGTATCGGCCGCGGAAGCACATTTACGTTTAATTTACCGAAATCGAAAGCTGATTCGTAAATTTCGACAAATTTCTTCTCTTATGCTATGATTTTTTTAATATGTATTACGAAGAAGTATTTAAGGCTTTAAATAAGAATAAAGTCAAATATTTAATAATAGGTGGAATGGCAGTAAGCTTTTACGGATTTTCCCGGCTGACAATATTATTTCAGGTGAATCCAGACCCCAAGGGGTTATTTTTTTTAAAGATGAATTGGATGAAATTGATGTTTTCCTGGGTGAAATGCTTAATTTTGAAAAATCTTATAGAAATCGAAAAATTTTTAAATCCGGAAAAATCAGTATCCCCGTTATCTCATACGATGATTTAATCAAATTAAAGAAAAAATCTGGACGGGATAAGGATTGGATTGATGTCGGCAGTTTACAGAGAATAAATAAGTTGAAAAGATGAAAAAACTAACAATTAAGCAATTAAAAAATATATATGATGATGAAACGCTAAAAAGATCCTCAAAGCTGTCAACAAAGGGCCGGTTAATTTGGCATAAAGAAATAATAGAATTTTTACGAAAAACTGTGCCAATAAAATCGCAGAGACTTTGGATTAAGGCTAATAAGCTCGGTTGGTAGTTATGAAAAAAAATCTCGCAATACTCGGCTCCACAGGATCAATCGGCAGACAAACCCTTGAAGTTGTTGAAGCATCAAATGGTTATTTTAATATCATCGGCCTTGCGTCAAAAGGGGACGATGCCCTTTTTGAGCGGCAAAAATCAAAATATAAACCAAAAGTATTTTCAAGTGACGGGTCAAAACTCTCCGAAATAGCGACGCATCCTGATGTTGATATGGTTGTGGTCGCGGTTCCCGGCGCAGCGTGTTTGCAGGCTACACTTGATGCTATTGCTGTCGGCAAAGATATCGCGCTGGCAAGCAAGGAAGTGCTTGTCGCTGCAGGCGAACTTGTAAATGCAAAAATATACCCTATTGACTCGGAACATTCGGCGATAATGCAGTGTTTGAAGAATGAAGATAAGAAAAAAGTTAAGAAAATAATTCTTACTGCATCCGGTGGGCCGTTTTTAAACAAAGATTTAGGTGGCGTTACTGTTGCCGAGGCGCTTGCGCACCCAAAGTGGAAAATGGGACCAAAGATTACAATCGACAGCGCAACGCTTATGAATAAAGGTCTCGAAGTAATCGAAGCTCATTTTCTTTTTGATATGGATTATTCTAAAATCGAAGTAATAATCCATCCCCAGAGCATAATACACTCTATGGTTGAGTTTGTTGACGGATCGGTTATTGCTCAGCTTGGAGTTCCTGATATGAGACTTCCAATTCAATATGCGCTTTATCAGGGCGATAGAATTTCATCCGAGTGGCCAAAATTAGACATATCAAAGGTTGGCCAGCTTAGCTTTCAAAAAGTAGATACAGATAAGTTCCCTTGCCTTGAGTTGGCGTATGTTGCGGGTAAAACCGGAGGTACGATGCCGGCGGTTCTCAATGCCGCAAACGAAGTTGCTGTTGATATGTTTCTAAAAGGAAAAATAAGATTAACCGATATTCCAAAATTGGTTGAAAAAACCATGAACAAACACAAAGCCATCAAAAATCCGTCATTAAAAGATATTCTCGAAGCTGACAGCTGGGCGAGGGCATTTTAGCTTTATTATTTAAAAGCTTCTTCTGACAATCTGATTATTTCTTCTATGGCCGATTCATATTGTTCAACTCGGATTCTAAGGTCATCGTTTAATGCCTCAAGCTCCCTGAATTTATTCATTACAGGCAGCAGAATTGTTTGAGGATCTAATGTCGTATTTATCAAAATATCTTTAATTTCATCGGAAACAATTCTAACTTTGTTTGCTGTAATTTCAAAACAATCAAAATGTTTTATTGCAGCTGATTTAACTCCGGAGATCACTGTTCTTAGCGCTGATATATCAGAGTAGATAAAGTATTCATTAAATAAAAGCTGGTTAAAAAACTTTCGAAGCTTTGATGGGCGGTGTGATAATCTCGAGACAGTCTGTAGTTCCTGGAATCTCGCGATATTTTCAGCGGTAAAAGGTTTAAGAGAGGTGATACTTTCTTTAGTGGAACACAATCCATTTTCAATTTCAGAAATTACCGGTTCAAGCAATTGATCAAAAAACTCAGTGACGGGATAGTAGAATGCGAAATCAGGATTCAAACGAAAACACTGTTTTAAGGTTTCAATATAATTGTCTGCTTTGGCACAGATATATCTCAATACCGGATTTAGTGAGCTTGCCATCAAATTATATTTGAATGGTTCTGTTAGGGAATTCAAGCTGTCACGGTTTTTAGATGCCGCAGATTCTTGCTCTAATGAAAATCGAGTATTCGATATTGCATTATACAAATAAACCGGTCCTTCGTTCAGCTGGTTTTCCTTTGTAAAACCGTATGCCGTTCCGTCGACAATTGCCATAATTTGAGGATAAGATTGTGTTCTTGTTCTCGAAATAAGTTCTTCAAAAATATCCCGATGAAGTAACGGCATAATATCGCGAACCGTACCGGAGATCGGAATGCCTGCTTGTGTGAGACCAACTCCGGCGAATTTTTCTGTAAGTCTAGCTTGAATTTCAGGGGAAACCGGACTATTTAAATCTAACCTCAAATCATGAATCCCTTTTTGTACAACAAAAGCGGCGATAATAGGAAGATGGACATGAACTTCGACAAAGCCCGGTTTTTCTTTCGCGGGCGCAAAACCGACATGAGTTATTTTGTCCCAGCTTTCACGAGGTTTGAATGAACAACATCTAAATGTAAGTTGACCTGCTATTCCCATGCTAAATAATCATCGGTATTTTAATTGCGAAATTTCATAAATTATATTGAAATTATTTTATTTTCCGGTCGATAATAGTTCATGCCGATATCATTATCACAAAGATATGGAAGCGGACTTGTTTACTGTATGCAGCCCAGAACAACAAGTGCCAGAGGATGGGTTAATCCTGCCGAAAGAAAGTATCCGACGTCCAGGGACGCTGAATTTGAATTTGGAAGGATTCTAAGTCTTAAGCCGCAGGAAATTTATGTTCTCCCGATCATGAAAAAACCTGATTGGGGATGGAAACATATAAGTGATCCTAATAACCCTTTTAATTATGCTTTTTCGGGACCAGAAGTTTACGGTTGCGATTTTTCCACAGTTAGTTTGTTTGACCATGACCCGAATATTCCCTGGATAAATCAAGCCCTGCGGACAATATCGGCAAATAGAATTGGAATAATGAGAGATATGTTGATATGCCTTTCACCGGATGTTCCTCCAAATGACAGGTGGATGATAGATATGGCAGAAGTTGGGCCGCCGGATAAACCTGACCAAAAATGGAAAGATATCAGGATGCTCAAACTTGGCGACGAAAATGTCCAGCATCAGGAAATAATGTCAGTGGAAAAATCTATCAGAGAAGGAACAACAAGGGTGCGTTTGGATGCCGCGCATATGTTGAGATCAAAGCATCCGTGGTTTTTGGATAGGTTATTTAACGAGATAAGAAGAAAATTTTCTCATGTAGGTTTTATGGCGGAAACGCTGGGATGCGCCAACCCCGCCGAGATGGATGATTATTTTACTGGCATAGGCTGCGACCTTTTGGGAAACTTTCATTGGGAAGTCATGTGGGAACTAAATAAAGAAAAAGTGGAAAATTATTTTAAGAACGGGAGAAGAAACGCGATTGATTTTGTATCCACCCATGATGATATTCCGGAAATTATATCACACAGCAATGACGAAGACGCGCGGGCGTATTCAAACTGCCTGTTATATATGCTGGCGCTTGCCAAGCAGGGAAAGTGGGGGTTGATGCAGGGTTTTGAAACTATGAATAAGACTCCGCAGGCCGACATCATGGGACTGAATACATATGATTTCAGCTGGCCCGGAGCAAAAGACTTATCAGATAAAATAACATGGCTTTCTACTCTTCGAAGTATTTATCCCGCTTTCAATTTCGGCTGGACTGATTTTTGGTCCGTCAATAACGATACTGTTTCGTGCTTTATGAGGGGAATAGACAATAGCTATAAATTATTCTGCGCCGTAAATCTAACGCATGACAGCGATAATTGTGTCGAAGTTTTGATGCCTGAAAATTTTACTTTGTTTGAAATAAATGATCCTAGAATTTTTCCTGAACCTAAAGATATTTTACCAAGAGATGAAAACGGATATGTGAAAATCCGATTAGGCCATCCGAATCATACCGCCGCGCGCGTATTTCTGGTCAAAGAAACACCTTAATATGATATAATAATTTCATGTCAAAAGATGAAAAATTAGACATATTACGACATTCCACGTCCCATGTTATGGCCATGGCGGTAAAAGAGCTGTATCCGGAAGCTAAATTGGCTATCGGCCCGTCCATCGATGACGGGTTCTATTATGACTTTGATCTCAAAAAGACCCTAACAGAAGAAGATTTGACCGAAATTGCCAGCAAAATGTCCGAGCTTATAAGCAAAAATATTCATTTTGAAAGAATTGAATTATCAAAGGATGAAGCTATTAAGTTGATGGAAAAAAACGGTGAAAAGTTTAAAGTCGAAATTCTTCACGAAATATCCGATAAGACCGTTTCACTCTATAAAAATGGTGATTTTATCGATCTTTGCCGAGGACCTCACGTTGGATCTACCGGTGAGATTAAGGCATTTAAGCTATTATCGGTTGCGGGCGCGTACTGGAAAGGCAACGAAGAATATCCAATGCTACAGCGTATCTATGGGACTGCGTTTTTCTCGGACGAAGAGCTAACCACGCATATTACTAGACTCGAAGAGGCAATAAAAAGAGACCACCGAAAATTGGGCCGCGAGCTGGACCTTTTTAATATTTATAATGATGAAGCAGGGGCAGGATTTGTATATTACCATCCCAAAGGCACGGCACTACGTTTTGCGATTGAGGATTTTTTGAGAAAAGAACATATCAAACGCGGTTATCAGCAGGTTATTACCCCTAATTTAGCTAAGATTAATTTATGGAAACAATCGGGTCACGCGGAAAATTATGCGGAAAATATGTATTTCCTTGAAAAGGACAAAGAACAGCTTGTTGTTAAGCCGATGAACTGTCCGGGACATATTCTTATATATAAGAATAAGCTTCGAAGTTATCGCGATCTCCCGATAAGATTTTTTGAGCTTGGGACTGTATACAGGTATGAACGATCGGGTGTTTTACACGGGCTTCTGCGGGTCCGCGGATTTACGCAGGATGATGCACATATATTTTGTACTCCTGCGCAATTGACCGAAGAAATAAACAAAGTATTTCAATTCGCGTCCGATATGATGAAAACTTTTGGATTTGAATTCGAGTGCGATTTGAGTACCCGTCCCGAAAAGTATATCGGCAGCGAAGAGAATTGGGAGATGGCAACATCCGCTCTAAAAAACGCTCTGGACTCCCGCGGCCAGAAATACGAAATAGACGAAGGCGCGGGTGTTTTTTACGGACCAAAAATAGATATTAAGCTCAAAGACGCAATTGGAAGGTTATGGCAGGGTCCGACAATCCAGGTTGATTTTAATCTGCCTGAACGATTTGATCTGCATTATATCGGCGAAGACGGCGCAAAACACAGGCCGGTCATGATTCATCGGGTTGTTCTTGGGAGCATGGAGCGTTTTATCGGCGCGCTTATAGAACATTATGCGGGAAGTTTTCCCGTATGGCTTGCGCCAATTCAAGTGATGATTATTCCAATATCAGACAGGCATCTTGACACGGCGCGGGAATTGGGTGAAAAGCTTATTGAAGAATCAATAAGAACAGAGATAGATTCAAGAAGAGAAAAAATCAATCTTAAAATCCGTGACGCTCAAATCCAAAAAATACCGTATATGGCGATTATAGGAGATAAGGAAATCGAATCCGGTACTGTTTCGATAAGATCATGCAAAAAAGGCGACATGGGTAAAATTAAGGTTGATGCATTTCTTGACAGTTTAAGGCTTGAGATAAAAAATAGAGTATATTATAATGATAACAAGGGGCGTGATAGTTAATATCAGTTAAATATTTGATTATAAATGATCGGATTCGTGCACAAGAGATACGCGTAATTGATGAAGATGGGAAACAGCTAGGGATTATTAAAAGAGAAGATGCCTTAAAGCTTGCGGATGAAAAAGGTCTGGATTTGGTGCTACTCAACCCCAATTTGGTTCCGCCGGTTGCGAAACTGACAAATTATGGCAAGTTGAAGTACGAAATGCAGAAAAAAGAAAAGCAGGCAAAAAAGAGTTCGAAAACGGCATCTGTCCAGAAAGAGCTCAAATTAAGCCCGAAAATCAGTGAACATGATATTCAGGTTAGATTAACAAGAGGTAAGGAATTTCTGGGAAAAGGCCACAAGGTTAAGTTTGTAGTTAATTTTAAAGGCCGTGAATCTACTCATCCTGACATCGGGGAGAGAATTCTGCGCAGGTTAATAGAGGATTTGAAAGATTTTGGCGTCCCTGAGTTTTTGCCAAAGTTTGAGGGCAGAAGCATGATGATTATTATGATGCCAAAATAGTTAAGGAAATAAAATATGCCAAAAATGAAAACGAAAAAAGCAGCCGCGAAAAGGTTTAAGATAACGGGAACAGGAAAGTTGATGCGGCTTCACGCTAACAAAAAACATATTCTGGAATGGAAGTCGAAAAATAGAAAATCAAAATTAGGAAAGGCAGTACTTGTAAGTAAGTCGGACTTAGGCCGGCTAAAACATATGCTTCCAGGTTTAGGAGTGGTAAAACATGGTTAGAGTAAAAAGAGGAAATGTAGCAAGAAAAAGAAGGAAAAAAGTTTTAAAACGAGCGAAGGGTTTTCAGGGTTCGCTGCATAGAATATTCAGGACCGCGAAGGAGTTTGTAACCCACGCGAAAAAATATTCTACCCGGGACAGAAAGAACAGGAAGAGGGAGTTCAGGGCACTTTGGATCGTAAGAATTAACGCGGCTACAAAACAGGCCGGAATGTCGTACTCAAGGTTTATTAACGCCTTAAAGAAGGCAAATATCAAGCTTGACCGAAAGATGCTCGCGAGTATTGCAGCCGATGATCCGGATACATTTTCACATATTATGAAAATCGCAAAGGGCGGAAAATAATGATCCAGCTCGAAATAGGCGGTTTGGGATTTGATCCCAGGAACCTTTCTCCTCTTGTTCTGTTAAAGGACGGGGAGGAATTAAATTTTTTACCCATTTGGATCGGAATATTCGAAGCGGCTGCGATTGCCATGGAACTGCAAAATGTCAAACCCCCGAGGCCGATGACGCATGATTTATTAAAGGATTCAATTGAAAAACTTGGAGGAAAAATCGACAGGATAATTATCAATGATATTAAAGAGGGAACGTTTTTTGCCGTTATTGAGGTTACTGACAAAGCCGGCAAAAAAATTGAGATCGACTCAAGACCAAGCGACGCTATCGCGTTGGCTGTGCGCGGAGGCATCCCGATTTTTGTGTCGGAAATCGTTATGATGCAGGCAAAGCTTGTTAACGCCGAAAAAGACGCCGAGGAAACAAAAAAGTTCAAGGAATTTATCGACAACCTTAAACCCGAAGATTTTACGAAATACTACAAACAAGACTAGCAAAACCCTCACCTCTTTAACCTTTCCAACTTATAAATCTTATAGTAATCAAGAGTTATTTTGCACATCGACGCGGTGACAGCCAGTAGCGCGGAAATAAGAAAAATCGCAATTATCAAAGCTATTCCGGATCTCATTTTTGTGCTTTTGCCTCGCTTGTTAATGTTAGATTATTTCCCATGCAAATTGTGGTAATAACGCTTTTGTTGTCAGGATAACTAAACGCCATTTGCTGAATGATTTCGGTGGTCAGATAACTCGCGTAACCCGAATCTATCCTTCTTATCTTATTTCCGGAGCAATCATAGGAGATACCCGATGGCAATTTTAATATAGACGAGGTGGAAGAGATATCGATTCCGGGTGATGAACTAATATCAGAAGAGATTCGATTAAGAGCCATCAGCCCGCTTTCCATTTTTTGAATTGATATGGTTACTTTTTTATAAATCTTGCAGCACGACAGGATGACTAAAAACGATGATGCAGTAAATATTGATACAAGAGATGTAGCGACGAGAATTTCTATCAAAGTAAAACCGGCTTTGTGTTTTTTCATTCTATTCTTATCCTTCCGGCGGTCGATACGATTACTTTTTTTATTCTATTGTACTTATTTGAAATTGATATTGTCCCGTTTCCCGCAAATGCGGTGCTGCCTGAAGGTGAAAATTTGATTTCTTTCCCGGATACGGTGATTATTTTATCGACACTGTCGAATTTTGCTCCGCAGGTAGTTTTTGTTGATTGCGCGGTTTTTTGTGCTAAATATAATTGTGATGAGACATCATTTGCCGCCAGATTTAGCTTTAAGCCGCAAAAAAATCTTTCTATCGTCGGGATAGAAATCGCAAGTAGTGAGCTGATTATTGCAACAATTACAATGAGCTCGATTAGCGAAAATGCTTTCATGGGCTATGGTGAGCAATTTTCATGCCAGGTTAAATTATGATATTGTCTATCAGTCTTGTTTTGCCGACGTGCGCCGCGATTGCGACTAGGGTAGGGGATTTAATATTTTTGGATTCTTCAAAAGTCAGCGGATTGCAAATGGAAATATAATCAATTTTGACAAGCAGCTCGCTCGAGATTAAATTTTTCATTTGTTTTTTTATATTGTCTGCTGACCCGACTCTTTTATGCGCAAGCTTTTCCGCGAGTTTTAGCGCTCGAAACAACACAGTTGCAGCTTTCCGTTCATCTTGATTAAGATATGAGTTTCTTGAGCTCATCGCAAGACCGTCTTTTTCCCTGACAGTTGGAAGGCTGGTGACTTTTACCGGAATATTAAGATCTCCAATCATTTTTTTTATTATTACCTGCTGTTGAAAATCTTTTAAACCAAGATACATAATATCAGGGTTAACAATACTAAGGAGTTTTGCGACGACTGTTGTCACTCCCTTAAAATGATCCGGCCGGGTTTTACCGCATAATTTTGATCCCAGATTATCAACTTCGACATGTGTTTTATAAAAGCCTTTGTACATTTCTTTCTCATCGGGGGAAAAAAGGATATCAACACCTAGGGTTTTTAAAGTAGCAGAGTCCATTTTTATGTCACGCGGATATTTATCGAGGTCTTCTTTCTGTTCAAATTGTATTGGGTTCACAAAAATCGATACGACTACAATATCGCTTTTTTTTCTTGCGGTTTTGACAAGGGAAATGTGGCCGTCATGCAAATATCCCATTGTCGGAACAAACGCAATTGTTTTGCCTTCTATTTTTGCGGCGCTAGATAGCCGCCGCATGGATTTAATTGATCTGACGGTTTTCATGATTTTTTAAAAAGGTATTTTGCCTTTTGACAACAGCCACAGGAGCGCTGCGGATGCCAGGGCAAATAATTTAAGAAGGATATTATCGGTAAATATTTTTTTCCACATTATTGAGGTCTCGTCCAACTGGAATAATCACACTTCGGATAATTTATGCAGCTGTAGAATATTCTTTTTTTGCGGGTTTTTTTCTCTATAATGTCGCCTTCGCATTTTGGGCATTTAACGCCGATCTTTTTTAGCATTGGAGCCGTGCTCTTACATTCTGGATATCCGGAACATGCCCAGAATTGGCCAAACCGGCTGCGTTTTAGCTGCATCGGTTTTCCGCATTTTTCACAAAACTTTTCTTCCAG
>Ga0265296_1003824_pt1 | contig 13581 bp, 14 predicted proteins | sample MunlanPumphouse1_FD_189073 | JGI IMG/M metagenome (GOLD analysis project Ga0265296, IMG submission 189073) | Groundwater microbial communities from a municipal landfill in Southern Ontario, Canada - Pumphouse #1 | ecosystem: Environmental > Aquatic > Deep subsurface > Groundwater | place... | reverse complement strand
TGTCGGCTCCGGGCTACGCCCTACGCCGACAGCCCCAAACGGAGTCTCATCTTGATTGACGCTGCTGTCTCACCTTCATCGCCGCGCAGCAGGTAGCCGTTCATCTACATTGATGCTTTGATTGCGCGCACCGGATCAAGCGGCTCGATAGGCCAGCGATGGCTTTCATACGTTTCGATCAACGTAGCGAGCACGTCGAGCCGAGCGCCAGCATCAATGCCTTCTGCTCCCCACAGCGCCTCGATCTCTCGCAGCGCTGTTTCATGGTCTTTGGTCCGTATAAGACAAATGTGCATTACAGCAGCTCCAATAGGCGCTTATTCGTAAGCGTGGCCGGCAGACCGCAGATTACGCGGCTTGCGCCACTGGCTCTGCGGTTTGCGCGGACCAGTTCCAGAGCATGAGCTCGTCCCATCGCGCTGCTGGCCAATCAGCTGCGATCTTCCCAGTGACGTCGGCGATGTAGGCGTGCGGGTTGACGCCATTGGCCTTGCAGGTCTGGATGACGGTGTAGATCGCTGCGGCACGCTCGCTGCCCGTTTTCGAACCGGCGAACAGCCAGTTGCGTCGTCCGACGGCAACGCAGCGCGTTCGGTGATATTGTTGTCGATCTCCAGGCGCCCGTCATTGAGGAAGCTACACAGCGCGAGCCATCGCTTCGTGCCATAGGCAATAGCCTTGGCCAAGTCGGACTTCGGCGACAGCCGGCGCAGTGCTGTGTCGAGTATCTCGCGCAACGCATCGCCAGCGGCTTCGTCCGGTTTTGCCGCGCCGCCAGCCGCACGTCGGGTGGCCTGCCGCGGACCTCGGCTTCTATGCCGTACAAGGCGAAGATGCGTTTAGAATGTCGGTGGTCAGCGGCGTGGCAACCCGCTCGTGCAGGTCGAACACCTTCCGTCTGAAATGGGCCCAGCATGCGACTTCGGTGACGCCGCTTCGATAGAGCGCGTCGTAACCGGCATAGGCGTCGGCCTGGGGGAAGCCTCGAAATTCGGCGAGATGGGCTTGCGGATGTGCACCGGTGCGGTCGGTCGTGAAGCGATACCATGTCGCAGGTGGCGTCGTGTTGCCCGAGGCGCGGTCGTCGACCGCATAAACCCATAGCCGCCCGGCCGCGGTGCGTCCGCGCGCCGGGTCGAGCACGGGAACTGGCGTGTCGTCGGCATGGATCTTGTCGCCTTTCAGCACTTCCTCGCGCATGCGGCTGACGATGGGATCAAGCAGCGCGGCTGCCTGACCGACCCAGCCCGCCAGCGTCGAGCGGTCGATATCCAGGCCTTGGGCGGTCATCGTCTCGGACTGCCGGTAAAGCGGCAGATGATGTACGAACTTCGAGACGACGACATGCGCCAGCGTTGCAAATGTCGCCTTTCCGCGGGCGACCGCCTTCACCGGGGCAGCCGCCTGGACGATCTTTGCACACGTCCGGCAGCTATATTTCGGTCGGACGTTCCGCACCACGCGCCAGTGCACCGGCAGGACGTCGAGCATCTCATGGGCGTCCTGCCCGAGGCGGCGTAGCGCACCACCGCAGTCCGGGCATGTGCAGGCGCCGGAGGCGGGTTCGTGGACGACCTCCTCGCGTGGCAGGTGGTCGGGCAACGCACGGACTGGTGCCGGTCGCCCGGGCGTGTCTGACAAGGCCGCGCCGATCTCCGGGACTGCGTTCTCGGTTTCCAGTTCCTCGAGCGCGAGTTCGAGTTGGGCGATCTCGCGCGTCAGCTTCTCGGATGATGCGCCGAACTGCATCCGCCGCAGCCGGGCGATCTGCCCACGCAGTGTCTCGATGAGCAGGTCGCGGACGGCAAGTGCTGCATTGGCCCGGGCGAGCGACGCCTCCAGCACGGCAATCCGCGCCTCGGCATCAGATGGGGCAAAAGGGGCTTGCGACACCTCATTTTCATAGCAGTTCGCCCACTCTCACACGAGCAAAAATGGCGGAAAAGCTATGTTTTCAGCCGCCAATGTTGGTGCCCATGTCCGCTCTGGGCGGCGCCAGTCGATGCCCTCCAGAAGCATCGACACCTGCGCCGATGTCAGCGCCACTGTGCCTGTTGCGGTCACCGGCCAGACGAAACGCCCCCGGTCCATCCGCTTCGAAAACAGGCAGAGTCCCTGACCGTCGAACCACAGCAATTTGATCAGGTCGCCGCGCTTGCCACGGAACGCGAACAGCGCACCGGAATGTGGTTTCTCCCGGAGCACCTGCTGCACCAATACCGCCAGGCCATCGAAGACCTTGCGCATGTCGGTGACGCCGCACGCCAGGAATATCCGCGTCGATGTCGGCTGCGGGATCATCGCGCCAGCACGCTGATCACACGCGATAGCGCCTCGGCGTCGACCGTGCCGTCGACGGTCAGTCGTACGCCTGAAGGCAGCTCGATGCCGATCTGCCCCGCGGTCCGGGCGTCCGCTGGCACCTCGCCGCGCGACGCCGACAGCATCACGGGCGGCTCGATGACCCGGACTTCGACAAATGCGGTCTGCGGCCGGGCCGGCACTCCTCTCAGTGCACCCGACATCGCCTGGCGCCGCCAGGTGTAGATCGCGCCACTGCCGACCTCGTGATGCTCGACCGCCGCCCGGACCGACCCATCCGGCCCAAACGCATCTCGCAGGATCGCCAGCTTCTGCTCAATGGTCCACCGGCGTCGACCCGACACCCGACCGACAATCTCGATACCACCACTCATACGACCGGTCGTATGAGTGGTCGCTACATCTGCGGCTGGTTCGATAGTCTCGTCTGACATCACGGCCCCGTTCAGAGAGCCGCCATCAACCCGTTGAACGCTCCGCCTACAAGACGGCCTTCAGACCGCGTGTACGCTTATTCGCCAGTCACCAAGAACGCACCTATCCGTACAAGGCGTGTTCTAGAGCCTGCCTATAAAGCGTTGGTAGGGCATCCCCTTCGTGCGGCAGTCGCTTTGACCGCCTCCAGTAGCTCGGCAGGCAAGCGCATGCTCACCCGTGCGTCCTTGCTCGAGAACTAGAACTGCGTGGGTGTAAGCGCAGAAAGATCATATCTGTTGAGATCAGCCGACTCCACGAAAGCCTCGGCCTCATCATCGCTGGAAAACGGCGGAAGGGACTTATCGTGGCTCTTAGTGCTGCACCTCCTTACCGTGCATGTAGCGTGAGCTGCTACCCGTTCTTGGACCACGTGGCTGGGTGTCATCCCGGTTGATCTCGATGGTACAGCGCACCATTTTCTTCGCCTTCACAGCTTTCGTGTAGCAGGCCTGCACAGCCTTGCGATTGGCGGTGATGATCCGGTCAGCCGCCGCAATGTTAGCGAAAGCATTCGGCGCCGCAGCCCGCATAAGGCGCTGCCCCGCTTCCCATTTTGGCAAGTCCAGCGTTCGCGCGGCTATCCACTCTGGCCATTGCCAGCTCGCCGGCGCGATCTCACGCGCGACGAGGCCGGGCAGGATCGACCATACAAGAATACCGATCGCCGCTCCGCCCAGCCCAAACCACAGCTGCCGGTTCTTCTGGTCGGCCCGCGTCCACGCGGACCCGGCGACAGCGCGCAACTCGGCCATGACTCGGGCCTTGTCCTCGCCCGCCTTGGCGAGCGCAGCCTGATCCTCACGCCGGGCGACGCTGCCCGCTGCGGCGATCCGCTGCGCCATCTGCTCGGGCGTCATCGCTAGCGCCGGACTCCGCGCGATCACGTCGTTGATGGCAGCGAGTCCGCTAGCCGTGGCGTTCACACCCTGCTGCATCCGCCCCAACGTCTCGGAATAGTCAGGCACATCGATATGCGCCCGCTCGGCCGCCAGGCCCTCCACGGCACGGCGTAGCAACGCCAGCTCGCGGTCCTGGCCTTCTACAACGGCGCGCAACCGGTCGAAGGCCTCCGCCGGATCGCCCCCGTCCTGAATATCGTCGTCCATGCTCATCCTACCGGCTCATGCCACGGTCGCGGTCACGCCCGATGCTGACCGACTGCGCCAGTTCCTGCCCGATCGACCGGCTCTGCTCCATACTCAACGCTAACTCGGGGGCGCGTCGCTGCAACACGGATTCAAGCTGCGGGTCGCGATGCAATCCGCCGGCAATGCTTTCCATGCGCTTGCCGATCTTCTCCGCGCCCTCGTGGTCGCCGGCGCGCTCCATGCTGGCGCGCGCCTCCTTCATGCCCTGCCACTGCTCCACGAACCGGCCCGCGCGCTTCTCTGGATCGATGCGGACCTGGCGCTCCGTCTCCATCGCGCGCGCCGCGCCGCTAATGTTGCCCCCGGCAGCCTGCTCGATCAGCTTGGGATCCCGCGCCAGCGCCGATGCGAGGTCACGTGCGGCATAGGCCCGGATCTGGTCGAGCGCATCGCCTGCCTTTGCCCAAGCCTGTTCCTGGTGCGCCAACACCGGCAACCCCTTCTCGAGCATTCGGCCGATGTCGGCACCGGCGCGCGCATAACGCTCGATCGCCTTGGCCTGCGAAGGTGAAAGTGGGCGGTCGGCCGCGCTGCGCTCCGGCGACATCGGTCGCTCCGCTGCCGGTTTCGGCCGGAAGCCGTCGAACATGCCCCGCGTTTTCGCACGGACCTTCTCGACTACCTGGCGCGCAAGTTCCGGAAACCGGATCTCGCGCCGATCGGCGAACGCGCGCGCCTGGTCCTGCTCGGGCCGGGCATAGTCGCCGGCCATGTCCTTGCCCCGGTCGCGCGACAGGGCGCGGACGAGCTGGCGCTGATCGGCGAAATCGTCGCGGCCATAGTGAAGCTGCACGTCGTCGCGGTGCCGCGACAGGCCGACATAGGCGCTGTGGCGGTCCATGCCGGGGGTAGCGAGGACATGGGCGCGATCGACCGTCACGCCCTGCGATTTGTGGAACGTCGCCGCATAGCCATGATCGACATGGGCATAATCCTTCGTGTCGAACGCGACCCCGCGCCCGTCGTCGAGGCGCACCGCCATGCCCTCGGGCGATACTCGCTCGATCGTCGCCAGCGTGCCGTTCTTGACCCCCATGCCGCGCTCGTTGCGCAGGAACATGATGCGGTCCCCGGTCGCGAACTGCCGCTCGCCGCGCTCCGCCTTCACCGTCACGTCGTCGCCAAGGTCGCCGGATGCGCGCAACCGGTCGCGCGCCTCGCCATTCAGGCTCTGCACCTCGGCGTTAGTGTGGGTGAGGATGATCCGGCTCGTGCCCGGCTCCGCCTGACGCGCGCGATCCCAACCGTCCACCAGCTCGGCCCGGGCCTGCTCTCGGGTGTCGGCAGCGTGGACCATGCCCTTACCGTCATAGGCATGGATCGCCTCGCCGGTGCGCCCGGTCGCCAGCGCACGCGTGGCGTCGCGCTGCCAGTCCTCGCGCTGCCGGCGTATCTCGGTGATCTCGGCTGCGCCGTGGCGCTCGGTGACGCTGCGGAACGCTGCGCCGGCCTCGATCGCCTGCAACTGCTCGGGATCGCCGACCATCACGACCTTGGCCCCGGCGTCGCGGGCCTGGGACAGCACCCGCTCCATCTGGCGCGAGCCGATCATGCCGGCCTCGTCCACCACCAGCACATCCCTGGGGCCTAGCTGCTCGCGCCCCTGCCCCCACGCGTGTTCAAGGCTGGCGATAGTACGGGACTGGATACCGGACCCGCCCTCAAGGTTCTCGGCCGCGATGCCCGACAGCGCCGCGCCGCGCACCGTGTAGCCCTGCCCCTCCCATGCCTCACGCGCGACGCCGAGCATCGCCGACTTACCCGAACCAGCATAGCCGACGACCGACGCCAGACCTGCATCGCCAGTGACATGGTCGAAGGCGTCGCGCTGCTCGCCCGACAGGACAAGCCCTCGCCCCTCGGCTGCGCCGATCGCCGCGTCACGATGCCGATCGACGACACCATGTCCGTCGCGCCCCGCCAGCTCGTCGCTCGCGCGCTCAAGCCGGTTCTCCACCGCAATCATGTCGCGGCTGGTGAACCGCTCCTGGTCGCGGCCGTCCTTCCCCAATGCGACCAGTTCGGGTGATGCGCGCACCGCCCCCATCACCTGGTCGAACTGATCCTTGCCGTCGCTGTGCCGGAACGCGAACGTCGCAAGGTCGCGGGTGGTGAACGTCGCTTGGCTGCGCGTGATGGCGTCCAGCGCGACATTGGGATCGGCGATGATCTTCGCACCGTTCTCGCGGGCGATGCGCGTGTGATCCTCGATCCGCTCCGCCTCAAGTCCCTGCTCCGGTCTGCGCGATGCGGCCGGGCCGATCTTGTGCTGCGGCTCCAGCGCGATCCCCTGCGCCTCATAGCTGCGATGGTCGATCCGGCCCTCAAGCCCCAGCTCGGCCATGCGCTCATTGACGTGCGCGCTCCACGCCTCGCGCCAGTCCTTCAACAGCTCCGTGCTGTTCCAGTCGCGGTTCTTCTGCCCGAAGCCGTCCGGTCCCACGTCGCGCATCGTCATCATCACATGCGCGTGCGGCTTCGGGCTGCCGTCCTTCGCCTTGTCCCAATGCACGTTGAGGTCCGCGACCATCCCGCGATCGACAAACTGCTTTTTCACGAAATCGCGCGCGAGCTGGACGCCCTGCTTCTCGTTCATCTCGCGCGGAATCGAGAACTCCACTTCGCGAGCAAGCTGCGCGTCCTTGCGCTTCTCGCCTGCCTCCACCTCGTTCCACAAAGTTGTACGGTCGCTTAAACGCTCCGGCGCACCCTGCGGTAACATCACCTCGGAGTGGATGACGCCCGCCTTGTTGCTGAAATCGTGATCTCGGTTCAGCCGGTCGTCGTGCAGCTCGGATGCGGAACGATAGGCGGCGCTTGCGACGGCGCTCGTTCCGTTTGCCCGGCTCACAACTTTGGCGGAGAAATGGTAGATCGCCATGACGTTCTACACACTGCCATACTTAGCGCACGTCGGCAACGACGTATAAGCGCGCACTCACAATCCGCTACGCTCCTCGTGATTGACCTGGTGCTGCTTTATGATCGTTCTGGCTTTACCCGTCTGCTGGACGCGCTAAGATGCTGCCGACCGATGCGCGGAAGGGTAAAAGGCGATGCGGAAGGTTCGCGATTACGATGCCGAACTGAAAGTGCTGGGCGACAAGGCCCGCGCGCTCAAGGCGAAGCGGATCGAACAGCTCGGCCAGCTCGTCACCGCGACTGGCGCTGATGCGCTCGACGCGGAAACCCTCGCCGGCGTCTTGCTCGACGCGATCGGATCGAAGGATGCCAGCGCAAAGGAGGCATGGCGCGCGAAGGGCGCAGCCTTCTTTCAACGGCGTGGGCGCAAGGGTGCTGGCGCTGCTGCAATCGACGGATCGGGCGCTGCGGCTGAACCGGGCGGCGACGCTGCGGGCGGAAGCGGCGGAACGACGAACGGATAGCAGGGGCTGGGTCGTGCAACGTCGCGAACGAACACGCCATCTAATTGAGCTAGGCGGGCTGGTCCAGAAAGCCGGACTGGTCGAGCTGACCGACGACGATCGCGCTACCCTCTACGGAGCACTGCTTGATCTCGCCGGGCGTGGTCGCGGCGACCATTCCGACGACGTGCTGGCGCTATGGAAGCGACGCGGCAAGCGGGCGTTCGACGCGGAAGCGGAAGGGAGCCAAGCGCAATGAGAGATTTCGATATCGAGACGATCCGCCGCCAAGTCCGCGCGATGGATTTCGTCCGCGGCACGCCAGCGGAAGTCGCCATGTGGCACGAGGGCATGGCGGACTCGCGCGCCAACCTGGTGATCGAAAACATGATCCCGTCGCCGAACGACGATGCGTTCTTCGCAATGATGCTTGACGAAGGCGTGCCCCCTCCCCTCGTCTCGCAAATCTTGCTCCGGCTGCTCGATCATCCCGACGCCGATCGCTCATTACCGATCAGGCCCATTGCCGCCCCTGCCGTCGCGGGGATGGGTTCGGAAACGTTTTAGAATGCCGGCATTCGCCTATGCTCGATCCGGCAACGCCGATGTGTAACTGGCGGTGCAACTCGCCAGCCTGGTCGACGCAGGCTGTTCTGATATTGTGATCGACCGGACGCATGGCCGTCACCCACGCGATCTCCGACGACGTTCGACGTTGCTCGAAACATTGGGACCAGGCGACACGATCCTGGTCTACCGCCTTGACTGCCTGGCCGTCTCGGGTGTCGATCTCATCGCGACAATGGCCCGCATCCGGTCCCGAAACGCGGTGCTGCTGACGGCTGCCCCGGATGGTCCTAAAAACTTCTGCGATGATACAATCGACGCGATCGCATCAGCCTTCGATGCTTTGGCGAACGCCATACCAAGCGATAATCGCTCCCCTCGCTCGGCCGGTCGAACCGCCATCCTCGGTCTCGCCGACTGGCCACAAGTCCAGAAAGATTTCGAGGCCATGAGCGCGACCGCCGTGGCGAAACGGTACAAGGTCAGCCGATCAACGCTCTACAATTATATCGACCGGATGCGGCAGGAAGCTGATATTGTGAAGCGGACCACGTAATGCCCAAAACCGTCGATCGGAATGAACAAATTGCGGCCTTCGACACCGGATCCTTGCTGCGGACGGTGGATGATTTGGACGTGATGCGCGGTCATCTCAAAGGCGATAACTTCAATGCACCGGAGATGCGGCACGACCTGCTGCGCCTACACGGATTAGCCATGCGCTTCGTCAATGAGGGGCATACCAATCCGATCATGGCTGAAGAAATGTTCGATCTGGCGGCGGACCTTGAGTGTCGCATCCAAGACCTGTCCGACGCGCTGGTGAGGATGCTTGCTCCGATCCGAAGGCTGCAAGCATTGGAGCCGAGCGATCAAGTGAGACCGGGTTTTTGATGTGCTCAGCTTTGCAAAACGCTATCATATTTCTGATGTTGAGAAATTCCGAGCGTAACGACGCCCCGGTCATTACGCTTCTGCTGGGGAAGTGACATGGGCCTTGCGCGCGCCACCCGTAATCTCGCCCGCACCGCCCGTGCCAATCCGATGTGGGCCTTACTCGGCATCCTGCTCGCCCCTTTCCGGTTCGCCCGGCACATCATCGGTGTGGTCCTGTTCACGATGGTGCTGTTCGTGGCGCTATTCCTGCTGCTGATGCTGGCGATCTGGTACTTCGGCCTCGATAAGAACGGCGCTGTCGCTCAGCTTGGCGTGTTCGGGATCAGCGGTGCCGTAGTGCTGGTCATGGTCTGGATGTTTGTCCTGCCCCTGCTCCGCCGATTTGACTATGGTGACAGCGCCGACACGCACGGTTCGGCCCGCTTTGCCACAGCCGGTGAAGCCCAAGCCCTAAACGACGATAACGGCCTGCTGATCGGCCGCGACGTGAAGACCGGTAAGCCGATGCGCTATGCCGGTCCCGCCCATTTGCTCACGATCGCGCCCACCCGGACCGGCAAGGGCGTCGGCACGATCATCCCCAACCTGCTCGAATATCCGTTCGCGGTCGTCTGCATCGATCCCAAGGGCGAAAACGCCCGCATTGCTGCACGCCAGCGCGGGCGGTTCGGCCACGTCCATGTGCTGGATCCGTTCGGCGTCACCGGCCTCGCCTCGGCCGCATTCAACCCGCTCGATCGCATCGACCCGCACGGCCTCGATCTAGCTGACGACTGCATGACGCTCGCTGACGCGCTGGTCCACGACGCGCCAGGCGAAGCTGGCGACGCGCATTGGAACGAGGAAGCCAAGGCGCTGATCGCCGGCATCCTACTCCATATCATCACCACCGAACCGTCCGCGACGCGCACCCTGGACACGTTACGCGACCGGCTGACACTCGCCCCTGCCGCATTGGCAGCCCAACTTGCCGCAATGCAGGCGCAAGGTGGCCTGGTCGCGCGTGCCGCCAATCGTCAGCTTGGCAAATCCGATCGCGAAGCGGCCGGCGTGCTGTCTGCCGCGCAACGCCATACCCACTTCCTGGACTCTCCGCGCATGGCGACGGTGCTGGGGGGATCGGATTTCACGTTCGCCGGGTTGAAGGATGCACCGGCGACGGTGTTCTTGGTGCTGCCGCCCGATCGGCTCGCCAGCTATGCTCGCTGGCTACGGCTGTTGGTGGCGCAAGCCCTGACCGAGCTGTCGCGCGCGCCGGGTCGCCCGCCTTGGCCGGTGCTGTTCCTGCTCGACGAGTTCGCAGCCCTCGGCCGTCTCGAACCGGTCGAACGCGCGATGGGATTGATGGCAGGATACGGGGTCCAGCTCTGGCCGATCCTGCAGGACATCCACCAGCTCCGCGCGCTCTACGGGCAGCGCGCAGGCACTTTTCTCTCGAACGTCGGCGTCCTCCAGGTGTTCGGGGTCAATGATCAGGACAGTGCCAAGCTCGTCTCCGATCTGGCGGGGCAGGAAACCGTCGTGTTCGAGACGATGAGTCGCGCGATCGACGCGGAGGAAAGTGGCCTGTCCTTCGGGCAGCAGCATGTTGGTCGCGCCCTGCTCACCCCCGATGAAGTCCGCACACTACGGCCCGACCGCCAGCTCCTGTTCCTTGCCGGTCAGCGGCCGATCATCGCCAGCAAGCTGCGCTATTATGCCGATCGCGAGTTCGCCGGGCGGTTTGATCCCGCGTGATCGATCTCGGCTAAGTCGCTGGGCGGCAACTAAGGGGCAATTTCGGGGCATTGCACGAAAGTAAGCTTTACGTACCCGACTTCTCGAACAGCGTAGGCATGGCGGTCGCGAAGCAAACCTCCCCTGCCCCGCCAGCGTGCTTGCTCGCGACACGATACAGCCAGCGATCGCGCCCGCCGGTCAGGTCGAAAGAGGCGCGGTCGATCGACAGCACCTCGCCCTGCAGCATCATGCCTTCCCAGAACCAGTTCGATACCTCGATCGCTATTCCGCGCAACCGCTCGGTCTTTCATCGACCAGCCAGGTTTAGCCTTCAAGCCAGCTGAACCTCGCCTCGCGGCGGTTCTCGACGCGGAAGTCAGCCTTGATCGTGGTCGAGACCAGCTGATCGAGCGACTACCCAAGCAGCTCATAAGCCCGCTCTGTCGTCGGCCGTCCGATCGCGCGGAGCAGGTCGTAGGGCATCAGGCGGAGCTTGCGCGGCACGTTGTTGATCCCGCGCCACGCCATGTGGGCGAGCACGCTCGCACAATAGAGCAGGATGCCAGCGTACAGATCGTCGCCGTGCCGTAATCAGGGTTGCTAGAGACATAGACCCACAGCTTGCCGTCGGGACTGTAATAACCGATCGGCTTGACTCGCTTCCTCGCTTCGACATGGCAAAGCTAAAAAACGGGCGCTTCGTCGTCTCACGCTGAGGCCGCAGCGGAAGGTCGACGAGATGGGGAGGAATAGGTCGAACTGCTCGACACCCTATGACTGTCGACGCATGTCACGCCGTCACGATCCGAGTGTTTCCCGAGGAAATACTGTCGGGTCCGTTTTGGCAACCGTCCGCGCTGAGATCAACCGCTGTGTGTTTCCCCGGGGAAACACACTTACCGCTGCAGTCCGCGGCCTTCGGTCTTTATATGCGCTAGCGCCTGCCGCAGCGCGCCGACCAGCTCGTTGTTTCCGCCGCTCGTTCCGGCATGGAGCTGTATCGTCACGCCCTGTAGTTTGCTCGACTTAATGCTGAGTCCAAGACAGCTGTGCACCGTGGTCCAGGTGAAAGAGGGCGCTGCACTGCAGCTCCGAGACTATGGTCTACGACCTCAATCGCCGATCGGGCTCTCCCCATGTTTGCGCAGGACGTCATTGAAGGCTTCGGCCATCAGCGCCTGGAGGCTTCGACCTTGGCGACGCGCGAGCGTGTGCATTGCGAACGACATTTCGGGCGAGAAGAAGCCGGCGATCTGCTTGCGGCCCTGGCGGCTGGCGGGACCGGTGGTAGCCCCCTGCCCGCCTGTTCCCTGGCCGATCTGAGCCTGAGCGTTCTGGGCCTGCCCGACCGGAGTCTGGCCGGCATGGCTCGACGGCACCGCCACGACGGGTGCGGCGATGGATGCCGGAGGTGTGCGATCGCGCAGATTGGCGAACGAGGGCTTGCGGCTCATGCTGCGACTTTTCCTTTTCGCGCAGGTTTGGTGGTCAGTGTCGAAATGCCGACATGTCGACATGTCCACTCGTAGATCTGTCGAACATCATCGGCGGCCTTGCCGTTCGGCTCGAATTCCATGACCGTCCGTCCTTCGGCACTGGCGTGGCGGAACGCGGCGCGATCGGGAATCTGGATCGGACAGGCGGGCGTGCCGAAGCTTTCGACCAGCTCGCCGGCCTCCTGATAGATTCGCGGCGCATTGGGCGAGCCGGCGGTGAAGACGACAAAGGCCGGCTTGCGCAGCAATTGCACCAGCTTTGCGGTCGTCTGGATCGCCGAGAGATCGAACGCGCTGGGCCGGCACGGGATCAGGACCAGGTCGGCAATCTCGACCGCGGCGCGGGCGGCGCTGTCGGCATGCGGGGGCGTATCGATGACGATGAACTCGGCCCCCTGCTCCCTCGCCTGCGCGACCTTGGCGGCGAGCCGTGGCGGCGGGCTGTCGATCACTTCGGGTGGCGCCTCCTCGCGCCACGCCGCCCATTGGCTGGCGGTCGCCTGGGGGTCGGTATCGATGACGAGCGCGACCCGCCCGGAATCGTGCGCGGCGGCGGCAAGATGGAGCGCCAGGGTCGTCTTGCCGGCCCCGCCCTTCTGGCTGATGATTGCGATTGTCGTCATGTCAGACCCCCTACATGTCTACATGGCGACAAGGCAACAGGATCGGCAAGCGATTTGGTCACGGGAATATCCCCCTGCCCTTCCGTCGACGCTCTTCCCGGTCGACAGGTCCGTCGCATGAAACGCGCCGCCAACCGCTTGCTCCAGCTAGGGAGCATATGACGGCGAAGCCGGCATTCCAGGTTTGTCCTTTTATATTTGGGTCGTTTGGGTTTGGGCGTATCTTCCGGCGTCGTCAGACAAATGTACCGGCCGGCTAGGTCGGTTCGATATAAAGGAATCATATTAACTTAGGAGGGGTTGCGGATTGTTATGAGACTCGCGCTCACGACGGTCGATGCTCGCCCCAAGCTTGGCGAGCATCTTGCCCAATTGACCGCCGACGGTCGCAGCCGCCATGTCCCGGCACGATAATCCCGCGACCATCGCCGCGACCTCGGCGGTGCGGTCGATTTCGTGCTGCACCGCATCGTCGGGCAGGGGGGCAGGCCGCATCCAGCGCGGCATGAAGCCGAGAACGCGCTGGGGCAGGGTCGGGCGGTACGCGTTGGATGTCTGTCGATAGCGCGGCCCCGGGCCGTCCGCATCGATCCGCTTGAAACGGCGCTGACGAACGAGGAATCCGATGTCCTCGAGGATGTGGAGGGCGCGGGCGATGGTCGCACGGCCAAGGCTGGTCGCATTGGACAGGTGGTCGTAGCTCGGGAAGACCCGCCCGCGGTTGAGCCGGGCCAGCGTGAGGATCTCCTCATAGACGCGTACGGCGGCCGCGGTCAGCGTGACGATCCGGCGCTCGGCCGCGGTCAGGATGCGATCGCCGGCGCGAGCCTCGCGGCGCAGCTGGCGGCCCGCATCGAGCGTCCGCCGGGCGATCCGCAGCAATGTGTCGGTCTCGCCCTTGGCCGGCACCGCGAAGAACATCTCCTCGAAAGTCCCGGCCTCGATGCTGTCGCGCAGCACCGGCGCG
>Ga0265296_1003823_pt1 | contig 13585 bp, 17 predicted proteins | sample MunlanPumphouse1_FD_189073 | JGI IMG/M metagenome (GOLD analysis project Ga0265296, IMG submission 189073) | Groundwater microbial communities from a municipal landfill in Southern Ontario, Canada - Pumphouse #1 | ecosystem: Environmental > Aquatic > Deep subsurface > Groundwater | place... | reverse complement strand
TGACGCCGTCCTTGGTCGAGCGCGGGGCGCCGAAGGACTTCTGGATCACGACGTTGCGGCCCTTGGGACCGAGCGTCACCTTGACGGCGTCAGCCAGGATGTTGACGCCGCGCAGCATCTTGTCGCGGGCGTCGGTGTTGAATTTTACGATTTTAGCGGCCATGGGGCAGCTCCTATCTAAATGTTTTTACGAGAGAAACCGGAAACCCAGAGTGCTTACGAGAGCACGCCCAGGACGTCGGATTCCTTCATGATGATCAGGTCGTCGCCGTCGATCTTCACTTCCGTGCCCGACCACTTGCCGAACAGGATGCGGTCGCCGGCCTTCAGCTCCAGAGCGACGTGCTTGCCGTCTTCGTCACGGACGCCGGGGCCCACGGCGACGACTTCGCCTTCCTGGGGCTTTTCCTTGGCCGTGTCGGGGATGATGATCCCGCCCTTGGTCTTGGATTCTTCTTCAACGCGCTTGACCAGCACGCGGTCGCCGAGAGGACGAAACGCCATCTGATGATCTCCCAATAGGTGTCGATTAAGCCCCGGAACCTGCGGCTTTTGGCAGCCGCCATCCCCGAGTGCTAACGCGACAGGAGTTAGGGTGGGGCCCCGTCACCGTCAAGGGGCGTGAGCCTGTGAATCCGTCCGCCAGATGACTTGAAAATGAACAAGCCCCCTTGGGGTCGTTCAGCAGGCGTCGCTTAAAAAGGGGACAACGGATCAATCGGCTTTCGAAAGGAGCCCGCCATGAAAACCATTTCCAAGATCGGCGTCGGCGCTGTGGCCCTGACGATGCTGGCCGCCTCGCCGGTCGCGGCGCAGAATTATCGGGATCGCGATCGCGACAACACCGGGCGTGACGCGGTGCTCGGCGCCGTCGTCGGCGGCGTGGCGGGCGCCCTGATCGGCAACGGCGACGGACGCTATGTCGCCGGCGGCGCTCTGGCGGGCGCAGCTCTGGGCGCGGCGTCTTCGGACAGTGATCGCGACGGCTGCGGCTACTACCGCGGCGGCCGCTGCTATCGGAACCAGGGCCACTGGGAACGCGAACACGGCATCAACAGCCGCGACGGCTACTACAACAACGGGCGCTATCAGGGCCGCGATCGCTATGACCGCCGCCATGACCGTCATGAGAACCGCCGCGACTATCGCTACGACCGCCGCTGGTAGGTTCAGGCGTCAGATCACGAAAGGCCCGGCGGCGACGCCGGGCCTTTTTCATGCGCGGGTCAGCGAACGCCGACGGTCAGGGTATAGTTGGCGTGTTCGTCGCGGCGGGCGGCGTTGCGCATCAGATAGACCCGCACGACGTAGTCGCCGTTAGCCGGCAACTGGCCGCTGAATTGATTGCCTGAGGTCGAGCCGATGAAGAGGGCCTCGTCCTCGCCCTGTTTGGTGACGTTGAAATAGGCCGAGGCGTTGGTGGGTTGCAGCCGAACGTTCAGCGTCTGGCCGCGGCGGGCGCCCAGGACATAGTCGACCGTGTCATAGCCATGGATGTTGCCTTGCAGGGTGGTCGAGGACGCACCGCGCGCGAACTGGACCCGCTCGGTGCGGCTGTGATCCTGAGCGCCGGCGGGCAGGGCCAGAACGGCGGTCATGGCGGCGACGGCGAAGGCGGCGGGTTTGAGCATCGGAGTATTCCTGTTGAAGTTCATGGAACGGTAGAGCTGCCTCGGAGTTCCGCGATCAGTCTGCGTGCGCTTCCAACTTGATCTCCTAATCAGCCGAGAAGACTCATGACCCTGTTCAAGGCCCCCGTCGCCATCCTGTCCGTCGCCGCCCTGCTGGCGGTCTCCATTCCCGCCTACGCCCAGACGCCGCCGGACCTGCGCGATCTGGTCGGCGCCCGCGCCGGACAGGCCGAGGGAGCGGTGCAGAGCCGCGGCTATGAATTTGTCCGCACCCAGGAGGGCGGCGACAGCAAGTGGAGCTACTGGCGGCGCGGGAACGACTGCATCCAGATCACCACCACGGACGGCCGCTACGCCGCCATCGACCGGATGGACCGCAACCTGTGCGACGGCGGCGGGTCGCGCGACAACGGCGGCAATACGGCAGCCGCCGTCCTGGCGGGCGCGGCGGTGATCGGTCTGGCGGCGGCCCTGGCGCACCATAACCGCAACCACGACAACCGCGACGACAGCCATGACGAAGACTATTCGCGCGGCTATCAAGACGCCCTCTATGGCGCGACCTACGACCGCAACGACAGCGAGAGCTATCACGACGGCTATCTGGCGGGCGAGGCCGAGCGCAGCAATCGTCGCGCGTCCAACACCGACCACGTCCGCCGCGCGCCGTGGGCGGCGCAGCAGGCCTGCTCGGCGCGCGCCGACGACTTCCAGAACCGGCCCCGCGGCAGCTCGGCCCCGATCAGCGTGCGCGATCTCGGCGGCGGCGATTGGCGGATGGTGATGGGGACCGGCCCCTATCGCTCGGTCTGCGTCGTCAGCAACGACGGTCGGGTGCGCAGCATCGACCCCTATTGATCGCTGACGTTCGTCAGGCGAGCAGCCGGGTCAGCAGGGCCGCCGTCGAGGGATCGAGGTCGGGTGAGGGAGCGCCTGCGGCCACGTCCTTGAGCACCGCCTTGGCCAGGACCTTGCCCAGTTCGACGCCCCACTGGTCGAAGCTGTTGATGTCCCAGATCACGCCCTCGACGAAGGTCTTGTGCTCATAAAGGGCGATCAGGGCGCCCAGGGCCTGGGGCGTCAGCCGGTCCATCAGGATGGCGGTCGAGGGGCGGTTGCCGGGGAAGGTCTTGTGCGGGGCCAGGCGGTCGGCCTCGGCCTCCGACGCGCCTGAGGCGAGCAGTTCGGCATGGGCCTGGGCCTCGGTCTTGCCCTGCATCAGGGCCTGACCCTGGGCCAGGGCGTTGGACCAGAGCGGGCTTTCCGAGGTCTGTCCGTCCGTGGAGGCGACGATGACGAACTCGGCCGGGACCACCTGCGGTCCCTGATGGATCTGCTGGAAGAAGGCATGCTGGCCGTTGGTGCCGGGTTCGCCGAAGACGACGGGGCAGGTCGGACGACCGACGGGCGCGCCGTCGCGGCGCACCCGCTTGCCGTTCGACTCCATCTCCAACTGCTGCAGGAAGGCGGGCAGGCGGCGCAGGCCGTGGGCGTGGGAGCGACGGTGCGGGCGGGGCGGCGAAGGCCGTCGACATTATAGATCTGGGCCAGGGCCAGCAGGACCGGGGCGTTGGCCTCCAGCGGGGCCTCAAGGAAGTGCCGGTCCAGTTCGGCGGCGCCGTCGAGGAAGGCCTGGAAGACGTCCCAGCCCAGGCCGATGACGCAGGACAGGCTGACCGCCGACCACAGGGAGTAGCGGCCGCCGACCCAGTCTCGGAAGGCGAAGGTGCGCCCGCAGCCGAAGGCGGCTGCGCGCTCCGGCGCGGCGGTGACGCCGATGAAGTGCTTGGCCATGCCGTCGGCGGGCAGGGTGGTGGCCAGCCAGGCCTTGGCGGCCTCGGCGTTGGCCAGGGTTTCCTGGGTGGTGAAGGTCTTGGAGACGACGACGACCAGGGTGGTCTGGGGGTCCAGCCCGGTCAGGGCCTCGGCCATGTCGCGCGGATCGACATTGGCGACAAAGCGGACGTCGATGGCCGGGTCGAGCGGGCGCAGGGCGTCCCAGATCAGGCGCGGGCCCAGGTCGGACCCGCCGATCCCGATATGAACCACAGTCTCAAACGACCGGCCGGTGGCGCCCGTCTCGATGCTGGACCGGACGGCGTGGGCGTAGTCGCGCATCTGACCGCGCACGGCCTCCACCTCGGCCGAGACCGCGTCGCCAAGGGCGTGGAAGTCGGCGCCGGCGGGGGCGCGGAGGGCCGGGTGCAGGACCGCGCGGCCCTCGGTGGAGTTGATGGCTTCGCCGCCGAACAGGGCGGCGCGACGGCCCTCGACGACGGCGGCGCGGGCCAGGGCCAGGGCGGCGTCGAAGCCGTCGCGGGTCCAGCTCTGCTTGGACAGGTCCAGATGCAGGCCGGCGGCGTCCACCGTCATGCGCGACAGGCGGTCGGGATCGGCGACGAACTGGTCGAGGATGCGGGCGTCGGCGTCGCGGCGGGCGACGGCTTCCAGTTCTGTCCAGGCGGCGTGCGGCATCAGCGTCTCCCCCTTCCGACCGTCCCGAACAGGGCTGGTACGGCGCTTGCAGGCCCCTGTTTACGGCTCAGGCCGAGAAGAGTTCAATCAATGACCGGGTCAACATGGGTTTCCACGCGGGATTCCCGACCCGGCCCCCAGTGAAGGGATGCCCCATGTCCTGCGGAATTATACTCGCCGCCGTGCTGATGCTCAGCGATCCGTCCGTGGCCGAAGCCGCAGCCGTGGCGCCGGTCGCCGCCGACGCGCCGGTCTCGGTGGCGCACGAGCCCTTGTTCGCCGACCTGGTGACGCGTTCAGGGTCGCTGAAAGTCATCGTCGACGGCTGGATCGCCTCGGGCGAGGCCGACGCCGAGGGCTTCCTGACCGGCGCCGCCTTCACCGGCTTCAAGGCCCAGGCGGCGGAACTGGCCGCGCGCGATCTTCAGGGCCACCTGGTGCTGAAGGAACGCGGCACGGACAACGACCTGAAATGCATCCTGCGCGGCATCTCGGAAGACATGCCCAAGAAGGTCGCCGCCGTCGAAGCCGCCCCCAACGCGGCTGAACGCAAGGTCGCGCTGGAAGAACTGGCCTATCTGCTGAACGACAACGTCGAGGTCATCACCGCGCCGCCTAAGCCGGCTGTCTGAAAGACAGCAGGCTTAGGCTTTCTTAGGGAGGCCTATCGCCCTTCGGGCTACTTGAGGCCCGCTCCCCTATCGTCAGCGGAGCGGAGAGGGGAACGCCCAAGACGCCTCGGCTGGCTCAGTCCTTCGCGGCGCCAAGGGCGTCGATGATCAGGCCTTCGGTCAGCAGTTGCGGCAGGATGCGCGGTTCAGGCTTTCCGGGCGTGTAAAGCAAGTAGAGCGGCACGCCCGAGCGGCCGTGGCGCTCCAGTTCCGCGGTGATGGCGTCGTCGCGGCGGGTCCAGTCGGCGACCAGATAGACGGCGTCGTGGGCTTTCAACGTCTCGGCGGTGCGGCGCGAGCTCAGGGCCGCGCCCTCGTTGATCTTGCAGGTGACGCACCAGTCGGCGGTGAAGTTGACCAGGACCGGACGGCCCTCGGCCAGGGCCGTCTGCACCGCCTCGGGCGACCAGGGTTGCGAGGCCAGGGGGCCGGAGGGTTCGGCGGAGGCGGGACCGGCAAGCGGGGCGCTGCGGGCGGCGATCCCGGCGAGGCTAAGCCCCAGAACCAGCACGCCCAGCCCGGCGAGACCGGGCAGGAGGCCGCGATGGCCAAGGGTGCGCGCGGCCTGGAAGCGCCCGGCCAGCCACAGGCCCAGCGCCAGCATCAGGCCGGCGGCGAACAGAAGCGCCAGGGCGTCGCCGCCGGTCTGACGCGCGAAAACCCAGACCAGCCACAGGGCGGCGCCGTACATGGGGAAGGCCAGCAGGTTTCTGAGCCCTTCCATCCACGGGCCGGGACGCGGCAGGCGGGCCAGCAAGCCGGGACTGAGGCTGATCAGGACGTAGGGCAGGGCCAGGCCGAGGCCCAGCATGAGGAAGACCGCCAGGGCCATGGGCCAGGGCATCAGCAGGGCGGCGCCGAGCGCAAAGGCCATGAAGGGGGCGGTGCAGGGCGCGGCCACCACCACGGCCAGAACCCCAGTGAAGAAGGCGCCGAGCGCGCCGGGCAGACGCGACATCGGCCCCGAGCCGGCGCCTTGCAGGCCGGCGCCGATGTGGAAGACGCCCGACAGATTCAGCGCCACGGCCAGCATCAGCAGGGCCAGACCGGCGACCACGCCCGGCGACTGCAACTGGAAGCCCCAGCCCAGGGCCTGACCGCCGGCGCGCAGGGCCAGCAGCGCCCCGGCCAGGATCAGGAAGGTCGTCAGCACGCCCGCGAGGAAGGCCAGGCCGTCGCGGCGCGCCTCGCCCGGATGATGCGCCGAGCGGCTGAGCGCCGCCGCCTTCATCGCCAGAATCGGGAAGACGCAGGGCATGAGGTTGAGGATCAGGCCGCCGAGCAGGGCGAACAGGGCGGCCTGAGCAAAGGCGGCCAGATCGACGGGGGCCTGGGCCGGGGTTTCGCCGCTGGTCAGGGCGCCGGCGCCGGTCGCGCCCGGCAGAGCGGGGCCGGGCGTTGCGGAGATCTCCCAGGCGCCGAGGTTGGTGGCGAGGACGCCGGCGATCGGTCCCGTCAGACTCTCGGCGGACAGGCTGCGTCCGGCGGCGACGGCCAGGGTCAGGCCGTCCGGGCCGCGCTGTCCGGTCTGGATGGCGGCGTGGTCGATGACGCCGCCTTCGAAGGGGTAGAAGTAGGCCCATGTCGGCGCGACGCCGGCCAGAGGTCCGCCAGTCGCGGTCAGGGTCAACTGGCCGTCCGTGAACTGGGCGCGGGCCTCGATCCCGGCGGGACGCGGGGCCGACTGGATGACGGACTGGATGGCCGCGCCATGGCGCGGGTCCAGCGGCGCGGCGCCGTCCTGAACCTTGAGGTCCAGCGCCAGATCGAGGTCTTCGGGCACGCACATCTGGTCGCTGCAGACGAAGACGTGGGCGACGACCTTGAGCCGCAGCGTCTGGCCGGGGCGAGCGTCGGCGGGGATGTCTATCGGAACAGGCAGGAAGACGGCGTCGGAATAGCCGTAGTTCATCAGGCCTTGCAGGCGTTGACGCTCGGGCAGGGGCCAGACGATCTGGCCGGCCTTGACCCCGGCGGGCAGGGTCCAGTCCAGGGTGGTGGGGCCGCCGGAATCCCCCTGGTTGCGCCAATAGGTGTGCCAGCCGGGCTGAATCTTCTGGCGAACGGCGACGATGGCGGTCGAGCCGGGCGCGGCCCAGGCGCTCATCGGGACCAGCTCAGCCTCAATCCGCTCGGTGCGTTGCGGCCCGGCGGACGGGGCGGCGGCGCCCGCCTTGAGGGCTTCGTCCAGGGCGGAGGGCGCAGCGGCGGCCGAGGCGGCGAAGGTCAGCCAGACGAGGAGGGCGGCGAGCAGGCGCAAGGGGCGGAGGACCAGGCGGTTGAGAACGAGCCGAGACCTTAGCCGCCGCGCGCGCCGACAACCACCGCCGACGTGGGCGGCGGCGCGAGACCGACTGACGCAACCTTCGTGGGAAGCTTAGGTCCTCGGCCTGGCCTCGATCAGCACTTCGGTGCGGCGGCGCAGGGGATCGTTGACGCCATTGACCTTGGCCCCCTCGGCGCCGGCGCCAGTGACTTCGAAGGCGGGGGCGGGCAGGCCGACCACGGCCAGAGTCTCGGCCACCGAACGGGCGCGCTGTTCAGACAGGGTCTGATTGGCCGCCGCCGTGCCGCTGCGGGCGTCGGCCAGGCCCAGGACCTGAACCTTGGTGACGTCGCAGCCCTGAAGCTGGGTGGCGGTCAAGCTGATGGCCTCGCGCGCGGCGTTAGTCAGGCGGGCCTGGTCCTGATCGAAATAGACCTCGAACCGCTTGGCGCCGCAGGCGGCGGGATTGCTCACGAGATCGCTGCGCGTCTTGTAGACGCCGGGTGCGGCGCAGCCCGCCAGCAGCGTCAGGGTCAGTCCAGCGGCGACAACAGGGAGGATCGTTTTCATTATTCAGCCCTCAGAACAACGCCCAGCCCCGGGCGCAAAAACAGACGCAGCAAGAAAAAAGGGCGGCCCGCGCTAACGGACCGCCCCTTGAACCTGACCCGAAAAACCTCCGGGCGCCAGTCGCCTCGGAGCCTGATCGGTTGAGGAGAAATCGCTTTGCGGTTTCTCTGACGCCGTGAATCAGGCTCCTGCACGATGCTGGAGCGAATATCTGGGTTCGGGCGCGACCGCGTCCGAACCGATTTCGCTCTAGTAGCGACGCTGGCCGTTCTCCCAGTAGCACTCGGTCTGGCGGTTATCGTAGCAGTAGTAATAACGGCCCTGGTTGTCGCGGTAGCGCTGCTGGTTGTTGCGGTCCGAGTTGGAGCCGCGGATGGCGCCCGCAGCGCCGCCGGCGAGAGCGCCGATGGCGGCGCCGGTGGCGGCGTTGCCGCCGCCGACGTTGTTGCCGATGATGGCTCCGGCGACCGCGCCGATGCCGGCGCCGATGGCGCCTTGGCGCACGGCCTGGTCGTTGTTGCCGCCGCCGTAGTACGGGTCACTGGCGCAGGCGGTGACCAGAAGGCCGGCGCCGGCGATGGCGATAATCGCCTTGTTCATGGATCTGTCCTTCATCCCGAGGGGGCTCCCCTGAAGTCCACAGAACGCAGGGCAAAGGCGACGGTTCCGAGGCCAAGGACCAAGCTTTGCATTATTTTGTTCGAAGAGCCCGGGTTGGACGGAACCGGGCCGTGAAACGAGGCGTTCGCCGCCCATGACCGACGCCACCGCGCCTGCCGAGCCTTCTGCAAGGCCACGCCTTAGCCCTCATGTCGCAATGAAGAGGGTGACGATTCTGGTCAATCCGCTGTCCGGCGGCGTCGGGCCCCAGGCCGCCGCCGAGGCCGAAGCCATTCTATCGACCTATCCGCTCGAGGCGACCGTCGTCACGCTGGAAGGCCCCCGGATCAAGGATCAGATCGGTGAAGCCCTGGCGTCCAAGCCGGACGTGCTGTTCGTGCTGGCCGGCGACGGCACCGCGCGGTCGGTGGCGACCCGAGCCGGGGCCAAGGGGCCGCTGATCGCGCCCCTGCCGGGCGGAACCATGAACATGCTGCCAAAGGCCCTGTACGGCACAGGGGACTGGAAGCTGGCGCTCAAGCGGGCGCTGGAAGAGGGCGCGCCGCAGGCCGTATCGGGCGGGGTGGTGGAGGGCGAGGCCTTCTATTGTGCGGCCATCCTGGGGGCGCCCGCACTGTGGGCGCCTGCGCGCGAGGCCATGCGCACCGGCAAGCTGAAGCTGGCATGGCTCTATAGCCGCCGGGCGTTGAACCGCGCCTTCAGCGGCCATATCCGCTTCAGCCTGGACGGCAGGGCCAAGCGTCGGGCCGAGGCCCTGGTGTTGATCAGTCCGATGATTTCCAAGGCCATGGACGAGCCCGTGGGTCTGGAAGCCGCCGCGATGAACACCGCCGATGCGGCCCAGGCCTTCAGACTGGCGGCCCACGCCCTGTTCGACGACTGGCGTCATGATCCCAATGTGACCACACAGGCGGCGCGCTGGATCACGGTTTCCGCCCGCTCGAAAATCCCGGCGGTGATCGACGGCGAACCCATGCTTCTGGGGCGCAACGCCAGCATCGGCTTCTTGCCGAGGGCCTTCATGGCCCTGGCCCCCCTGCCCCCGGCGGCGGAAGACAGCGTCTGATGGGGCGGGTGCTCCAGTTCTCGGACGTGCATTTCGGTTGCGAGCATGTTCACGCCGTCGCCGCCGCGCTCGACTACGCCCACGCGACTCCGCACGATCTGGTGCTGATCACCGGCGACATCACCCAGCAGGGCTTTCCCGCAGAATTCGCCGCAGCGGGCGAATGGATCCGGGCCATGCCGCAGCCGGTCTTCGTCACCGTGGGCAATCACGACGTGCCCTATTGGGACGTAATGGCGCGGCTGTTCTGGCCATGGCGGGCCTTCGAGCGGGCGACCGGCCACCCGGCCCACGACCATGAGTTCCGCCGGGACAATCTGATGGTGCGCGGCGTGACCACGGCGCGGGGATGGCAGGCGCGGCCCAACTGGTCAAAGGGGGTCATCGACCTGGACCAGACCCGGCGGGCCGCCGAGGCCCTGCGCCATGCGCCGATCGGGGCGCTGCGCATCCTGGCCTGCCACCACCCGCTGATCGAGATGATCGGCGCGCCGATGACCGGCGAGGTCAAGCGCGGCGACAAGGCGGCGCTGATCTTCGCCGAAGCGGGGGTGGACCTGATCACCACCGGCCATGTCCATGTGCCGTTCGCGCTGGGCATCGACCTGTCGGATCGCTGTTCCTACGCCATCGGCTGCGGGACCCTGTCCCACCGTGAGCGCGGGGCGCCGCCGAGCTTCAACCGCATCGACTGGGATGCGCATGAGATCGTGGTGACGGCGGTGGCCTGGACCGGGCAGAGGTTTGAGGATCATCAGACCTGGCGCCTGCCGCGTCGTCAGGACACGCGCCGGGCCGAGACAGCGCCTGATCCCGCCACGCCGGGCCAGATGGAAGCCGCCGACACCTGAACGCCGGACACGAAAAAGGCCCCGGCTATCGCCGGGGCCTTTTCCTTTGTAGCCAAAGGCTGCGTCAGATTCGCGGTCCGCGACCGCGCATCCCGCCGACGACCAGCGAAACCACGAACAGGATGACGGCGATGATGGCGATGAATTTCGCGATCTCGAACGACATGCCCGAGATACCGCCGAAGCCGAGAACAGCAGCGACCAAGGCGACGATAAAGAAAATGATGGCCCAGCGAAGCATGGACGACCCTCCGAAACGTTGTTGACGAGAGCAAAACCATCGACCCCTCCCGTCGATCGTTCCGCCTGACTTAACAACGCCCCGGAGGCTTGGCCGTTCCGTTCTTTTTATCGACGGCGCGGACGGCTTTTTTCAGTAAAGGCCGCCGCCACCATGGTCGCCAGGGCCGGATTGCGCAGAAAGATCCAGCCGCCGGCCAGGGCCGCGACCGTGCCGAGCACGGGGCGCTGCTGGAACAGGTGCAGGGCGCGCATGCCCAGGCCTTCTGGCTCATAGTCCTCTTCGTCCTCTTCGCCCTGCGCCCGGCGCACGAAGACGAGGGCGATGATCAGGGCGATCACTGCGAAGAGGGCCGAGGTGATGGCCGCCGCCGCCAAAGGCGGAACCACCAGCGACAGCAGATAATAGACCGTGGCCCCCAGGGCGACCATGGCCACGAAACCCGCGCCGGCGGCGACGAAGGTCGCGACCGCGCGATTGACGAGCCCCCGCCCGAACATCAGCGGCGACGACCGGCGATGAGCAGGCCCAGCACCAAGCCGACGCCCAGAGCAATGGCGGTGGACTGCACCGGACGTTCCTGCACGCGCTCGACGACATAGCGCTGGGCTTCTTCGAAGCGCTCGGCGGCGTCGTCGTAATATTCACGACCGCGCACGCGGGCGTCGTCGTAGTAGCCGCGGGCCTTTTCGCGCAGTTCCTCGCCCTGCTCGCGCAGGCGGGCTTCGGCTTCGGCGGCCTTTTCCTTCAGGCGCTGCGTTTCCTCGCGCGCGCCGGTCTTTAGATCCTCCTTGAGGGTCTTCAGGTCGTTCTTGATGTCTTCCCGAGCCTTGGTGGTGGCCATGATGCGCGCTCCGCTGCGTTTGAAAGCTTGACGATTAAATAGAGAACCCCCGCCCCGAACGCCACACCGACGACCAAGGTTCCTGCAAGGCAGCACCGATCGGTCGCGGCGCACGCCGTGTTCTGGCGTCGGACAGGGCGTCGTCCTAGAACAACGTCATGACCCAATGGCTGTTCCCTCCCGCGCCGACGCCTTCCCTGCCCATTGTCGGCGAAGCGCGTCGTTTTCCCGTTCGCCGCGTCCTGTGCGTCGGCCAGAACTACGCCGCCCATGCTCGCGAAATGGGCGCCGATCCGAACAAGCCCGCGCCCTTCTTCTTTTCTAAGCCCGCCGACGCCCTGGTCGTGGACGGGGCCGATCCGGCCTATCCGTCGGCCACGGCCAACCTGCATCATGAGGTCGAACTGGTCGTCGCCGTGGGCGAGGGCGGCGCTATCGTCGGTTGGGCCGTCGGCGTCGATCTGACGCGGCGCGATCTGCAATCGGAAGCGAAAGCCAAGGGGCGACCTTGGGAGGCCGGCAAGGCGTTTGACCAGTCGGCGCCCTGCGGCGCCCTGACGCTGGGCGTCCTGCCTGACCCCGACGCGATCATCGAACTGAAGGTCAACGGCGAGACGCGCCAGTCGGGCCGTCTGTCCGACATGATCTGGGACCCGGCGGGCGTTCTGGCCCAGGCGAACGCACTGTGGACCGTGCAGCCCGGCGACCTGATCTTCACCGGCACGCCCGAGGGCGTCGGGCCTCTGGTTCCCGGCGACCGGGTCGAGGCGACCATCGACGGTCTGGCCCCGCTTAGCTTCACGGTGCAGCCATGATCCTGCACGGCTACTGGCGCTCGGGCACCAGCTATCGCACCCGCATCGCCCTGGATCTGAAGGGGCTGACCTATCAGACGGCGCCGGTCGATCTACGCACGGGAGAACAGAAGTCCGACGCCTATCTGGGACTGAATCCGCAGGGCCTGGTCCCGGCCCTGGAGACCGACGACGGTCTGATCCTGACCCAGAGCCCGGCCATTCTGGAGTGGCTGGAGGAGGCCCATCCGACCCCGGCCCTGCTGCCCTCGAACGCCGCTGACCGGGCCGTGGTGCGCGCCATGGCGGCCCTGATCGGCTGCGACATCCATCCGCTGAACAATCTGCGTGTGCTGAAGGCGGTGCGGGAACTGGGGGCCCATCAGGCGGGGGTGGATGCCTGGGCGGGGCGCTGGATCATGGACGGCTTTGCGGCGCTGGAGGCCCTGGTCGTGCGTCACGGCGAGGGCTGGTGCTTCGGCAGCGCCCCGACCTTCGCGGACTGCTACCTGATCCCGCAAATTTATTCGGCGCGGCGTTTCAACGTCGATCTGACCGCATTTCCGCGTCTGCTGGAGATCGAGATGCGGGCGGACCTGCATCCGGCCTTCATCGCGGCGCATCCTGATAATCAGCCGGATGCGGATTAAGCCTGTTCGTTCACCAACGGCATTGATTTCAGTCAATCTCCCTTAAGCTTTGGCGCGGAATATCGGCGTCGTGAGATTCGCCGTCCCGCCCTCTCCAGCCGACCGGCTCGCCATCGCTGTGGTGACTGAGCCCGAACGGTCCCGACCGCTGCCCCCCGGCCAGCGGGAGGACGCCATGCGCCATCTGCTGCAAACGGCGGGCGACGCGGGCGTCGGCCTGGTCGCGACCCGGCCGGAGGGCGACGTCGAGCGCCTGCTGGGTCAGGCCTGGCCCTTCCCTTCGCCCTTCCGCGTCACCGCGCGCACCGTGCCCCTGGCCGACGGTCTGGACCGGGTCGAGGCCCGCGCCCGGCGTTCTCTGGAGCGCATGGGCCTGCCGCGCGGCGACGCCGTCCTGGTGCAGAACGCCGCCGATCTGGCCGGAGCCGAGGGCCGCGCTCTGTGGGGCCGGTTGCAGGCGCTGAAGGAGCGGGGGATCTTCCGCAAGATCGGCTTCGTCGCCACCGTCGAGGACGGTCCGGCCCTGATCGCCCGCCGCTTCCAGCCCGACGTGGTGCAGGTCGCCTGTAACATTCTGGATCAACGCGCCGCGCGCAGCGGGGTCATCGAGGCCCTGGCCGGACAGGGCGTCGAGGTGCATCTGGCTTCGGTCTTCGCGCAAGGCCTGCTGTTCGCCAACCGCGACAGCCTGCCGCCCGAAATGGCGGCCCACGGCATGGCCCTGTCGCGCACGCGTCGCCGTCTGGCCGAGGCGCGGGTCGATCCGATGCAGGCGGCCCTGGCCTATGCCCTGAACCTGCCCGGCGTGGCCTCGGTGATCGCCAGCGTGGCCTCGGCCGCCGAACTGCGCGCCATCGTCGCCGCCTCGCACGCGGCCAAGCCCGACATCGACTGGGACGCCCTGG
>Ga0265296_1003821_pt1 | contig 13597 bp, 15 predicted proteins | sample MunlanPumphouse1_FD_189073 | JGI IMG/M metagenome (GOLD analysis project Ga0265296, IMG submission 189073) | Groundwater microbial communities from a municipal landfill in Southern Ontario, Canada - Pumphouse #1 | ecosystem: Environmental > Aquatic > Deep subsurface > Groundwater | place... | reverse complement strand
CAGAAGATTTATTCTTTCTGCCCTTTCACATTTTTACCTCTTCTTCTTCCACTCTTCGTCCTGCCGGACGAGAAGATTTTTTTTATTTTTTTTATCTAAAAGAATCGATTCTACTGCCCTTTCCATTCGCATCCCTTGCGAACCTTTGATAAGCACCAGATCATTTTTTTGCACAAAAGTTTTTAAGAATTCTCCTGCTTCTCGCGAATCCAAAAATTCAAAAACTTTATCTTCATTCATGCCCGTTTCTATCGCCCCTTCCTTTATTTTCTTCGCCCTAGCGCCAACTACGATGAGTACATCAACATTTTCTTTTACAACTTTACCCACATTTTTATGGGCTTCTTCTGTATGCTTGCCAAGCTCTAACATATCGCCTAAAACAGCAATTTTTCTGCCAGAGTTTTTTACTTCCCCTAAAGTTTTTAGAGCAGATTCGCAGGCAAAAGGAGAAGAATTATAAGTATCATCTATTATCAAAGAATCATTTATTCCCTTCAAAAGACGCATTCGTCCGGGCGGAACATTATAATTTTTTAATTTATCCACAGCATCCAGCATGTTAAATTTTAAAATAGAAGAAAGGGCTAACGCTCCGAGAGAAGCATAAACATGATTTTTGCCAAATACTCCTTCAATCACAACCGGCAGACTATTTCCATCTTCATCTGCTCTAAAAATCAAACCGTCCGGTATTCCTTTGTCGGTGTAAAAAATACTATCGCCCGAGCCTCTAACATTTGAATCTTCCTTAAAGCCAAAAGTTACAACGCGGTTTTTTGTTTTTTCCTTCATTTCAGATACTGCTTCATCATCATTGTTTAATATCAAAAGACCATCTTTTTTAAGAGTTTTTATCAGTCCGCTTTTTTCTTCCACCAGATGCTTATGCGAATCAAAAAATTCAATATGGGCTGGAGTTTCTCCTATGGCTGTAATAATGACCACATCTGTTTTAAGCCATAAAGCAGTACGTTTCATATCGCCCGGTTTTCCAATGCCCACTTCCAATACAAGCCATTTAGGATATTTATGAGGCCAAACAAAAAGCCACAGCCCTTTTAAAATATTCAAAATCCACACAAAAGGATTATTCCATCCATTCGGACATCCTAAGACAGTAAGGGGCAAACCTAACTCACTGTTAAAACTTTTTTCACTTTTGCGAACATAAGATACGCCAGAAATTACGGCATAAATCGCATCTTTAGTGGAAGTTTTGCCGACTGAGCCTGTAATAGCGATAATTTTCGGCTTATACTTCCAAAGCACCAGTCGCGATTCCGCCTGCAATATATATGCCAATGTTTTTTTAACGGTCGTTCGCATGAATGATTTTAAATGAATGAAACAAGTATTAAAATCTTCACCCTGTTAAATAAAATCTTCCAGATTTTAAATTTTATTTTATAAAATTTATTTAACAGGGTCAGGAAAATTATATTCGCTTCGCTTATTAATTTTCACCGATCTGGTGGAACTTCGTAATAACTAATCAGAAATTTTGTAATACTCATAAAAGGGTCTGCCCAAGTCTGCACTGCATAAGGCACGCCCTTTGGATTAATTGCATAAAGAAAAATTATAAATTTGGGATCGTAGGCTGGAAAATATCCGAAAAAAGAATGGGTATGTCTATCTTCATAATAGCCCCCTGTTTCATTATTAGCAACTTGGGCGGTACCAGTTTTTACTGCCACACTATAATGCTCCAATTTTGCAGTCCCTCCTTGAATGGCTTTATCCATTATATTCACCAGCATTCTGGTAATCTCCGTCCCAGTCGCTTCAGATATTTTCACCGGTATTGTGTTATAGGTCATATTTTTTTCTGCACCATTGTTATATTTTATTTTTTGGACAAGATGCGGTACAACTAATTTACCTCCATTTGATAATGATGCCAGTGCTCGTATTATCCCCATCGGAGTTAAAGCAATTCCTTGGCCAAAGGCAGCGTTAGCATATTCAATATCGCGTGGACTATTTATGATGTTGGAAACCAAGCCACTTGTTTCATTTGGCAAATCAATTTCGGTTTTTTCTTTAATGCCATAAGAAAGCAAATAATCCCGTAGTTTTTCTTTGCCTAATTTTTTGTAAACAAAAACCATGCCGGTGTTTAAAGATTGGCTTAAAACTTCCTGCATATTCACCACTCCGCGAGCTTTCTTGTCAAAATTAAATATTTCTTTATTTTCAACTATGACGGAACCTTTATCATCGTAAGTAGTGTCTGCTGTCACTACCCCTGCATCCAAGGCACCAGCCATAACCAAAGGTTTAAACACAGACCCAAACTCAAAAACATTTTCCACCAAGGGATTAGAAAAAGTGGAAGTAGTTTTAACTTTAGAAAAATTATTAAGGTCAAAATCGGGTTTGCTACCAAGCGCATAAATAGAACCGTCTTGCGGATTCATAATTATCCCGCCAATTGAATCAACATTATATTTTTCTTTCACATTGCCAAGAGTTTTTTCCAAAAAACTCTGAACAGAAGGCTCGATGGTTGTTATTACATTTCCTTCTTTAGAATCATCACTAAACAAAGTTTCATTGATGTTAGAAAAGACTTCGGCAAAAAAATTAATATAGGGATTGTTTTCATCTCTGGAAAGTTCTCCGTCGTATTGCCTTTCCAAACCGTAGCGTCCTCCCAAATCGTCCCCTTTATAGGCCACAAAACCTAATGACTGCGAAGCCAAATTGCCTCCGGGGTAGAAACGCCATTTTTCTTTATAGATGGATAAACCAGGAATTTTTAAGAGGGTTATCGCATCCGCTTGTTCTTTGGAAAGACGATTGGCTAATTCTTCATAAGGATCATTTTCTCTCCCCGTTTTTGCCAGAAATTCATCATAATCAAGAGTTATTATTTTTGATAATTCTTCAAAAACCAATTCTTTATCAAGAATTTTAATGGGGTTGATAGCTACTTTGAATCCAGTAGTTTGGGTAGCAGCGGAAACAAGTTGCCCATCCCGGCGCTCAAAATAAATAGTCCCGCGTTCAAAAATATTGGAAGACGGAGTGGAATATTGCCTGTCTGCTCGTTCAGAATAAGAATTGCTATGCACCACTTGCACCAAAAAAAGTTTAGCTATCAGGATTAGGGCAAAAACTGCAATACAAAAAAATATAACTCTAGTGCGAAAAAGAAAACTATATTTCATTTTTAGCAATGTTTATACTGCCAAGAGAAGTTTTACGAGTTGCATATTTTGCTTTTGTATCCTTAAAACCAAGAGAGTATGCAAGATTAAGATCAACTTTTTGAGATATAGAAAGATATTCTAGCTCTAAATTTCCAACTTCATTTGATAATGTAAGAGTACGCTCTTCAAGCGCTTTGCGTTCTACAATGTTGAAAACCATATTTCCTAAAAAGAAAACATAAAAAAATATAAGAATTCCAAGTATCCAAAGCATAATATTCAAAACTCGCCTTTGTAAATCACCATTATCAATGATATTCACATTACTGGCATAATTTTTTAGTTTTAAACTTGCTTGTTTCATCCCGTTTAGAAATTTTATTATTTATAATTTTTCTTTTTATTTCCCATTAGTGAATTTCTAACGGGATTTCATATTTTTTCCAAAATTCGCAATTTTGCACTTCTTGACCTTGAATTATTTTTTATTTCTGTTTCTTTTGGTATGATTGGTTTTTTGTTTATTAAAATTGCTTTGTTTTCTTCTTTTTTTTCTCTAAAAAATTTTTTAACTATTCTGTCTTCCAAACTATGAAATGAAATTACTGCCATTCGTCCTCCTTTCTTTAAAACTTTTAACCCTTTTTCCAGTCCGATTTGAAGTGTTCCTAATTCGTCATTTACCGCTATCCGTAATGCTTGAAATGTTTTTGTGGCAAAGTGCAATCTTCCTCTCTTATACCCTGCAGGCACGCTATTTTCAATCACTTTCACCAAATCCCATGTTGTCTGAATCTTATTTTTCACCCTAGTTTCTACTATTCCCCTGGCTATTCTTCTAGAAAATCTTTCTTCACCATAACCGTAAATAATATCCGCTAAACTTTTTTCGCTCCAATTATTTACAATATCTCTGGCTGTCAAATCTTCTGGAAGAGGATTTTCTTTCATGGTCATGAGCAACGACTCATTTTTCATAAAAGAAAATCCTCGTCCGGAATTCTCCAACTGGTCAGAACTCAAACCTAAATCAAAAATAATTGCATCAAAGCCAGGGAAATTTTGAAAATTTAAAGCGTCGTGGGTCCCCTGTCCTATGTCTCCGAGGGCGAAGGCGCAAAAATTTTTAAAATTTTCTTGGCTGTCCATGTCCCTAAAATTTGTATTTACAAAGAAAATTCTAGGATCTTTCAAATTCTTTGAAACACTTTTATCTTGGTCCAGCGCAATTATTTTTACATTTGGATATTCTTCCAAAATCTTCTTGCTGTGCCCTCCGCCACCGAATGTAGCATCCAGAATAATTTTTTCTTCAGAGGCCTTGCCTATGGATAAATTCAAACCACCTATTGTTTCATTTAAAAGAACAGTCTTATGCACGCTTTTCTTTTCCGCTTTAATCATCTTCTTTTTTACTCAACTTCTCTGCTAATTGATCCGCTTGTTTTTCCACTACATCTCTGTACTGCAACCACGTTTTGTCATTCCAAATTTCAACTCTGTCTTCTACTCCGATGATTGCTACTTTGCCTTGAAGTCCAATTCTTTCTTTCAGAAAATCAGGAATTAAAATTCTTCCAATAGTATCTACCTCCACTTCCACTGCTCGACCGAACATAAATCTGTTAAAACTTCTTTTATCTGCTTTTAGAAAAGAAAGGTCTGCATCTGAATCAGAAAGTCTTTTTGAAACTTTTTTCCACTCGCCGGCTGTAAAAATAAATAAACACTGATCCAATCCGGGCGTGATAATAATCTTTTTGCCAAGTTCCTTGCGGAATTTTACCGGCAATGAAATTCTATTCTTCTCATCTATGGTATGTATGTATTCACCGATTAACATAATATTGTATGTATGCCTGTCCCGTAGTGAGCTCTGCTCTACTACTGGGATATTCGCTGATAAGCATATAAATTAGTTATCCACTTGTTTCCCACTTTTTCCCACTTGATTAACATTATAGACCACAGGCAAAAAAGAAGCCAAGTTCCACCTGTGGATAACTCGAAATTGAAAAATATTGACTTTTTTAAGAGACAATGTATTATTTTAATAGGACTTGTTCTTTTGTTTAAAAAACCCTCGCGTAGTCGCTCTATATTTTGTTAGAGGGCGTGAGGATATTCATGGGTATTGAAACAGAAAACAAGTCCTCATTTTATAATGAGGGCTTTTTGTATGTTTAGAATCTTTTATTCCTCTTTTTTAGGTCTCATTAAGGGGAAGAATTGAGTTTCGCGGAGAGGCTTATCTACTAGAACAGCTAGAGTTGCGGAAGTGCGGAAGACCGTCTTCCGCAAACTTCATTTTTAATTTAAATCAGACTCTGAAAAAGTAAGCCACTCTTCTATTTCCGAATCAAAATCTTTAATATTTTGAAAATATCTCGGAAACGCTTTTTTGTTTAAAATCTTATTTTGAGAACGAACAATTCCTTTGTAATCCAAATAACTTGACCATTGATATTTCTTTAAAAATTCTCTAGCCTCTTTTTTATTTTTTAATCCATTTTCTTTCCATTTACTATCTATAATTTTTATTGGGTTTAAATGAATATAAGAAAAAAGATATTTCGCCTGATTATCATTTTCTATATAAACCGATTTAAATCTATTTTCAAACAAACCTCCCGTACGTTTATATTTTGTATTAAAATATTTCGAATAAGAAGTCAAAAGCTTATGCATAAATTCTGTTATCTGATTTTCCCGGATTTTATTGCGGAAGACGGTCTTCCGCAACTTCCGCAAACTATTAATAGCTACATATAAATGAAAATGATTTGGCATCAAAACCCATGCGCCTATAGATACTAATAATTCACCACGATCAAAGTCCCATGCATTAATTCCCTGTCTTACTATGTCTTCTCGAAAATCAATACTATTTTCTGAATTACAAAGATAAAGTAATTTTATAAAACGATTATAGTCTTGATTATCTAAAAATATTTTCTGTTTACTATTCCCTCTATTATAGATGTGATAAAATTCTCCTTCTACAAAAGGTGCTTTTCTATATCCCATATCATATATAATACTGCGGAAGACGGTCTTCCGCAAGTTTTTATTCCTCTTTTTTAGGTCTCATTAGTGGGAAAAACTGAGTTTCGCGGAGAGGTTTGTCGGATAGAAAAGCAAAGAGTAATTCACCAAAACCAAAACCGCAAGTCGGTGGCATTCCGTATTCAAGCATTTCCACGAATTCTTTGTCTGGCATCATTGCTTCTTTGTCTCCTCTATCAATCAAAGCTTGCTGTTCTTCAAAACGTTTCCGCTGATCAATCGGGTCATTTAATTCACTATACCCATTCCCTATTTCTGTACCGGCAATAATTATTTGAAACCTTTCTGTTAGTTCCGGATTTTTTTCCATTGATTTTGAAAGCGGAGAAACTAATTTTGGATGCCCGGTCAAAAACACAGGTCCGGAGATTTGTTTTCGGCAATGTTTCCAAAGAGTATCTACCAAGCGTTCCATGGTGTCGCCATCGTAAACAATTTTTAGTTTTTTCAATTTCTTTTTTATTTCCTCTTCAGTAGTGTGAAGCACATCTATACCCGTTTCTTTTTTTACAGTTTCTCTGTAATCAATCCGTTCCCATTTTTTTCCTAAATCAAATTTAAATCCGCGAGTTTCAAATTTTGTTTTGCCAAAAACATCCATAGCTATTTTTTTATAAAGCTCTTCCACCAGTTTCATTCCGTCTTCGTAATTGGCATAAGCCCAATAAAATTCCATATTGGTAAATTCTTGCAAATGATTTGCATCTGTTCCTTCATTTCTATAAGCTCTGCCAATCTCAAAAGTTTTTGGAAATCCCGCTGCCATCAAACGTTTTTGCCAAAGCTCCCCAACTGAAATACGCAAATATAAAGATAATTTAAAATCTTCATTGTATGTTTTAAACGGTGTTGCTTCAGCTCCGCCAGTGGTGATTTCCAATGTTGGAGTTTCAACTTCCAAAAATCCATGCTCTTTCATGAAATTACGGGTAGTGTCCCAAAATTTTGTTTTCTTTTCAAGAAGTTCCTTTATCTCAGGATCCATCAAAATATCTAAATATCTTTTTCGAAATCTTTCTTCAATGTCCTGCAAGCCATGCCATTTTTCCGGTAATGGAAGCAAACTTTTAGAGAGCATTATCCAATCTTTCACTTCTATGGTTTTTTCTCCCCTCTTAGTGGTAAAAAAACCTCCCGAGACTTCTATAAAATCTCCCATATCAACCACTTTATTAAAAAAATCAAATTTCTCATTTCCCAGAATATCTCTTTTTAACAATCCTTGAAAAAGTCCTGTACCGTCATTCAATGTTATAAAGACAATAGCCCCTTGCCCGCGGATAGACATCACTCGGCCACCTATCCATTTTGTTTTTTTAGATTTTTCTAAATTATCAAAACTATCAACAATACTCTTCAAAGTCATCTCTCTTTTAGAAAGAGCCGGATACGGATTAACACCTTTCTTTTTTAAGAGCTCAAGTTTTTTTATTTTAGCATCTCTAATTTCATCAATTGAAGACATTTTATTTAAGATACATTTATGATTTTATAATTAACCACTCCATTCGGGGTCTCAAATGAAATATCATCCCCTCTCTTCTTTCCCAAAAGCGCCACGCCAAAAGGAGATCTGTTGGAAATTTTTCCAAGGGTCATGTCGGCTTCTTCCGAACCTACAATTTTGTAAGTTTTTTCTTTATTTTCTTTTCCGACCTTTGTCGGAATCCCGACTTTGGTCGGGACTTTTAGCACTACAACCTTAGAACCAATTTCAATCTCTTCTCCTCCGCCTCCAAACACTACTTGAGAGAATTGCAAGATTTGTTCTATTTTACGAATACGTTCTTCGAGCTTGCCTTGATCCTCGCGAGTCTGATGATATTCAGCATTTTCAGATAAATCACCTAAGGATTTTGCATACTCTAAATTCTCCAAAATTTCTTTTCTTTTGGGACCTTTTAATTCTTTCAATTCAGCTTCTAGAGCCTTTTTTTTATCTTCTGTTATATAGTCGCCGGTTTGTTTCACCCCGTAATATTAGCTTTTTTTTGCAAAAAAGTCCAACATATGATAACCTAGAACAATATGGCAAAAACAGTAATTGAAGTAAGCAAAAATACAAATGAAAACAACGCAAGCGTCTTGCGACGTTTTTCTCGCCGCATTCAAGAATCAAATATAATTCAAAAAGTAAAAGGCTCCCGTTATAATAAAAGGAAAGAATCAAAGCTCAAGGTGAAAAAGAGCACTTTAAAACACTTGGAGCGAAGGAAGGAAGCAGAAAAACTTCGCAAGCTTGGAAAAATAAAATAAAATGGAATTTGAGAAAATAAAGCAAGACGTATTGGGTAAAAAATATTCTTTGTCTATCGCATACGTAAGCGAAAAAAAATCTAGGGAACTAAATAAAAAATATAGAAACATAGATAAACCTACTAATGTGCTTTCTTTTGCTTTGTATAAAAATGTGGGCGAACTCATTTTGTGCAAAAGCATAATTAGAAAAGAACTAAAAAAATTTGACAGAACTTTTGACCAATTACTGGGCTTTTTAGTTATCCACGGAATGTTGCATTTGAAAGGAATGACGCATGGAGCTAAAATGGAGAAAGCAGAAGAAAAATACTTGTCCCGTACTAAATTTTTGAATAAGTGATATAATAATAGGTATTAGAATTTAAAATTTTAGTACTGGGATGATCAGAAATATTTCTATAGGCATAGACATGGGGTCCGCTACGACCAGAGTGGTAGTGGGAGAGTTTTTAAAAGGAGAAAAAAATCCTAAAATTATTGGTGTCGGAGAGAGTGAGACAAAAGGCATCCGACATGGATATGTCGTTAATATTCCTGAAGCAATAATTTCGCTAAAAAATGCAATCTCTTTAGCTGAAAAAAATTCAGGTATAAAAATTAAACACGCTTTAATTTCAATTGGAGGTGTAACTTTGCGCGGAGATATGAGCAGTGGTGTAGGAATTATTTCTAAAGCCGACGGTGAAGTAACTAATTTGGACATAAATAAAGCGCTACAGGATTGCGAAGATAACTTAAATTTAAACAATAAGAAAATAATTAAAGTATTCCCTCTTTCTTTTAAACTTGACGGTAAAGAAATCCTGGGCCGACCAGAAGGTATGAAAGGAACCAAACTTGAAATAAAAGCCCTTTTTGTCACTTGTTCTCTTTCCCATTTTGAGGATTTATTAGAAGTTATAACCTCAGTTGGGATAGAGCCAACAGATATAATCGCTTCTCCCGAAGCAGGAAGCTACCTCGCTTTGTCTGAAAAACAAAAAATAGTAGGCGGAGCATTGGTTAATATTGGGTCCGAAACAGTTTCACTTTCTGTTTTTGAAAATGGAACACTTGCTTCTTTACACACTTTTTCCATCGGTGGAGTTGATATCACCAACGATATTGCTTTAGGTATGAAAGTTTCATTGGAAGAAGCTGAGCGTTTTAAGCTTGGGAATATGACAGAAGATTTTTCCAAGAAAAGATTAGATGAAATTATTGAAGCGCGTCTTTTTGATATTTTTGAATTAATAGAAAATCATTTAAAAAAAATAAAACGAAATGAATTGTTGCCGGCCGGAGTGGTCTTCATCGGCGGGAGCACAAATATTCCATCATTGGAAGAATTTTCAAAAACTGCCCTGAAACTCCCTTCTCGAGTAGGCACTACGGAAATTTTTGGCAATATAAAAACAAAATTGCGCGATCCGGCTTGGTTCACTGTTTTGGGTCTCTTAATGTCTGACCATGAGAACAATTTTCATCCTGAAGGCCTATTTGAAAATTTTTGGAATAAATTAAAGAGGATATTAAAATCAAATATTAAGGAATTAATGCCGTAGATTAGGGACTAGGTTCTAGGTTCTAGCAACTGGAAACTAATTTGTTAGGCACTAGCCAAAACATATTTTTCTGCTATTATAAGGTATATGCAAATCAGTTAAATTTTATTAATAAATAACCTTAAAATATATGCCTAAATTAAACCCCGCAATACAAAGTTTTGCTCGCATTATGGTTATTGGGATAGGAGGATCCGGCAAAAATGCCATTAACCACATGATTAACTCTAGAGTCAAGGGTGTGTCATTTATTTGTATGAATACTGACACTCAAGACTTGCATCATTCCTTAGCGGAGAAAAAAATTCATATTGGAAAAAATCTTACTAAAGGTCTGGGTGCCGGTATGAATCCGGAAATCGGAAAAAAGGCGGCTGAAGAAACAAAATCCGAAATTCAAGATGTTATGAAAGGCGCCGATATGATTTTTGTGGCCTGCGGAATGGGCGGAGGCACGGGCACAGGAGCAATACCTATCGTCGCTCGCGCAGCAAAGGAGCAAGGAATACTGACAGTAGCTGTTATTACTAAACCTTTTTTCTTTGAAGGCAGCCAACGAATGAAAATCGCTGAAAAAGGAATTGAAGAATTAGCCAAAGAAGTGGATGCCATTATCATTATTCCAAACGACAGATTATTACAATTAGCGGATAAAAATACAAGTTTCAAAGACGCTTTCGCCAGTTGTGATAATGTTTTGCGTCAAGCAGTGGAAGGAATCTCAGATTTGATTACTACTCCGGGTCTTATCAATGTTGATTTCGCTGATATTAGAGCGGTGATGTCAGATGCTGGAAGCGCTTTGATGGGTATAGGTCTTGCTTCAGGTGATGGCCGCGCTGCCAAAGCTGCTCTACAAGCTATTAATTCTCCTCTTTTGGAGGTTTCTATCAATGGAGCCAAGGGAGTGCTTTTTGCTATTTCCGGCGGAGACGATATAACTATTCATGAAATACAGGACGCAGCAAAAATAATCACTGAGTCTATAGATAAAGATGCCAAAGTAATTTTTGGAACAATCAAAGATGAAAAGTTAAAGAAGGGCGAATTAAAAGTTACAGTTATTGCTTGCAGTTTTGCTAATGATGCGCCTCGTAAAAATCTTTTCAGCGGAACCAGTATTTTGAACCAAACTTTGCTCAAAGAAGAAAATGCCGATAAAGCAGTAAAAGAAATATATAATACTATTCAAAGTTCAAATAAAAGTAATACTAATGATTTCCTAAAAAAGGCTGAAAAAAAAGAAGAAGAAATAGTTATAGAAGATGATACTGAAGATTGGAGCGCTGTCCCGGCATTTCTAAGACGCAAGAAAAATTAAATCAGCTCATTCCTTAAAATTTTTCACTCCTGCGCCCTTCTCGGAGTACCGAGTGGGACCCTCGGAGATAAAAAATTTTAAGGAATTTCGCTTTTGTGATACAATAAAAAAATGGTATATGATTTAATAATAATCGGCGGAGGGCCGGCGGGTGCGGCGGCCGCTGTGTATGCTTCCCGCAAAAGACTTAAAACTCTATTTATCACAGCTGAATGGGGTGGGCAATCTGTTGTTTCCGAGCAGATTTTTAATTGGATCGGTACTGTTTCTATTTCCGGAGCAGATCTTGCCAACAATCTAAAAAATCATGTACTAGCAAATACTGGAGATAGTTTAGAAGTTAAAGAAGGTGAAAAAGTGATTGCTGTTGCGGAAGCTTTGCTTCCGCCAGCTGGCGGAAGCAAAGCTTCCGCAAGTTTATTTTCTGTAAAAACAGAATCTGGAGAAGAATTTTTAACTAAAACAATTTTAATAGCTACCGGTAGCAGACGCAGAAAATTAGAGGCAAAAGGTGCGGACAGACTTGAACATAAAGGACTCACTTACTGCGCCTCTTGCGATGGTCCCCTTTTTGCTGATATGGATGTTGCTGTGATCGGCGGAGGCAATGCTGCTTTTGAAACGGCTGCTCAACTTTTAGCCTACTGCAAATCTGTAATTCTTTTAAATCGAACAGAGAGTTTTAAAGCTGATGCAATTACCGTTGAAAAAGTTTTGAAAAATCCAAAAATGAAAGCCATAAAAAATGCAGAGCTTTTGGAAGTAAAAGGCGATAAATTTGTAGAGGGATTAATTTATAAAGGCAATGCTACCGACGCAGAAACTGAACTAAAAGTTTCCGGCATTTTCGCCGAGATTGGGCAAATTCCAAATACTGATTTTGTTAAAAATCTTGTTCCACTTGACGAAATAGGACACATTAAAATAAATCCATTAAATCAAAAGACGGAGATTTCGGGTATTTGGGCTGCTGGAGACTGCACGGACGTTTTATATCATCAAAACAACATAGCGGCCGGCGACGCGGTTCGAGCTTTGGAAGATATATATCTCTATATCCACACGAAATAAAAATAGACTTTTCTATTTTGGTGTGCTACAATGGGTTTAGAAAAAAACATTTAGGAGGATAAGTTGAAAACAGATAATATTGAAATATTTCCCGAAAGTCTATCTTTCGATGCTGTATTCGTTTTAAAATTTTTTGTAAAATTGTTTATCAAAAAAATCTTTATTTTTTCTGTGTCATTTCTCGTTCTGTGTTTTGTTCTTTCTGTTAAAGAAAATACAAAAATTTTCGATAACTTATTTCAGAAAATTTTTCTTTTCTTGATATTTTTTGGTTTGTTTAAGATTGGTATATCTTTAAACAAAAAACCAAAACAAATTTCAAAGTAGGAGGTTGTTTGAAAAAAATTGTAAATTTTGTAAACGGATCACAACCTAGAAAATTTATACTGGGGGGTTTTCCTGGGGTGGCATTGAACTTACTTCTCATCTTTTTGTCTTCAAAATATGGAACAAAAGGAAAAGAACTGTTATTTATAACAGTAATATCTTTTTTTATGAAAGAGATGATTAGTTTTGCAGTTCACAAAACTTGGACATTTAAAAAAATAGGAGAGGAAATTATAGTAACGGTAAAAGAAATGATGTCTTATATTATGGTGTCAATTACCATAACTATAGCTAATGGTTTTATTTTTTTTCTTGTCGTGGATATTTTTAATTTTCAATATCCAACATTAACCCAACTTTTGATCCATTTTTGTTCATTCGGGGTAAACTTCTTTACCTCAAAAGCAATTTTTAAATCTTAAAAAAAACCCGTTATGCAGATTATTGTATTTCGGGTTTTTGTTTTTTTAATTTAAATTTGTGAACTAATTATACACTTTGCACGAACTTTTTTCGAACGAAATCCCGCACCCCGCCACAAAATGTCTGGGGAAAATGAGATGAGGTGCTAAATATGGATTTCAGCTTTTTGTTTTGGCAAAATTCGGGCGAGCTACAAAATCTATAATGCATTATTTAATTGAAGTTGCTGGCCATTGACCATCGTGATTTTTGTCCAAGCATAATGAGCACAAAGCAATAATCTGATTTGTTTTTAATTGCATGTCTCGGCAATATTTCTTTTCCATATCATTAAGCTCTTTTCCGCAATCATCGCATTCAGTAAATATAAAATTTGGTTGGTTTGTATTCATAGTTATTTTTTAGTATCTTCTACAATCCTTGCATTA
>Ga0265296_1003819_pt1 | contig 13599 bp, 12 predicted proteins | sample MunlanPumphouse1_FD_189073 | JGI IMG/M metagenome (GOLD analysis project Ga0265296, IMG submission 189073) | Groundwater microbial communities from a municipal landfill in Southern Ontario, Canada - Pumphouse #1 | ecosystem: Environmental > Aquatic > Deep subsurface > Groundwater | place... | reverse complement strand
ACCAGGGCCTCCAGCAGGGTGTTAATGCCCAGGCCGTGGACCGCGGCCACGGGAAAGAGGGGGGTGACGCCGAAACGGTAGAATTCCGGCAGCAGCTCCTCCCGCCCGGGATGGTCGATCTTGTTCACCACCAGGAGAAAGGGCTTGCCGGTGCGGCGCAGATAGTCCACCACCTCCCCGTCGTCGTTCTGGGGCCCCTCCTTGCCGTCCATGACCAACAGGAGGACGTCGGCTTCGGCCACCGCGGCCTCGGCCTGGCCGCGCACCAGTTCCCCCCATTCGTCCTCCCCGCCCACCAGGCCGCCGGTATCCACCAGGATGAAGGCATGGTCTTCCCAGTCCACAGTGCCATAAAGGCGGTCCCGGGTAACCCCGGGAAAATCCGCGACCAGGGCCCGGGAAGAGCGGGTCAGGCGGTTGAACAGGGTGGATTTTCCCACATTGGCCCGGCCGATAATGGCCACCATGCCCTGGAGGCTTGGGGTTTTTCGTTTTTCGTTTTTCGTTTTCCGTTTTTCGTGAGAAGGATTGGACATTTTTATTCCTGAAGCTACCTAAACGAGCAAGTTATTTATTAATTAATAAGATCAGGAGGCTGGGGAGGGAAGGGGATGGTGCAGATAAAAATTTACGCAAAAATCATCCTTATGCCCCTGATGAAAAGGGGGAACGATTAGATCATTCCCCCTCAAAGTGTCTAAAAGGGTTGTAGCAGGTCTTTACCGAAAACCGAAGACCGTCTTTACTTAGCCTGCTGGGCCATCTTCTTGGGCGGCCAGTTGCGCAGGATTTCCACGGCCCGCTTCAGCTGGGGGTCCTGACCCAACTCCTCGGCAGTGATGGGCTGGCTCCAGGGTTTATCCGTGATCCCTTCCTTGCGCAATTTCTTGCCCAGGGATTCCTCCCGCAGTTTCTGCACGCTTTTGCCCGCGGGGATTTCCGGCTCCTGGACCACTTCGTCCGGGACGATGCCCTTTTCCTGGATGGTGATGCCGCTGGGGGTGTAAAACAGGGCCGTGGTCAGGCGCAGGGCCGAGCCGTCTTCCAGGGGGATGATGGTCTGCACCGAACCCTTGCCGAAGCTCTTGGTGCCCACGATGTAGGCCCGCTTCTGGTCCTTGAGCGCACCGGCCACGATTTCCGAGGCAGAGGCGCTGCCTTCGTTAATGAGGACCACCATGGGGCCGGGCAGGTCCTCCTTATCCCCGGGTTGGACATAGAAGCGCATGCTTTGTTGGGGAGAGCGGCCTTCCGTATAAACTATCAGACCGGACTTCAGGAATTCGTTGGACACCCGCACCGCCTGTTCCAGGAGGCCCCCCGGGTCATTGCGCAGGTCCAGGATCAAGCCTTTGAAGGGGGTGAGGCGCTGCTTCATCTTCTTCAGGAAGCCCTGGAGGTCCTGGTCGGTCAGGTCCTGGAAACTGGCCAGGCGCACGTAACCGATGCCGCCTTCCACGATACGGGCCCTGACGCTGCGGATGGGGATGGTTTCCCGGACAATGACGAAATCCTTAGGTTGGGTAAAGCCTTCCCGATTGATGGTCAGGGTTACCTTGCTGCCTTTGGGCCCCCGGATCATTTTCACCGCTTCGTTGAGGTTCATGTTTTTGGTGCTGGCGCCATTAATCTTGACGATCTGGTCCCCGGCCTGGATGCCCGCCCGGTAAGCCGGGGTCCCTTCAATGGGGGAGACCACGGTGAGGCTCCGATCCTTCAGGGAGATCTCAATACCGATGCCGCTGAATTTGCCCTTGGTCTCAATCTGCAGTTCCCGGTATTCTTCCGGGGTCATGAAGGAGGAGTGGGTGTCCAGGGTGGTCACCGCTCCTTGAATAGCCCCGTAAATCAAGTCTTTGGGGGTCTTGGGCTCGACATATTGCTCTTCCACCAGGGCCAGGGCCTGGGCCAGGACCCGCAACTTGGCGTCCGCGGCCGGAGAGGCGACTTCCGGCATAGCCGCCATCTGCATGGATGTATCCCGGGTGTCCGCGGTTGAGGGGGCGGATAATCCCAGAGATAGTCCCCAGCAGAGGATGAGGATCAGCCATAGATAAGTTGCGCTCCGGGCCAATTTTCCGGACGGCAACAGACTCCTCCACCGCTTCTTGGGCAAAATCATCGGGTTTCCGCCTTTTCCGCCTTTTTCGGGGTCTTTCCGGTTTTCAAGATCTCCAGGGCCTGATTCACCCAGGGGTCATCTTCGGGAGGGGGATTCCCCGGCGGTGGGGCCCCGGTCACGGCAGGGGCAGGGGTTTGCCCCGCCACTTCCGGCTCCAGGCCTTTGCCGTGAATCTTCTGGCCGCTGGGGGTAAAACACTGGGCCACGGTCATCACCAGGGCGGAGCCGTCCTCGAGAGGCAGCATCTTGGTGAGGCCGCAGAGCCCCACGGTCTTGGCTCCCAGAAGCACGGCCTGGGACTGGTCATGCAAGGCCCCGGCCAGGGCCTCCGCGGCCCGGGCCGTACCCCCGTCCACCAGCACCACCAGGGGCAGGTTGGGCTTGAAGACATCTTCTTTGGCCCGGCCGTGATAAACCTGGTTCGGCTCCGGGGGCCTGCCCCGGGTGGAAACCACCTCTTTATCTCCCAAGAATGGGGAAGCTGCCCGCACCGCCTGCTCCAGAGTGCCCCGGGCATTATTGCGGAGATCGAGAACGATTCCTCGCAGGGGCGGGCGATGCCGTTGCAATTCCTTTAAAGTCTTGGCCAGAGTAGGCGCGGTCTCCTGGGTGAAGTAGGGAATACGGACATAGGCGTAAGACTCTTTGAGAATCTTATTGGTCACCGCGCCGGGGGCCACGGATTCCAGGATCACGCTCAGATCCAGGGGTTTGACCTGGCCGTTGCGCAGGACCTGGAGATTGATAACAGTCCCCGCTTTTCCCTGAAAACGGCGGTTGCCTTCCTGGGTGGTTTGGTTGCGCACCAGGTGCCCGTTGATCTTGAGGATGTGATCCCCCGGCCGCAACCCGGCCCGCCAGGCCGGACCATTGTCCAGGGCGGAGACCACGGTGAGGAGGTTGTCTTTAACGATCAACTCCATGCCGGCTTCCGCCAGGGGGGTCTTTTGGCCGCTTAATACCTGCTGGTACTCCTGGGAGGTAAGAAAAGAGGAGTCAGGGTCCAGGGAATTCATCAGACCCCGGAGGGACCCATAGATCATCTCTTCTTCGCTCTTTTTGTAGACGAATTTCTGGGAGATCTCATGGAGTGCCTCGGTGATCAGCCGCAAGGCTTCGTAGTTCGAGGCGGGGGCCGCGGCTGCGGGGTTGACCCAGGCGGCAGCCAGGAAAAAGGCCAAAAGCACGGGCAGCAGCGGATATAGCAACCAGGCCCGGCAGGTTAGAGAGCTTTTGATTCTATATGGTTTCACTTGACTGACCCTTCTCCGTAAGAGGCTCTGCAGTTCCCGGCAATGGGGGGAGAGCGGTCCGGCTCCGTCCCCAGCGGCCATCAGCCCCGGTTTTTGCGTTTCATCACTTCCAAGGCCGCGTTTTTGATATCAGCGGGCATCAGGCCATAGTGCTGCATCAGGATTTCCGGCTTACCGGAAGTGCCGAAAATGTCCCGGAGGCCGATGCGCTTTAAGGGCGTGGGACAGTGTTCGGACAGCACCTCGCTCACCGCGCTGCCCAAGCCCCCGGTGACCAGATGTTCTTCCGCGGTAACAAAAGCCCCGGTGCGCCGGGCGGAGTCCACCACCAGTTGCCAATCCAGGGGTTTCAGGCAAGAGAGATTGAGGACCCGGGCGGAGATGCCATCCGCGGCCAGCAAGGCTGCGGCCTCCAGGCAATGGTGGACCATGAGGCCGAGGCCCGCCAGGGTGACGTCCTCGCCTTCCCGGAGGATGTGGCTCCGGCCCAATTCGAAGCAGTGGTCTTCCGGAAAAAGCACCGGGAAGGGCATACGCCCGGTGCGGATGTAGACCGGTCCCTGATACTGAGCGGCCCAACGGGCCATGGCCCGGGTTTCGGGACCGTCCGCGGGGGCCAGGACCACCATGTTGGGGAGGATGCGCATCAAGGCCAGGTCCTCCACCGCCTGGTGGGAGCCGCCGTCTTCGCCCACGCTGATGCCGCCGTGGCTGGCCACGATCTTGACGTTGAGTTTGGCGTAGGCGATGGTCTGGCGGATCTGCTCCCAGGCCCGGCCGGTGGCAAACATGGCAAAGGTGCTGGCAAAGGGGATCTTACCCCCCAGGGCCAGGCCCGCGGCCGTGCCCATCAAATCCTGTTCGGCGATGCCCATGTTGAAAAAGCGCTGGGGGAAGGCCTTGGCGAAGTGCTTCGTCTGGGTGGACCCGGACAGGTCCGCGTCCAGGGCGACGATATTCGGGTTTTCTTCTCCCAATTTCACAAGGGCCTTTCCGTATTCGACCCGGGTGCTTTGAGGCGCGGTCAAGGTAACTCCTGCTGCGAATAGTTCAAAGTTCAAGGTTAAAGGCAGCCGGGATGAACTTTCCCGGCTCTCCGCTTGAACCAAAGGCTGATGAGCAATTTATGGGAACGAAAAAGCATCACGTCTAGCGTTGAGGGTGCGGCCCGCGGCTTAATCCTTAAATAATCGAAAACCAAAAATTGCCAACCGAAAACCGTATTTAAGGGGCCTGCAACTCCTTCAGGGCCTGCTCGTATTCTTCTTTAGTGGGGGTCACCCCATGATATTTGGCCTGGTTTTCAAAGATGGAGACGCCCTTGCCTTTGACGGTATTGGCGATGATCATGGAAGGGCGGTCTTTGACCTGCTCTGCGGCCGCCATGGCGGCCAACAGCTCCGGGAAGCTGTGCCCGTCCACCTGGACGGTATGCCAGCCGAAGGCTTCCCATTTCTGGGGCAGGGGTTCGAGGCCCATGACGTCCGCGGTGCGGCCGTCGATCTGCAGGCGGTTGCGGTCCAGAAAGGCCGTCAAGTTATCCAAACGGTAATGGGCCGCGGACATGGCTGCCTCCCAGACCTGCCCCTCCTGGATCTCGCCATCGCCCAACAGGACATAGACCCGGGTGGCGGCGTGGTTCAGGCGGGCCGCCATGGCCATGCCGTTGGCAATGGACAGGCCCTGGCCCAGGGAGCCGGTGGGGACCTCCACTCCCGGGGTGCAGGCGGAATCCGGATGGCCCTGGAGGGAACTGCCGAACTGGCGCAGGGTCAGGAGTTCCTCCCGGGGAAAATAGCCCAGGCGGGAAAGGACCGCATAAAGGGCCGGCGCCGCGTGGCCCTTGGAGAGCACGAAGCGGTCCCGCTCCAGCCAGCAGGGGTCCCGGGGGTCATGGCGCATACGGCTGAAAAAGAGGGCCACCAGGATGTCGGTGGCCGACAAGGAGCCCCCCAGGTGGCCGGAGCCGGACCGGAAGAGCATTTCCACGATATCGAGACGGACCTGGCGGGCAATCTCTTGGAGTTGAACTGGATTGGGCAGGCTATTCATCTGTAAGTCAAGAACGTCGGCACTCCGCGTTTCCTCTAGATATAAATTGCTAACATAAGGCAGGAAATCTCGCAAGGTTTTGCAGGATTTTTATGAACCCGGATCGCGGAATTTACCGCGGCCACAAGTTTACGCCTATTTTGACAATATATTATTATGATATCAAAAAAAGAGCAGGATGCGGGAATAAATACCTAACACCGTCCGTTAAAAATTCATCCCCAGCCGGGGCCGTGGCCCGGGCAAATTTATCCTTTGTTCCCCGCGGGCCGGGGGGTATATAATAAATCGCGGTGGGGAACCCCATCCAGGGAGAAAAAGATGGCCTTAACCCGGGAAGAAGTCTTGCACGTGGCTAATCTGGCCCGCCTGAACCTGGGGCCCGAAGAAGTGGAGCTGTTCACCCAACAGCTCAACGATATCTTGACCTACATCGAGAAATTACAGGAACTGGATACCAGTGGAGTGCCGTGCCTGGGCCACGTGGTGCCGGTGTTTAACGCCTTCCGGGAAGACGCGGTCCGAGAAAGCATCCCCCGGGACGCGGCCCTGGCCAACGCCCCGGCCCGGGAGGAGGGAAATTTTGTGGTGCCCCGGATTATTTGAGAGAGTTTTCAGTTTTCGGTTTTCGGTAAACTGCAACTTATGGGAAAGATAGTTTAACCAGGAATAGAGAATGACGGACGCCTTATACAGCTTGAGCATCAGTCAACTGGCCCCGCTTTTGGCCCGGCGGGAAGTCTCCCCCGTGGAGGTGACGGAGCAACTGCTGCAACGCATCTCCCGGCTGGACCGCGGGCTTAACTGCTATCTCACCGTGGACGCAGACGGCGCCAAGGCCCAGGCCCGGGACGCGGAGGCCCTTTTTTCCCGGGGCGAGGCCGCGGCCTTGACCGGCATCCCCCTGGCTTTGAAGGACGTGCTCATTACCCAGGGGGTGCGGACCACCTGCGGGTCCCGCATCCTGGAAAATTTCGTGCCGCCCTTCGACGCCACGGTCTGCGCGCGGCTGCGAAGCGCGGGCGCGGTCTTTTTGGGGAAGGTGAACATGGACGAGTTCGCCATGGGCTCCTCCACGGAGAACTCGGCCTTCGGCCCCACCCGCAACCCCTGGAACCGGGAGTGCATCCCCGGGGGCTCCAGCGGCGGGTCCGCGGCCGCGGTGGCCGCAGACCTGTGCCTCGCCTCCCTGGGGTCCGACACCGGGGGCTCCATCCGCCAACCTGCCAGCCACTGCGGGGTGGTGGGGTTGAAGCCCACCTACGGCCGGGTCTCCCGCTACGGCCTGGTGGCCTATGCCTCCTCCCTGGACCAGATCGGGCCGGTGGCCAAAGAGGTGCGGGACGCGGCCCTGCTGCTCCAGTGCATCGCGGGCCACGACCCGCGGGACTCCACGTCCGTGGACGTGGCCGCGCCTGATTACCTGGCGGGTTTGGGCCGGGAAATAAAGGGCCTGAAGATCGGCGTGCCCCGGGAATACTTCGGCGAGGGCCTGGACCCGGAGGTGGAGGCCGCGGTGCAAAAGGCTTTAAAGACCTTAGCCGGTCTGGGAGCGGAACTGGTGGAGGTGAGCCTGCCCCATACCGGATACGGGGTGGCCACCTATTACGTCCTGGCCGTGGCCGAGGCCTCCTCCAATCTGGCCCGCTACGACGGGGTGAAATACGGCTTCCGGGGGGAGGGCAAAAACCTCCTGGAGATGTATGCGGCCACCCGCACCCAAGGGTTCGGCCCGGAGGTGCGGCGGCGCATCATGCTGGGGACCTACGCCCTGTCCGCGGGTTACTACGACGCCTATTACCGGAAGGCCTCCCAGGTGCGCACCCTGATCCGCCGGGATTTCGAGGGGGCCTTTCAGGAGTGCGACCTCCTGGCCACCCCGGTTTCCCCCACGCCGGCGTTCCGCCTGGGGGAGAAGACGGCCGACCCCCTGACCATGTACCTGTCGGACATCTTCACCATTTCCGCCAACCTGGCGGGCATTCCCGGTATTTCGGTGCCCTGCGGGTTTAGCGGCGGGGGACTCCCCATCGGCCTGCAGCTTATGGGGCCGCCTTTCGGGGAGGCCGCTTTGCTGCAGGCGGCTTACGCGTTTGAGCAGGCCACGGATTTTCATAAGAGTAAGCCGGGGCTGTGAAGAGGGTTTTCAGTTTTCGGTAATTAAAGAATATTGATCTCCACGTTCCCAAGCCGGGTTTTGGGAACGCCATTGTCTGCCAAGCTTGGCTTGGCATGGAGAATACCCCAAGCTATGCTTGGGAACCAGAAGAAGATATTCGTGCCGGAGCAGGAATTTTACGGTGACTGGTAAACTTGGAAAAACACGGGCGGCGCTGATGCTAGTGGCCATGCTCCTGGCTTGGGGGCCGGCCGCGGCCTTGGCTGAGGAGGCCGGGGCGCGGCTGGGCCTGCAGCAGGCCATCGACGTCGCGCTCAAGGAGCATCCCACCCTGCAGGAATCCAAGGAAAGGGTGTCCGCGGCCAAATACCAGATCGGGGCCACCCGGGCCGCGTACCTGCCCCAAGTAACCTACACCCACAATCTCTATTATGGCAATGCCTTCCCTGCCACCTCCGGCGCGGCCATCGGCGGGGGACCCCCCGGTTTAGGGAGCATCGGCGCCGCGACTACGGATTTCTATGTCAATCGGTTCTCTCTTAATCAGCTGCTCTATGATTTCGGCAAGACCCCGGGGCTGATCAACCAATCCCGGGCCACTTTCCATCAGACCCAGGAAGAGTACACGGGCAACCGGCAGAAGGTGGTTCTGGACGTCCGCACCGCCTACTTCGGCTTTCTGGCGGCCCAGCGGGCCAGGAAGGTCACCGAGGAGACGGTGCGCCAGAACCAGGAACTGGTGAAACAGGCCCAAGGCTTCTATGAGGTGGGGCTGAAGGCCAAGATCGACGTCACCAAGGCTGAGGCCAATCTCTACAATGCCGAGGCGGACTTAATCAGGGCCAAGAACGGGGTGGAACTGACCAAGGTCAATTTGATGACCGCCATGGGCCTGAAGACCTGGCCCTACGAGGGTGTGAATGACGTCATGGAAGTGACCCCGCAGCCCCAATCTCTGGCGGAATTAAGGGCCCAGGCCCTGAACCGGCGGCCGGAAATCGTCAGGAACCGCTACCAGCAGGATTTCAACAAGGCCGCACTCCGGGTGGCCAGGGCCGGGTGGTTCCCCACGGTGAGCTCCCTCGCGGCTTACGGCTGGTCTGGACCCCAAGCGCCCTTCTCCGCCAACGCCATGGAAAACCGTTCCTGGTGGGTGGGTGCGGGGGTGACCGTGCCTCTGTTCGACGGTTTGCTCACTTATCATAACGTCCGGGTGGCCAACGCCAACACCCGGGCCACCCTGGCCAACGCGGAGGTTCTCAGCCAGGACGTCTCCAAGGAAGTGGACCAGCGTTACCTGGACCTGACCGCGGCCTGGGAGTTGATCCGGGCCACCAAGAAGGCCCTGGAGGCGGCCCGGGAGAATTTCCGCCTGGCCCAGGGGCGCTACCAGGTGGGGGTGGGCTCCATCATCGAGGTCACCGACGCCCAGGTGCAGTATTTCCAATCGGACCTGAGGTTTGTCCAGGCCCTGTATGATTACCGGGTGGCGGAGGCGCAGTTGGATAAGGCTATTGGCAAGCCTTTTTGAGACGGTTTTCAGTTTTCAGTTTTCGGTGTTTTTGGGTAAGGGCTCAGGGTCTTTTCCCTGGAGGAAAGGGTTTAGAAGATTAATGTAGCCTGTAGACCTTAAGATTTTGTGACATCTAACTGAAAACTGAAAACCGAAAACTGAAAACTATCTTTACCAGAGGCCGTGTTGGGTGAGCTTCTCGTGGAAATCCCGGGGGGTGGTGAAGTGCCAGGCCACCAGGCCGTGGGTGCGTGCGGCCTCCACAAAGGCGGGCTTGTCGTCCAGGAAGAGGCAGTGCGCCGGGGCCTCGCCGGTCTCCCGGATCAGGGCCTGGTAGATGCCGGGTTCAGGCTTGCGGCTGCCCACCTCATAGGAGAGGATAAAGCGCCGGAAATGGCGGAGCAGGGGGTAGTTGGCCTTAATATATTGAAAATGCAAGGGATTGGTGTTAGAGATTAGATAGAGGGGATAACGGCTGGCCAGGCGCGCCACGGTTTCCGCCATATCCTCCAGGGGCGCGAAGATGTCGTTCCACAGGGCGCAGAACCGGGGGTAGGGTAGGGCCAGGTGCAAACGGTCCAGGAGCCGCTGGTAAAAATCCTCGGAGGAGAGGCGGCCCGTATCGTAGCCGGGCTCCATATCCGAGCCGAAGACCGCGGCATAGACCTCTTCCGGGGTCAGTCCCGCCAGGGCCGCTAAAGGACGGCAGAAGCGGGAGTGGTCGGCCTTAATCAGGACATTGCCCAGATCCAGGGCCATGACGGAGATCTGCACAGGGGAGGCGTGGGACATGGGGATTAAGGATCCTATAATCTAAAGAATTTTATGGTCAAGATGCGATTTCCGGAGATACTTAGATATTATCAAAAAATTCTTAAAACCTGAGCGCTATTTAGAAGATAAGTTTTAATAAACACGGCTGGCAATCCCCTTCCCGCCGGGCCGCGGGTCTGGAGGGGAAGAGGGAGAGCAGGCGGGAATTGTGGGGTTTTTACCCCTCCTTTGCTCCCCGCCCTGGAGTTACCAGAAAAAATGGAGCCGGCAGATGGCTAGAAATCAGGGTTGGCGCATGATGGCGGCGTTATTGGTGGGCATTGGCGGGGCTACGGTCTTCTGGCTCTACGGTCCCTATCTGCCCCGGGAGGTGAGCCGCCAGGTGGAAGAGGCCCTGAAAGGCCAGGCGTCCCGGATCGGGGCTGCAGGAGAGAAGGCCGGAGCGGCATTGAAGGCCGCGGGCTCCCCGGTCCCGGGACTTCGCTACCAGTTGGTGACCGACGGCAAAGACACCTTTCTGGCGGACCTCAAGGAGGGCCGGGTGTGGCGCCACTTCCGGCACACCCGGGAAGGCGGCCAGCAGAAGGATGAAGAAGGTTTCCTGCCCTTGCCTTTTTTCTTCGGGGGGAAAAAGTATCCTAAAGCCGGGGATGTGGAAGCGGGCGAATAAGGAGAGAAGAGCTTTTGACGCGACGCGGTTTGCTGAGACAGGACCTGGGTTGGGCCGGTTTTCTGCTGGTGCTGGCCGTCGTCTTCGGCCTGGTTAAGCAATGGCCCCTGGTGAGCCTTTCTTTTAAAGGACGCCTGCCCGCGTATCTGGAAGAAATGCGGTCCCAGCGCCGCCAGAGCCAATTCCAGGGGGTCAAGACCCTCAATTTACCGCAGGCATACGAGCTATTTCAGGGGGGCCAAGCCCTGTTCATCGATGCCCGCAATCCCAATGAATACGAAGAATTACACGTGGCCGGGGCGATTAATCTCCCCCCGGAAAAGTTCAAGGAGCGGGATAATCCGGCCCTGAACAGCATTGCCAAGGACCGGCGGCTCGTGGTTTATTGCGGCGAAGTCAATTGTGACCTGGCTTTGAAAGTGTCCGAAAAGCTGCAGGCCGCGGGATTTACCCAGGTGGCGGCCTTTCTGGGCGGTTTCCGCGCCTGGGATGAAGCGGGCTACCCCGCGGCGACGGGGAAATAAGAGAAAAGTTCAAGGTTCAAAGTTCAAGGTTAAAACCGAAAACAGAAAACAGTTTTTTAAAGGTCGTTGATGAAACTTAACCGGCTCCTGCCACGAGTCCTGGGCATGGTCCTGGGGGGCCTTTTTTTCTACGCCGGGTGGCAGAAGTATATTCACAGCCATGAATTCGCGGAAGCGGTCCTGGCATACCAAATACCGCCCATCTGGATGGCGGGCGCGGTGGCCGCGGTGCTCCCCTGGGTGGAGCTCATCGCCGGGGCCTTCCTGGCGGTGGGCCTGAAACGCCGTTCCTGCCTGGCGCTCATCTTTCTGCTCAACGGGGTGTTCCTGCTGGTCATGTTGCTGACCATGGCCCGGGGGTTGAAGATCGACTGCGGCTGCGGCCTATTTTTTCAAACCCAGGTGGGCCTGGTGTCTTTGCTGCAAGACACGGTCCTGCTGGCTTGGGCCGGGGGGCTGTACTGGTGGGAATTGAAGATGGTGAGCAGTGAGCACTTGACAGATAAATCGGCTTTAAGCAAAGCCAAAAGGCAAAAGCCAAAAAAAGCCCAAAAAAACTGAAACGAAACAAATGGCCCGATATTTCAATTTTTATGACCGGCTGGAGAAACGCTACGCTTTTAACAGCTTTCTGGTGGTCGTGGCCCTGGTGGAGGTCCTCATCCTGGTCTTTACCTGCATCTGGCAGATAGACGAGGGGATTTTTACCGACCAGGTGAAGGTGATCCCTTTTCCCTGGAAAGAATACCTGGTGGCCGCGTTCACCGCGCCCATCGCCCTCCTCTTTCTTTTCGGCCTGGTGGTGCGGGGTTTTGAGCTGATCTCCCGGGAGGGGTCGTCCCCGGGCCAGGAGTCCCAGGGAAGGCCTGGGCGGCTGAAACAGTGGGGCCGCCGCCATCGCTGGTGGCTGTTGGCCGTGCTGGCAGGCCTGATCTTTCTCTTCAGCACCTCGGCGTTTACCGTCATCACCAATGCCGTCAAGGCCCTGGGGCTGGGAGGGGCGTATCTGCTCATCGCGTTGCTGGCTTTAGTGCTTCTCTATTTCCCCTTGCGGCTGCTGCTGCGTTACCGGTTGCAGAAAAAGGCCCTGGAATACCAGTACCTGCTGACCCTGGCGGAACGTCATGGGGTGGTGCTGGTGGATCAGAAACTCACCTCGGAGATTAAGCAGCCGGGGGAGGGGAAAAGAATTGCCTCGGCCACCGGGGTTTCCCTGCCCGGGCCGGAAGAAATACCGGAAGGACCGGGTTCCAAGTAGTCCGGAAAGTATCAGCCGTTGCAAAACTCATTTTTTATCGTCCGGAACGGAGTGAATGGACTTAACTTATTTAAAATGCGAGATTATTAGCTTTATATAAAAATACCCGCGTGGGGGCGGGCCTCCGTGCCCGCCTATTTTAGGGCGGCCAGAGACGGCCGCCCCACCATTTATAACCGGCGCAGGTGCGGCGCGACGTTCTCCGGCAAGCATATTATCGTCGTTAATTTAGACAGATAGGTTATGGGCTGACCCCAGGGTGACGGAAGGAGCAATTTTGCAATAGCCGGTAGACTTGTGAAATTTTTCCTTTACAGCCGGTGGCAAACTAGGGTATGAATTGACATTCGACTAACGTTAGGATTGCCAGGAGTTGAAAACAGGTGGGGGAGGTGATGGATCTCTTTTCGCCAGCTTAAAAATCCTTCAAACCTCGGTTTAAAAATCCTTAAAACCTTTAGGGAATTATTACTTATAGGAGGGTAACGGATGGATATTATGACTTTTGCCCTGATCTGTGGGGCGTTTGGCGTCATCTATGGCCTGTGGGCCACCACCTGGATCCTGAAACAGGATGCCGGCAATCCGCGGATGCAAGAGATTTCCGCGGCGGTGCGGGAAGGGGCCAACGCCTTCTTGAACCGGCAGTATAAGACCGTAGCCGTGGTGGGCGCGGTGGCCTTCGTGCTCCTTTTCGGGCTGGGCAAATACACCGCCATCGGCTTTGTCATCGGTGCGGTGGGTTCGGCCCTGGCCGGATACGTGGGCATGTACGTGTCGGTGCGGAGCAACGTGCGCACCGCGCAGGCGGCCTTCACCAGCATGGCTCATGCTTTGAAAGTTGCCTTCCGGGGCGGCTCCGTCACCGGTATGCTGGTGGTGGGCCTGGCCCTGTTGAGCGTTGCCGGTTATTATAAGTTCCTGCTGGCCGCGGATCCGTCGCAGGCAACGCACGCCCTGATCGGTCTCGGTTTCGGCTGCTCCCTGGTGTCCGTCTTTGCCCGGTTGGGCGGCGGCATCTACACCAAGGCTGCGGACGTAGGCGCCGACCTGGTGGGTAAAGTGGAAGCCGGAATTCCCGAAGACGACCCCCGGAACCCCGCGGTTATCGCCGACAACGTGGGCGACAACGTGGGTGACTGCGCGGGTATGGCCGCGGACCTTTATGAGACCTATGTAGTGACCGTGGTGGCTGCCATGCTGCTGGCCAACACCATTTACGGCCCCACTTCCCCCGCGGTGATCTTCCCGCTGGTCATCGGCGGCGTGTCCATCATCGCCTCGGTCATCGGCACCTTTTTTGTCAAATTGGGG
>Ga0265296_1003816_pt1 | contig 13615 bp, 15 predicted proteins | sample MunlanPumphouse1_FD_189073 | JGI IMG/M metagenome (GOLD analysis project Ga0265296, IMG submission 189073) | Groundwater microbial communities from a municipal landfill in Southern Ontario, Canada - Pumphouse #1 | ecosystem: Environmental > Aquatic > Deep subsurface > Groundwater | place... | reverse complement strand
ATTTGCCCGAATCCCTGGCCACTCTTAAAGACGGCCAAAACCTGCTGGTCCCGGTCCGTCCATTCTGCACCGCCGCAGGCGCGACGGTGGGCTGGAATAATGACACAAAATCGGTTGAAATAGAAATGAAAGATAAGCAGGTATCAATTCCCGTTAACGGGAGCCCGTCCAAAGTCAACGGAGTTGTTGCCCAAACCCCGGCCAACATTTTTATACATAACGACACCTCTTATCTGAGACTGGGCTTTTTGAACAATATTTTTGGTTTCAACTCCGAGTTTTCCGAACAATCCCGCACTCTAAAGATCTCCACATCGAAAAATGCCCAGGTAGTTTTCCGGCTTTTGCCGCCGGCTCAACTGTCTCTAAAAACACCGGGCCTTTAATCCCTCCCCCATTGTCTCTCCTTGTCATCAGCTATTACCGCGATGTGGGCAAAAGGTATTTCTTTAAATCTTGCTTTGACCATCCTTTTCACACAGAAGCCGATATCACTACAATCCTCCAGTTTGGTCATCTCATCGGCCTCTATCACCATTTCAATAAGATAGTTATTAGGGCCCACGCACATGGAACGCACATTGTGAATGTCAATTACGCCGGGTATGGTCATGACAAAATCCCCGACTTCTTTAACAAGTGAGGGATCCGCTGATTCTCCAAGAATCGCTGAAGCGTTTTCCCTGGCGGTGCCAAAACCGATGAAAAACAGTAAAATTCCGATAAGAATGGAAGCGGCGCCGTCAAATATAATATTTCCGGTAGCCTGTGCCAGCAGGATAGCTGCTCCCGCTATGATCAGGCCCAAAAGAGCAGCGGTGTCTTCCAGGAAGATGAAGCGGGTGGCCGGTGTGGATTTAGCCAACAATGGTATAGCCCGAGTGATCTTCCTTAAACCACGCGCTTCTTCCCCGGCCTCACTCAATATGGCACTGGTGGCCATATAAAAAGAATAGCACTCAAACAATATGCTAAGAGCAATGATACCCATATTCAGACTAACATGCCCCAGTGGTTCAGGGTGCGCAATTTTTAAAATGCCCCCGTATATGGAAAGCGCTCCTCCGATGAAAAGCATACCCAGGCTGGCGACAAAACTCCAGAAAAAAACCCTTTTGCCGTGGCCAAACTGGTAGCGATCATCTTTTGGCCTCTGCGATTGTCTGATCCCGATCAGGAGGAAGAAACCGTTAGCCCAGTCCCCCAGGGAATGTTTAAACTCCGCCATCATGGAAGCGCTGCCGCTTAAGACCGCCCCAACCAGTTTCATGGAGGCGATCAGCCCATTGGCGACTAATGCGGCTTTTATAGCCGACTCACTGTCATGTGCCACTTGAAATTCCTCCCATGTCAAAACCCACAAGCGCCCAACTTGTGGGTTTAAAATCCTGATCATATAATAACAAAGAGAAGCCTGCAGGACAAGTTTGCTAAAAAGGATAATAATCAGCTAAACAGCATTATTGCCCCCTGAACACTTTATTTGGTCGCCCAAAAAATCTATAATGCTAACCAAAAGGGGATCGATGTCACCACCTAATTATTATAATTTATCTTCTTAATAACCATGAAAAGCTGGTGTGTTCCATTATTAATAAGCCTGATCCCATTACGTGGGATCAGGCTTATTACTCTAAATACTGAACATACCGAGATCGTAGCGGGAAGGAGCCTGCTTGTCGCACGTAAAAAAGAGGCCTCTCAGTAGTTCAGCGAACTAATGAGAAGCCTCGCATGGGAAAGGGACCGGATATCCGGCCCCTTTATTTACAAGGGATGCAGTCCCCTGGTTACATCATACCGCCCATACCGCCCATACCGCCCATGCCGCCCATGCCGCCCATAGGATCTTTATCCTTATCTGGTTTCTCGGCGATGAGAGTTTCAGTGGTCAGGATCATGGCCGCAATGCTGGCAGCGTTTTCAAGGGCAGAGCGGGTAACTTTCGCCGGGTCAACGATACCGGCGTCAATCATGTTGGTGAATTCAGTAGTCAGGGCGTTGAAGCCAATACCATCTTCAGCGTTTTTAACCTTCTCCACTATGACCGAGCCCTCGAAGCCGGCGTTGCTGGCAATTTGACGCAGGGGTTCTTCCAGTGCCCGGCGGACAATGTCGACCCCGGTTTTCTCATCAAGGGTGCTGGTGGTTAAACCATCTAACGCTTTAATGGCACTGATGTATGCCACGCCGCCGCCTGGGACGATACCTTCCTCCACAGCCGCGCGGGTAGCGTTTAAGGCGTCCTCAATGCGCAGCTTCTTGTCCTTCATTTCGGTTTCAGTGGCAGCGCCCACCTGGACCACAGCCACTCCGCCGGCCAGTTTGGCCAGGCGCTCCTGGAGTTTCTCCTTGTCGAATTCTGATTTGGTGTCTTCGATTTGATTCTTAATCTGGACGACACGCTTGGTTATTTCGTCCACACTGCCGGCTCCGCCGACAATAATGGTTTCTTCCTTCTTGACCCGGACTTTGGTAGCGCTACCAAGTTCGTTGAGGGTAGCCTTATCCAGCTTCAGCCCCAGTTCCTCGGTAACAACAGTGCCGCCGGTCAGAATGGCGATGTCCTGGAGCATTGCCTTCCGCCTGTCGCCAAAACCAGGAGCTTTGACCGCAACACACTGAAAGGTGCCGCGCAGCTTGTTAAGCACCAGGGTGGCAAGAGCCTCACCCTCTATATCCTCGGCGATGAGCAGCAGTGGCTTGCCGGACTGAACAACTTTTTCGAGGACCGGCAGGAGGTCAGCAACAGACGATATCTTCTTGTCCGTGATCAAGATATAGGGGTCGTCCAGATTTGCTTCCATTTTGTCAGCGTCGGTAACCATATATGGGGAGATATAGCCCCGGTCAAAGTTCATTCCTTCAACAATTTCCAGGGTGGTTGTGGTGCCTTTTGACTCTTCTACAGTAATAACGCCGTCTTTACCTACCTTTTCCATCGCGTCGGCGATCAGGCCTCCGATAAACTCGTCGTTGGCTGAAATGGTAGCGACCTGGGTGATGGCCGACTTGCTTTCAATCGTTTTTGCAGAATTTTTAATAGAGGCTACCACTTTTTCTACAGCTTTTTCAATGCCTTTCTTAATGATCATGGGATTGGCCCCCGCAGCCACGTTCCTTGAGCCCTCACGTACAATCGCCTGGGCCAGCACGCAGGCCGTGGTGGTGCCGTCTCCAGCCACATCATTGGTCTTGGTGGCAACTTCTTTAACCAGTTGGGCGCCCATATTTTCAAATGGATCGGGAAGATCTATTTCCCTGGCAATGGTTACGCCATCGTTCACAATCATCGGCGAACCGAATTTTTTCTCAAGAACCACATTGCGGCCTTTCGGGCCGAGGGTAATCTTTACCGCATCCGCCAGCGCATTAACACCCTTCTCAAGGGCTCGCCTGGCCTCTTCCCGGAAAATGATCTCTTTGCCTGCCAATTTTCTTACCTCCTCTTTTTACCTATTTCTCGATTACGCCGAGAATGTCAGCTTCACGCATGATCAAATATTCAACGTCGTCAATCTTGACTTCGTTTCCGGCATACTTGGAAAAAAGTATCCTGTCCCCCGGTTTCAGGTCGATGGGAACACGCTGGCCGGTTTCTAAAATCTTACCGGAACCTACAGCTATCACTTCCCCTTCCTGTGGCTTTTCCTTAGCCGTGTCCGGCAGGACAATGCCGCCTTTGGTTTTTTCCTCACCGGGTAGAGGCTTAACAACTACCCTTTCGCCTAATGGTCTGATCACTTAAACCCCTCCTTGTTACTGGTTGGTTTTATTTTATCATTTGTTAGCACTCAAGGTCAATGAGTGCTAACACTACGTAAATATAATATAGAATAAGATTGTTAAAAGCAAATTAAATCACCGCATAATTTCCCTTTTCTAGATTAAAAAAGGTTAATTATCTTGCAATAGCTTTTAATATCTTCTTCTATCTCAATCTGACCACTTTTTTTATTTTCGGTTCTTTCTTAGAAATATTTTCCCACGGGGCCAGCTATTTTATACATGCATACGCTCATCCGGGGCGGGTCGTCAATGACATTTAAGAGGCCGCCAGACAAGGGCGGCCTCTTAAATGTCATTGCCTCGTTAACCTGTAAATCTCGCCGTCTTTCAGCTCCAGTTCCACTTCCCAGTCTTCATCTATATCTCCAAGGTCGATACTATAGCCGTCCCGGTAATAAACCACATTGCTTGGAATGTCGTTTGAGACTTTGTACCGCTGCTTTTCTGTATTCTTATCAGAAGTAATGTCGTGTTTTTTAGCTGGTTGTTCCACACTCACCGCCCCGGCCGGTCAAGATCTCCAGACCGTGCGGCAGCGCCGGTAAAATAACTTCCAGGCACTCCCTTACCGCTTTAACACTGCCGGGCAAATTGATAATCAAGGTGCCGTTGCGAATACCGGCTACCGCCCTGGAGAGCATAGCCCTGTTGGTCTTTTTCATGCTTTCCAGGCGCATGGCCTCAGCCAGGCCGGGTACTTCCCGTCCGATTACAGCCAGGGTCGCTTCCGGGGTATTGTCCCTGGGACTCAAGCCTGTTCCACCTGTGGTAAAGATCAGGTCAATCTTTTCCCTGTCGGACAGGTCGATCAAAGCCTCTTTTAAAACATCCAAATCGTCAGGCAAAACCTGATAACTTACCACTTTACCCAGTGATTCAACCATCTCTGTGATGGCCGGGCCGCTTTCATCCACCCGCTCTCCACGGGACCCCTTGTCACTAACGGTAATCACACCTATCCTGTACAACTTTTTCACCTCTTAATCCTGAGACATTCTCTGTTAGCGCCGTTCTCATTCCTCGGGTCATCTCTTTTTTATTCAATTCCCTTTACCGCCACTTTTCCTCACCCTCGCGATTAAAGGAGCCGCTCTTGCCCCCGCTTTTATGGACAAGCCTGATGGCGCCGATAACCATTTCCCGGTCCACCGCCTTGCACATGTCATAAATGGTCAGGGCCGCCGCCGATACGGCGGTCAGAGCCTCCATTTCCACCCCGGTCTGCCCTGTAGTCCTGACCCTGGCCTCGATTTCGACCCTGCTCAGTTCCTGGTCGGAACGAAACTGCACATCGATCCCCGTCAGCGCCAAAGGATGGCAGAGGGGTATTATTTCTGGAGTCTTTTTAGCCGCCATAATCCCGGCTATACGGGCTACACCGAACACCTCTCCTTTAGGTGTTTTTCCTTCCAGGATCATATCAAGCGTTCCCGGACGCATGGCTACTTCTCCCCGGGCTACAGCTTCCCTGCGGGTAATTTCTTTTGCTCCCACCTCTACCATCCTGGCCTGACCATGTTCATCCAGGTGAGTCAACCCGTTCAAAAACAACATCTCCTTTGCTAGAGTTCTTCTGCCCTCTATAAAAGCAGGTGCGAATTTATTCATCAGAGGAAAGGGGACACACCTCCTTCAGAGGAATGTCCCCATTGGAAGCGCTGCCAATTCGTTACGATGTTTGATTAAAAGCGAACCATTATTAGAATCTCAAACTATAGTCTTTGTAATACTACAGCCAGCTATTTCCTTGATTTACACCATAAAAAGATTATCACCAAAGACAAACATATTAATATTTCAACTATAATAGATGGTTATCCTGCCTATCCCTGGAAGACACACCTTTTTTCTTTAACCTTTACCAATAAATCATTGAGAATTCAGCTTGCCTTTTCTAAAGATAAGTACATGCATATATAAAAAGCACACTCCTTTATAAGTGTGCTTTTTACCACTGGCTACCATTTGGACCGCAAAATCATCGCCTTAAATTGCTGAACCGATCTAACAGCTACGCCACATGACTTTGCCACAGTCACGCAGGTCGTAACCACCCAGCTTTTTGACCTCCGCCTGAAATTCCGGTAATTCCATTACCGCCAACAATCTTTGGATATATGGTGTATCCCAGTATTCTAATGGTATGCACAGGTCATACCTTTCCTCAACTATACCGATAAAATCCAATCCAAGCGCCACCGCGGCCGCCCGGATGCCCAGTCCGGCATCCGCCGCGCCTGCTTTTATCGCTACCGCAACGGCCATATGAGTGTACTCCTCATGATCATAGCCGTGGATATGATCAGCTTCAATTCCCTGTCCTTTAATGAGGTAATCTAGCAGGATCCTGGTACCGGCGCCGCGCTGCCGGTTAACAAAGTTGACGTCATCCCGGGTCAGGTCTTCCAGTCCCCGGATGGCTTTGGGGTTGCCTCTAGCCAGGAGCAACCCCTGCTCCCGGTAGACCAGGTTGACCAGAGCGATTCCTCTACCAGGCAGTATTCTTTTAACGTAGTTAATATTGTACTCCCCTGTTTCTTCATCAAGCAGGTGCGTGCCCGCACAGTGCGCCTCACCCCTACGCAAGGCTGTCAGTCCGCCCAAGCTGCCGACATGGGCGGAAGAAAGGGTCGCCTCCGGAAATTTAAGACGCAAAAAGTTAGCCAGTACATCCAGGGAGTTGTCATGACTGCCTATGATAACCGTCGTTTCCCTGATTTCCCGCGGCGTCCTGAACAGTTCTACCGTCGCCGTATCACCAGCGTTGTACCCTTCCGAAAGCCTGGGGACCCGGACCACACCGTCGGCCCGCACCAGTGACATCAGGACACCGGCACCCCGTGACATAGGGGTTGCCACGACCTTGTCCCCCACCTGCCCCAGCTTAACCCGCACAAATTCCTCAACACCTATGGAGGAGACCATCTTTCTGGATACGGTTGCTTCAATTGTATCCAATGATGGTGGCACGGTACCCAGTTTTTTAAAGAAAACCGGCTTGACGAAAAGGTCCAGGCCCATGTAAGCTGATACGGGGTACCCGGGCACACCTATCACCGGCTTACCGTTTATCTCGCCCAGAATTACTGGTTTGCCTGGTTTAGTGGCCACTCCATGCACCAGCACCGAACCAAGAGACCTGATTACATCCGCGGTATAATCCTCGGAGCCGGCTGAAGATCCGGCGTTGATCAGCACAATGTCCGCTTCATCAACGGAGCTTATAAGCGCGGCTTTAATGCTGTCAAAGTCATCCACCGAGATCTCCCTGCGCAGCGCCTTTCCGCCCCAGTTCTCCACCATTGCCCCCAACATCCTGGAGTTATACTCAATGATATCACCCGGCCTCAACTCAGAGCCTGGTTGGACCAGTTCCGTTCCTGTAGGCATCAGTGCCACCCTGGGGCGCGGATGCACATACAGGTTATTAATCCCGCCAGCCAGCAAAGCGCCGATATCAACCGGTCTCACCAAGTGGTTGGCCGGAATGATCATCTCGGTGGCGACTATATCCTCTCCTACAAAACGAACATGCTGCCAGGGAGGCGCGGCGTGTATTATCTCAATTATATCAGACCGCACATAGTGCACGTCTTCAATCATAATAACGGCGTCGCAGCCGTCCGGCAGCGGATCACCCGTGTCTACCGGTACAGCCTCCTTCCCCACTTGCAAGCGTTTGGGCGTAGTCTCGAAAGCCCCGTAAGTATCATGGGAGCGCACCGCCATCCCATCCATGGCCGAGGCATGGTAATGGGGTGAAGATATCCGGGCATACACCGGCGCCGCCGTTACTCTGCCCAGGGCCTCTTCAGCACAGACCAGTTCCGGCCGGCCCGGGCTCAGTGCACCCAAATCAGCAAGATAACCGAGGTATCGTTCCAGCGCTGCCTCCCAGGGCAGGTCGTCCAGATAAACCTTACGCTTCATACTTTATCCGCACCTCATTAAACAAATTGACAAGCTACCAGTAATACCCCTTAAGGTTGCATTGTAAGTCTTTTGTTAATAAAACAAATTGACAGGATTTACTGGATTGACTGGATTTACAGGAAAACCCTGTCAATCCAGTCAATTTGTTTTCAAAACAGTTTTACTTCTACCGTCTCACCGGCTTCAACACCCTCTTTGCCGGCGGGGATACGCGCCAGGCCGTCTGCCCTGACCATGGTGCTGATTAATCCCGATTTACCCAGGACAGGTTCAGCAAAAAACTGCCCATCTCTATGGAAAAGCTTGACCCGGATAAAGTCCTCCCGTCCCGCCGCGGAACGAATGTTGCGGGTCATCACCACCCTCAGGGGAAATTCCATGGCTGATTCTTCTTCGTTTGCCGGATAGCCGCCTGTTCGCACAAGAGGGGCAACCATCAGATCAAAGATCACCATGGCCGAAGCCGGGTGGCCCGGCAGGCCAAAAACAGGTTTTCCTCCCAAAATCGCTCCGACTGTGGGCTTGCCGGGACTGACCGCGATTCCGTGAAAAAGCACACCTGGCTTTCCGGCAGAATCGATCACTTTGGAAGCGACATCACGTGTACCAACTGAACTGCCGCCTGAAAGGAGGACCATATGGTTTTCTTCCAGCGCGATTTCCAGGGCGTCTTTCAATTTGCCGTAATTGTCAACGATAATTCCATACAGGTGCGGCTCCCCGCCGCAAGCTGTAACCGCCCCGTACAGGGCGTGGGAGTTAATGTCCCGTACCTGACCGGATGAAGGAACATCCCCGGGGTCGACCAGTTCGTCTCCGGTAGAGACAATCCCTACTTTAACTGAAATAGCCACCTCAACTTCGGTGACGCCGATGGATGACAGCATGCCAAGATCCTGCGGCCTGATCAGGTGTCCCGCCGGGAGCGCTATCTCCCCGGCGGCTATATCGTCACCCCTGCGCACCACATTCTCCCCGGGCGCAACAGGCTTAATTATGCCAATGGTGCTGCTGTCCAATTCTTCTGTGTACTCCACCATCACCACGGCATCCGCACCGGGCGGAAGCATTCCTCCGGTAGGAATATGATAGGCCTGACCCGCTCTTATTTCTCCCTCCGGTCTCCTGCCAATCATAACCTCGCCGCTGATATCAACGTATGACGGCATCCCTTCCGTGGCGCCATAGCTATCTTTTGCCCGCACCGCGAAACCGTCCATAGTGGACCGGTCGAAACCGGGCACATCATCGACAGCTCGCACCTCCAGCGCCAGTCTACGGCCAAGGCTTTGCAAAATCGGCACCTTTACAGACGGCCATTTATCCGGCAGGTAGCGGGCTATAGCCGCCCTGGCCTCTTCAACTGTCAGCACATTAAAAAGTTCGGCCATAAATTCACCTCTGATGAGTTAAAAACATCCCAGCTCGCATGATTTTATTTTGATTTTAAGTTCATTGGCGGCATTCCCTACCACCCTGGGTACAACCTTCAATTCCTCCGCCAGTTTTCTGGCCTGAGTGCAGGTGAGCTTTCCCTCTTTGGCCGCCAGCCTGACCGCCTCTAGAACTTCCGGCTTAATTTCCGACATTGCAGCACACTCCTTTTTAATTATTCCCTGTGAAATTACTTGCTGCTTGCAAAAAAAGAGCAAATTCGCTTAGCTCTTTTTTAATATTACTTTCTCAATCAAGTCAGCAACTCCTGCCGCATCGTCCAGCCCAAAATACGGCGCCGCCCCAACAGGTGGAGCGTCACTTACCACAGCAATCAGTTCTCCCGCCGGGATAACCGGCCGCTCGGTTTCTCCACGGCGATAGACCTCTATTTTAGGCCATTTCTCCTTCTTATAACCCTCAAAAATAATCAGATCCAGCTCGCCTGCCATGGACATGGACATGACCATGACTTCTTCCGGCGCGGGATCGGCTTCAAATTTCTTAAAAAGGGTGACCCCGTTGGGCGAGGCCAGAGCCACAACATCCGCACCAGCACGCGCATGCCGCCAGGTGTCCTTTCCCTTTTGATCAAAATCCACAAGATGGTGGGTATGTTTGATCACACCAATCAAATAGCCGCGACCCTTTAGCACGACGATCAGCTTTTCTAAAAACGTGGTTTTGCCGGAGCCGGAATAGCCCACCAAACCAACAACTGGGACTGGCCTTTTCACTGAGGGACCTCCATAACTTCTATGGTGTCGCCGGCTTTAACCTGCCCGCCTTCCAGTACTCTGATGAAAATTCCCTCCCTGGGCATAACGCAATCACCGGCCTGATAGAAGATAGCGCAGCGGTTGTGACATTCCTTACCAATCTGGGTAACTTCGCCAACCGCCACGCCGCCGATCTTCAGACGTGTGCCCAGAGGCAGATCAACAAGGTTTATACCCTCCGTGGTGAGGTTCTCGGCAAAGTCCCCGGGGCCGACATCCAAACCCTTCGCCCGCATCTTTTCGATGCTCTCAAGCGCTAAAAGGCTGACCTGTCGGTGCCAGGGACCCGCGTGGGCATCGTCCTGCAGACCTTGCTCCTTAATCAGTATTCCTTCTCCTGTGTCTTTTTTACGCATCCCTTTTTCCGGGCTGGTACATACAGCCTTTATTATACCCATACAGGCTACATCTCCTTTTGTTAATCCATAGACAGGATTTATCTTAAAAATTTATATACTAAACTTGATTGATACTATTTTTAACTTTTTTAAACTTAATAACCAGAAGAATTTCTTTTAATCCTGTTAATCCCACCAAATCTTGCTAATCCTATCGAAAACCTACCCACCGATTTGAGACATGCTCCTCCGCTTGTCCCTCCAACCTTCCAGCATATGGTGCCGGTCCGGTTTTAACAAAACAGCGTCAATAATTAATTCGGCTATTTCCCTGGTACCCGCTCCCTCACGCAGCGGGGTCTTCAAATCCACTTCCCTCTCATCGTAAAGGCACGGCCTCAGGCCGCCGCTTGCGGTCAGGCGCAGGCGGTTGCATTTTTCGCAGAAATGTTCGCTCATAGAGGTGATAAAGCCAACGGTTCCCGCTGCGTCTTTAAAGCGGTAGTATTTGGCCGGACCGCCGCCCGAAGCCATCATGGCAGGCAGTAATTGGCCGACTTTCCTGTTCAGCTGGTCCATTATTTCCTCTGCCGGCACGAAGCGCCCTTCGGACCAGGTCAGAGAGGACCCTATGGGCATCAGCTCAATAAAGCGGATGTGCAGGGGCCTCTTAAGAGTGAGGCGGGCCATGTCCACTACCTCATCATCGTTAAAATCACGGATAACAACAGTGTTCAGTTTAACCGGATGAAGCCCGGCATCTAAAGCTGCCTGTATACCTTTCCAGGCCAGGGCCAGCTCCCCGCCGCGCGTTATATTCCGGTAGCGTTCATCCCTTAATGTATCCAGGCTGATATTGACCCTTTTGACTCCCGCTTCTTTAAGGCTTTTGGCGCGGGACGGCAGAAGCAGGCCGTTGGTGGTGAGGGTTATATCATCGATACCGGGAATGTTTGAAATGCTCCGCACCAGGCCGTCCAACCCTTTGCGCACCAGCGGTTCACCCCCGGTAAGGCGTATTTTTTTAATCCCTATCAGGGCTGCAGCCTTTATTACTGCTTCAATCTCTTCCACGCGCAGGATATCCTCGTGGGAAGCAGACTTAACCCCCTCTGGCGGCATGCAGTATATACAGCGCAGGTTGCACTTGTCGGTAACTGAAACACGCAGATATTCTATGTTCCGGCTGTAGGTATCACGCATTGTTTCACCTTCTATATTGTTAGTCAGTTAAACTGAAAAACGAGTATTATTTTCTTAACGGCCTCGCTGCTGGGCGGTAGTCAGCACAGCGGTAATGCCAAAGGCCAGCAGCAGCAGTATGATACTGAGGGCGGTAGCAATTTCCCATTTTCCCTTATTGACTTCCAATACCGTAGCGGTTGTAAGCACCGCCGTATACCCTTTCAAGTTGCCCCCCACCATCATGGAGGCTCCCACTTCGGATATTGCCCCGCCAAAACCGGCGATAACCGCCGCCAGCAGGCCAAGCCTGGCTTCCCTCAAAAGCAGCCACAACAACTGCAGCCGCGAAGCTCCCAGGGCCAGGATCTGGAGCCTTATCTTGGGGTTCAGGGATTGTATGGCAGCGATAGTAAACCCGGTGATTATAGGCGCCGCAATGATGATCTGGGCCACAATCATGGCTGTTGGTGTGTACAGCAGGCCCAGAGCGCCCAGTGGCCCGTACCGGCTCAAGGTCAGCCAGACCCATAATCCCACCACTACTGGCGGCAGACCCATGCCGAAATTAATTATACTTACCACCAGCTTGCGCCCGGGGAAAGAGGCGAGAGCTAAAAAAGTGCCCAGGGGCAAGCCTATTAAAAGGCCAATCAGGGTGGCCGTGCCTGATACATGAAGGGTACGGAAGATAACATCCAATACCTCCGGATCCCCACTCAACAGCAGGCGTACCGCCTCCAGCAGCCCCTGCCAGTAAACGCCCATAGCCATCACCTTTTTTAAAAATTACAGACACGCAAATCCAGTCTTGAGGTCTAAATCTGGTTTTCCTTATGTTTGGAATAATATAACCAACGGGAAATTTAAGGGCCTGGCCAGCCCTGAAATGTTACCTTGAATGAATTTTGAATAAAAATATCTACTTCCTGCTGAAACTGGCGGTACCTTTTCAACAATTCATCAGCGCTCGGGGTCAGCTTTGCCCCACCGCCCATCTCACCGCCAACCTGCGTTACAACAAGCGGCACTCCCCAGTGCCTTTCAGCCACTTTAATCTTGCCCCAGGCTGCCCGGTAGGACATGGACATTTCTCTGGCGGCTTGCGAAATCGACCCTGTGTCTTTGACCTTAATTAAAATATTAAATAGGCCGTTACCAAAAATGGCCCCGTTTTTTTCCAGCCACAGCTTGTGTTTAGCGCTAAGCCCTGCGGCACCTGCGTCGTATAACATACTGCGCACCGTACCCATGCGATTACCCCCTCAAAAAACACATACTGCTGCGGGAACTGTCCAGCTTACGCGACAGAACCTTTTAATTATATCAATAATACACTAAAGGTTCAATTTATTGTTCGAAAACATTAACCAAACCCAGCGCTTACTTCCAGAAAGCTATGCTTATAAATTAACCCCCACCTACAGCAGGGAAAAGAGATACACGGTCGCCATCATTAAGGCTCACTTCGAAATTCTTGTGAACACCATTAACTAAAAATGTGAACACCTTATCCTCGGGAATGTTGAGCTTTTTTAAAAGCTCTCTTCCGGTAAGCCCCTCTGTTATACTCACAGGGATGATTTGTCCAAAAGTTGTTCCGGGAATATAACTTTCCAGGCCGGAAAAAACTCTTACTTCAACCTCCAAAAAGCCTCACCACCTATAGAATGAAGGTTTTAACTGAATTTATAATACTTTAAGTTTATATTATTAACAACCCTCACTGAACAGTTCTATCCCTGCTCTTCGCAATTTTCTTGCCATTAACGTTATTGGAATTACTATTGTGGGAAAGCCCACTCCCTCTCGTCAAAGAGTTTCTTTAACTCGCCAAATCCTCTGACTTCAATATCGCCCATTCTCTCCCTCCTTGAATTTTACTGTTGCCAATTAAGACTCCCTTCCTCTATTCTTCTTTGTGAAAATGATTTGTACTAATGAGGAAAGGAGTTGTGTTACAATATAGTCGCAAATTTTGTACCACATGAAAGGAGAACAGTGATGACTGGTAAAGAGGAAAAAGTAACTGTCATCGAAACTACTATAGACGACATGAACCCGGAAATCTACTCCTATTTACTAGACAAACTAATAAAGGATGGCGCGCTGGACGCATATGCAATACCCGTATACATGAAAAAAAACAGACCTGCCAAC
>Ga0265296_1003815_pt1 | contig 13615 bp, 8 predicted proteins | sample MunlanPumphouse1_FD_189073 | JGI IMG/M metagenome (GOLD analysis project Ga0265296, IMG submission 189073) | Groundwater microbial communities from a municipal landfill in Southern Ontario, Canada - Pumphouse #1 | ecosystem: Environmental > Aquatic > Deep subsurface > Groundwater | place: Canada... | reverse complement strand
TATCTTTTGTTCCACAAGACCCTATACTTTTTCATCGTACTCTAATGGAAAATATTCGCTACGGTAGGCGCGATGCTACTGATGAAGAAGTGCTAGCAGCTGCTCATTTGGCGCACTGTGATGATTTTATAGACCAATTGCCATTGAAATATAGAACGTATGTGGGAGAGCGTGGAGTAAAGCTATCAGGCGGGGAACGTCAGCGGGTGGCTATTGCTCGAGCAATTTTAAAGAATGCTCCAATTCTTATTTTAGATGAAGCAACTTCTTCACTTGATTCTCATTCAGAATTTTTAATTCAAGATGCTTTGACGAAATTGATAAAAAGGAAAACTACTATCGTTATTGCTCACAGACTTTCTACTATCAGACAAATGGATCGTATTATAGTACTTGAAAAAGGAAAAATTATAGAAGATGGAACTCATGAAGAACTTTTAAATAAAAAAAGTGGTCTTTATAAAAAACTTTGGGACTTACAAGCTGGGGGATTTAAGAATATTATTTAAAAAATATTTTTTTGTTTCTTCGTCTAGTTTATTTGTCACAATAATCATCAATTCAGTTCCTAGACCTAAATCTTTTTTTATATTTGTAAAAAGATGTTCATATGGGAAAGGGGATATCCAGACGGTGTTTTTTATGCAAGTGAAATCCGCTTTCTTTAAAAGGTAACGCAAAGCTTCGCGTTCATTTTTTCTTTCTTCTGGAATATCTAAAATTATAATTCTCCATAATCCATCCCAAACAGTGGAAACCAATGCACCACTTCCTTCGAGTTTGATACAATTAAATTTATTTTTGCCTTTTTTGGTTAGTTTCAGATAGTCTTTATTATCAGAATGAAGCATTTCGATACACCCAGATTCGACTAAATTTTTTATTGAACGAGTGAGGGCATACGCCCCCTCCTTATGGAGGAGGGGGTTGGCCTGCCCGCCATCGCTTCGCTCAGGCGAAAGCGGGCGGGGGGTGGTGATTTTATTCCTTATTTCATCTAAAGGAATAGCTGGTTTTTCAGCCAATATTTTAAGTATTTTGTTGGAAAAACTTTGTTTTTTCATGGTTTTTTGCTTGACCCGGTTAGTAGATTTTGGCAAAGCCCTTTTAGGGCGTGCTTTCGCACATTGCCAAAACTCACTACCGGGTTGACATGTATATAGCCTATCATATATACTAGTTTTATACAAATAATTCGCGGTCGCGAAATCATTGTTAAAAAATATTATAAGTAATATATATAATAAAAATATGAGTAAAATAATAGGTATAGATTTGGGTACAACAAATTCGGCAGTCGCTTTTATTGAAGGAGGCGTGCCAAAAATTATTGAAAATGTCGAAGGTAATCGCACTACGCCTTCTGTAGTCGCTACCGCAAAAAATGGAGATCGGATTGTAGGACTTCTTGCTAAAAGACAAGCAGTTACAAATCCAGAAAATACAATTTCTGAAATAAAACGTTATATGGGTCATCGTTTTGACGATCCAGAAGTACAAAAAGATAAAGAAACAGCTCCTTTTAAAATTGAAACGGGAGATAATGGCGGAGTAAAAGTAAAAATGTCAGATAAATTTTACCGTCCAGAAGAAATTTCTGCCATGATATTGCAAAAAATAAAAGCTGACGTTGAAGCTAAATTAGGAGAAAAAATAACTGAAGCAGTAATCACTGTGCCTGCTTATTTTAACGATGCTCAGAGAAAAGCAACAAAAGATGCCGGACAAATTGCCGGGTTGGATGTGAAAAGAATTATTAATGAACCAACAGCTGCTGCTCTGGCCTACGGATTTAATAAAAAGAAAAATGAAAAAATTGTAGTGTATGATTTCGGTGGAGGAACTTTCGACGTATCAGTGCTTGAAATCGGAGATGATGTGATTGAAGTAAAATCTACAGATGGAGATTCTCATATGGGTGGTGGTGATATTGATAGAAAAATTATTAGTTGGATTGCCGAAGAATATAAAAAAGAATCAGGTATTGATGTTCGCAAAGATCCACTTGCTCACCAGAGATTAAAAGAAGCGGCAGAAAAAGCAAAACATGAACTTTCTACTACTTTGGAAGCAGAAATAAATATTCCGTTTATCACTTCTGATTCAGGTGGGCCAAAACATTTACTTTTTAAAATGTCTCGAGCTACGCTTGAATCTATTGCTAAAGAATACATAGATCGTTCTATTGAAATAACCAAAAGAGCTCTTGAAGCATCTCCATTTAAAATGAGTGAAATAAATGAAATTATAATGGTTGGTGGACAAACCAGAATGCCGATGATGGTGGAAGCGGTAAAAAATCTTTTTGGTAAAACACCAAATATGTCCATTAATCCAGACGAAGTTGTTGCTTTGGGCGCAGCTGTGCAAGCAGGCGTATTAGCCGGAGATGTACGAGATGTTTTGCTTTTGGATGTTATTCCACTTTCTCTTGGAATTGAAACATTGGGAGGAGTAGCTACAAAATTAATTGAAAGAAATACCACTATTCCAGCTTCTAAATCTCAAACATTCTCTACTGCGGCTGATAATCAAACTTCTGTGGAAATCCACATAGTGCAAGGGGAACGTCCAATGGCTTCCGACAATAAGTCTCTTGGCCGCTTTATTTTGGATGGTATTCCACCAGCTCCTCGAGGTATGCCTCAAGTAGAAGTGACATTTGATATTGATGTGAATGGAATATTGAATGTAACAGCTAAAGATAAAGCTTCTGGTAAAGCTCAATCAATCAAAATTGAAGCAAGTTCAGGATTGAAAGAAGAAGATATTAAAAAAATGCAACAGGACGCGGAAGTTCATGCTGAAGAAGATAAAAAGAAAAGAGAAATTGTTGATATAAAAAATACAGCAGAAATGATTATTTATACTGCTGAAAAAGCATTAAAAGATAATGAAGCAAAAATTCCAGCTGATGTGAAAGATTCAGTGAATGCAAAAATAACTGCTTTGCGCGGAGTAAAAGATGGAACAGATGTTGAGGCGATTAAAAAAGCGACGGAAGAATTATCTGCTGAAATGTCTAAAATTGGTGAGGCTATGAATAAAGCCGGCGCCGAAACTCCACCTGCAACACCTCCAGAAGAGCAAAATCCTGAAGTGCATGATGCGGAATATAAAGAAAACCCGCCTGCCGGCGAGGCAGGCGAAAAGCCTGAAGGGGAAACACCTAAATAATGAATATAAATTAATAGATTAATAAAAAAATATGGAAGAACAATGGTATACAATAACAGGAGGAATTGATGTTAATACTGCCCATAATCTCATAACCTATATAAACGGTCAGATTTATGGGTCTAATATAAAAAAATTGAAGATACTTTTATCATCAACGGGTGGTGATATTGATTCTGCTATAAGAATATATTCATATTTAAAAGCTCTTTCAATAGAAATAGAAACAATAGCTTTTAGTCAGATTGATTCTGCTGCAAATATTATATATTCTGCTGGTAGTAAACGTATAGCAATAAAAGGCTGTCGATTTTTTTTACATGAAGGGACATTTACAGTAGGGGCACAGACAACAACCTTGCATAATCACGAAGAATCATTAGTTATATTAAGAGAATTATTGAAAAAATCTATTAATATTCTCTCAAAGGAAACTGGTAAAAATGAAGAAGAAATAAAAAAACTGTTGCAAACAAGTACAATATTAAGTGCAGAAGAAGCAAAAGAATTAGGTCTTATTCATGAAATCTTAGAAAAATTACCTCTTACAAAACAAACTCAATAAAAAACAAAAAGCCCTCTTTTGAGGGCTTTTTGTTTGGGGCTATTTTTGATACAATTGGATTGATGGATATAAAAAAAATTGCAGAACAGTTTAATATAAAGACTATAAAAATCAAACCTATTAAAAATGCTATTTTAAGCAAAGTTTATGTTATTAATAATGAATATATTTTACGTTCACGAACACTAGAAATTAATTCAATTCAAAAACTTAATAGCGAACAATTTTTATTAAATAAAGTACGTAAGATAATTAAGATAAAACTTCCTGATCTTTTAGGTACAAAATCTAAACGAGAATATTTTATTGATGGAAATTCACTCTGGACAGCTTATCCCTTAATAAAAGGCGAAATAATATGTGCTTGGTGGAATTTTGAAAAACTTTCTGAAAAACAAAAAGAAAGAGTTTTTGTAACCTTACGAGAACTACATTTAAAAACATTAGGGAAATTAAAAAATATTAGCAGTAATAATCAATATGATTTTGTTGATGATGTGATTCAACGGCTTTCAAGTATTGGTAATCAAATAACAACAAAAGAATTAAAACGGATTCAAAAGGCAATTAATATAATTAAAGATTTTAGAGACAGTCTTCAAGAAAAAAATTTCTGTTTTGTTCATGGTGATTATCATCCCGGTAATATTATTTTTCAAAAAGACAGAGTTATTGGCTTATTAGATTTTGATTTTGCAAGAAAAGGTTCTTATTTAGAAGATCTAGCATATACCTTAATGATGTTTTTGCGAAATTATCAGGGACCATTTGAATTTAGAGAAAAAGATTACTTAAAATTTTTGGGTTGGTATGGAATAAAAAAAGGACATATCCCTATTTTAAATGAGTACCTTATACTTTATACTTTCTATGATTTTCACTTGTTTAGAGATCTGGAACAATTACCTAAGCAAAGTATGTTTATACAATATCAAAAAGACTTTTTGAAAGATGTTTGTACGAGATTTAATTAGTTTTTTTTATTATGAAAAGTGCATATTTTATGGTATAATTCAAAATATGGAATTGCACGAAATACCGAAAAATAAAGAATTGACATATATTGGTTATACTACTTACCGAGATAAAAATCAGCTTTTTGGTATAAAGCGCAAAGATAGGCGTCAGCATGTTTATATTCTCGGAAAGTCCGGTACCGGTAAATCTGTGCTGATGTTTAATATGATTATTCAGAATATCGAAAACGGTGATGGAGTTTGTATGGTTGATCCGCATGGAGAAAATGTAGAAGCGATTTTGTCGGCTATTCCTCCGCATCGCATGAAAGATGTTGTGTATTTTAATCCGGCGGATATCGATTATCATATTGGATTTAATGTTTTAGAACTGATTGACCCAAAATACAAACATTTGGTAGCTTCGGGGCTGATGGGAATTTTCACTAAAATTTGGGCCAATGCTTGGAGCGCTCGTATGGAATATATTTTAAATAATGCTATTTTAGCTTTACTTGACACTCCTGGCACAACTCTTCTTGGTATTCCCAGAATGCTGGTGGACAAAGATTATCGTCAAAAAATAATCGGGAATTTAAAAGATCCCGTTATTAAAGCTTTCTGGATACATGAATATGAAGCCTGGCAAGATAAATTTAGAAATGAAGCTATCGCGCCTATTCAAAATAAAGTGGGACAATTTCTTTCTACTTCTATCATTCGAAATGTGGTAGGCCAGTCCAACAGCACTATAAATATTTTTGACATAATGAATGAAGGCAAGATTTTTTTGGTGAATGTTTCTAAGGGGCGCATCGGTGAAGATAACTCTGCGCTTTTGGGAGGCATGATAATTACCAAAATTCAATTGGCCGCTATGGAAAGAGTGCGTATTCCGGAAGAAAGCAGAAAAGATTTTTATCTTTATGTAGATGAATTTCAAAATTTTGTAACGGACGCTTTTGCCGGGATTTTATCTGAGGCCAGAAAATATAGATTAAATCTCACGGTGGCGCATCAATACACTGCTCAATTAGTTTCAGACAAAAGTTCAAGCGTTAGGGACGCTGTTTTCGGCAACGTAGGCACCATGATAGTTTTTAGAGTGGGGGCTGATGACGCGGAGTTTTTAGAAAAAGAATTTGAACCGGAATTTATCCCTCAAGATATAGTAAACTTGCCGAATTTTAAGATTTATTTGAAATTAATGATAGATGGAATAACTTCTCGTCCATTTTCCGCTAAAACTCTTCCGCCTATGGTTAAATCCGGCAATAAAAAAGTTGAGGAGGAAGTGATTATGTCTTCTCGCGCTCTGTATTGCAGACCAAGAGAAGTAGTAGAAAGAGAAATTAATGATTGGAGCGGAATGTCAATTGGAGACACAGATACCAGTGGCATAGAAAAATTTCCAGCTACTTGTTCTGTTTGCAAAAAGGAAACGATGGTACCGTTTAAGCCAGATGCGGGCAGAGCAGTTTATTGCAAAGATTGTATAGCTAAAATAAAATCTGGAGAAATAAAACCTATTGCCGGTTCAATAAAACAAATCAAACAAGATGAAACTTTATTTTATAAACCCTTAGCGGATCTAGGTATAGAATTCAAATCAAAAGATGGAAATGGCAACGGAGAAGCAGAGAGGTATCCGGAAAGAGCTGGGAAAGCAGTACCTCCTCCACGTCTATTTTCGACCATTAAAAAAGTTTTTACCCCGTCGTTTGCGAATAGCGGGACTGTTAAAACTGTTCCACCAAAAGTTGAAGTTCCTAAAAAAGTTATAAGAGATAATACAGCATTGAGAGAAGTTCTAAATAAAACACTTTCCGAGAATAAAAAAGAACCACCTGCCCGCAATGCTTTCAGCACAGCTGATGCAGGCGGGGAAATAAAAAAGGTTGAAGTACCAGTAAAACCAGCAATTTCCTTAAGTGAATTAAAAAATCCAACACCCACGCCTAATACGGTTTTGAAAGATAGGTCTGCCAGCAAAGAAGAGATGGATAAGTTAAAGAATTTTATCACCGCTGTTGGCGGGACCCCGCAGGAAGCGGTGGTTCAAACAACAAATATACCTATTCCCCCTAAGGAAGAAGTCAAAGAAGTTCCAGAAGATGTTTTAAGAAAGATTTTAGAATAAAAAAATGAAAAACGAAGTCAGACAATGTCAAAATTGTAAAAAAGACTTCATCATAGAAACTGAAGATTTTTCTTTTTATGAAAAAATAAAGGTTCCTGCGCCGACATTCTGCCCAGAATGTCGGACTGTTCGACGTTTATGTTGGCGTAATGAAATGTCTTTCTTTAAAAGAAAATGTGACGCTCCTGGCCATGACGAAATTTTAATCTCTTTTATTCATCCAAACGAAAAATTAGTAGTGTGTGATTCCCAATATTGGTGGGGGGATGAGTGGAATCCTCTTTCATATGGTAAAGAATATGATTTCTCAAAACCTTTTTTTCTGCAATGGGCAGAGTTGAGAAACAGTATTCCACTGCAATGTCTTTCTAATATAAAAGCTACAAATAGTGATTATTGTAATGTGGCTGAAGGAAGTAAAGATAGTTATCTGTGCTCTGGATCTTGGCGCATAGATCGCACATTTTATTCAAATAGAATTTCTTACACCAAAGATTGTTCTGATCTTTATGTTGCTCACCGTTGCGAACTTTGTTATGATTCATTGTTTTGTACAGATTGTTATCACACTTCATATTCCGTTAATTGTAAAAGTTGTGTCGATTCTTTTTTCTTGTATGATTGTCACGGTTGTATCGATTGTTTTGGTTGCACCAATCTTCGCAACAAATCTTATTGCATGTGGAATCAGCAGCTTTCTAAAGAAGAATATGATAAGCGTTTAGCAGAAATAAATTTAAAAAGTTATAAAACAATTTTAGAATTAAAAGAAAAGTTTAACAAACTTTATTTAAAATCAATACACCGTTTTATAAATCATTCCAAGATAGTGAATTCTACCGGTGATAATTTAGATGGAGTAAAAAATTGCAAATTCTGTTTTGATGCTACTGGCACTCGGATTGAAGATTCAAAATATATACATTGGGTGGCACATTTGGCCAAAGATGCATACGATTCTGGTCCAGGGATAGGTGAGGCTGAACTGGTTTATGAAGCGTTTGACACTGGTATAGGCAATTTTCGAAATCTTTTTACCAGCGTAGTCTATAGTTCCCATGATATTGAATATGCTTTTAATTGCCATGGTTGTTCAGATTTATTTGGATGTATCGGAGTACGAAGTAAAAAATATTGTATTTTGAATAAACAATACTCAAAAGAAGAATATGAAAAATTAATTCCAAAAATAAAAGAGCATATGAATAATATGCCTTATGTTGATAAAAAAGGAATTATTTATAAATATGGTGAATTTTTCCCAGCCGAACTTTCTACTTTTACTTATAATGAAACAGTGGCTCAAGATTATTTTCCAATAACAAAAGAAGAAGCAATAAACAAAGGATACAGATGGCGAGATAGAAAAATAACTGAACATAAAATAAGTACGACTGCTGAAAATCTTCCGGATGATTTAAAAGATGTTCCAGATTCTATTATTGATGAAATAATTGAGTGTTTACATAAAGGAAAATGTAAAGATCGTTGTTTAGGAGCTTATAAAATAACCCAAAATGAACTTAATTTATATAGACAAATCGGAATTCCTTTACCACGTCTCTGTTTTATTTGTCGTCACGAAGCCCGATTGAGGAAAAGAAATCCAATGAAATTATGGCATCGAACTTGCATGTGTGATAAATTAAATCATGAGCATAATGGCAATTGCCAGAATGAATTTGAAACCGCTTACGCGCCGGATAGAAAGGAGACAGTTTATTGCGAAAATTGTTATAATAAAGAGGTTTACTAGCCTTTGGCTAGTGTATTAATTTTGGAATCAGAAACAAGAAAATGCAAAAAGTGCCAACAAGATTTTATCCTAGAAACGGATGATTTTTCTTTTTATAAAAAGATGGATGTCCCAGCTCCCAAAATTTGCCCCGATTGTCGATTCAAAATGCGAGCAGTATGGAGAAACGAGCGTACTTTATACAATAGAACTTGTGATTTATGTGGCTGTTCTATTATCAGTATGTATAATCCAAATTCTCCTTATGTTGTATATTGTAATGATTGTTGGATTTCTGACAAATGGGATCCTTTTTCTTATGCTATGGATTATGACTTTAGTAGATCTTTTTTTGATCAGTTAAAAGAATTGATTATTAAAGTCCCTAAATCTGATATTTATACTAGTACAGCTGTTGGCCCTAATATAAATAGTAGATATACTAATTTTGCAGGAGGGAGTAAAAATTGTTATTTGATTTTCAACAGTGGTCCCAATAATGAAAATTGCGCGTATTCGCGAGGCTTGATTGGAAGCAGAGATGTTTATGATGTATATTATGGTAATACCATAGAAAATACTTATGAAAGTATAAATGTTCATAAAAGTAATGGAATAGCCTGGGGACGGAATATTTCTGATTGTATAGATTCTCGTTTTATTTTAAATTGTTCTGGATGTCAAAATTGTTTTGGTTGTGTTAATTTACGTCATAAATCTTACTATTTTTTTAATGAACCGTTAAAGAGAGATGAGTGGTTGAAACGCGTATCAGAAATTTCCGGCAGTTTTTTAAAGACAGAAGAAATAAAGAAAAAATTTAGAGAATTTTCTCTTAAATTTCCGCATCGTAGTAATAATAATCTCAAAGTTACTAATTGTGATGGCGATTATATTTTTGATTCAAAAAATTGTAATAATTGTTTTGAAGTTTCTTCTTCTGAAGATATGCGACATTCATTTTCAGTAAAACGTGCCAAAGATTGTGTTGATATGATTGGACATTGTCGTACTTCAGAACTTCTTTATAATGGAGTTGGAGTAGGAGCAGGTTCCAGAAAAGTAATTTGTTCTTGGTGGGTAGAAAGTTCTCAAGATATAGAATATTGTTTTGCTACTAGACAGAGTAATGATTGTATTGGTTGTGATGCTATAAAAAATGGATCTCTCGTCATTTTGAATAAAAAATATAGTAAAGAAGAATATGAAAAAATAAAAGATTATATAATAAAAGAACTAAAAGAAAAAGATATATATGGTGATTTTTTACCTTCTGAATTGTGCCCTTTTGGATACAATGAAACAATTGCACAAGACAATATACCACTTACAAAAGAAGAAGTATTGGAACAAGGTTTCAGGTGGGAAAATAATATTCAAAAAACAGAAGGAAAGGGGACAATGGAACCAGAAGAAATTCCTGACCACATAAAAGATGTACAAGATGATTTTATAGATGAAATATTAACTTGCGTTGGATGTTCTAGAAATTATCGATTAATTAAACGGGAATTAGATTTTTATAGAAAAATAAATATTTCGATACCTAGAAAATGTTGGAATTGCCGTTTCTTAGATCGTATACATCGTCGAGGACCGTATAAATTCTGGAAACGTAATTGTGATAAATGTAAAAAAGAAATTACCACAAATTATGCTTCCAACAGACCTGAAATAATTTATTGTGAATCTTGTTATCAAAAAGAGGTGTATTAAAATTATGGAATCTAAAACGCCAAAATTTGACAAGTTACTTGATGAGATTTTAGAAAATCTTACTCCACATAAGCGGGAATGTTTGCAAAGTAATGTATCAAAATATTGTGAAGGTATATTTGAAATTACTAAAGAAGATATTGAATTTTATAAAATGTTAAAAGTTCCACCTCCTAAATGTTGTTCCGTTTGTAGAAAAATTCGTAGATTTTCTTTTGTGAATACTAATATACTTTATAAGCATCCTAACAATGCTCCAGAAAAATCTGGCTATGTTATTTCTTTTGTTCCACCAATTTCAGCACTTTCAGTTTATGATGTTTTGTCATATCAGAAAATATTTGAACCATATGCATATGCAAAAAAATTTGATGAAACTATAGATTTTTTTAGTCAATTTTACAATTTACGTCTTAAAGTTCCACAACCAGCGATTATTCGTGATCCTTCAAGCATCAATAGTGAATATTCTTTAAACGGTAGGAATTTAAAAAATGGCTACTGGGTTTCGGGTGGATGGAATTCAGAGGATGTTTGGTATAGTGGTTCGATTTTTGATTCTAGAGAAATTATGGATTGTTATAAAATACGTAATTCAGAAAAATGTTATGAATCTGTTGATTCTAGAGGTTCATATAATTGTAGTTATCTGTATTTTTCTGAAAATTGTATAGATTCACAACTGCTTTATGATTGCAGAAATTGCCAGAATTGTTTTGGATGTGTAAATTTACGCAATAGGCGATATTACTTATTTAATAATAAATTATCGAAGGAAGCATATGAAAAAGAGTTGCAGCATATTCATTTTAAAAGTAGAAAACATCGAAAGATTATGTTTGATAAATTTTGGTCATTTATAAAAACTCAACCACTTCGTGCTCCACGAATCGAACATTCAAAAGACGTGGATGGTGTTATTATTTTAGACTCTAAAAATTGCCATAATGTTATTAATTGTGAAAAATCAGAACATGAACGTCATGTTGATTCAATTGTTGGACATAAAGATTCTATGGATGTATATGTTTCTGGTGGGTCTGAAAAATTATATGAAACAGCAGCGGTTGGGTCTCAGTGTTCAAATGTTAAATTCTCATTTGCTTCAAAATTTATTACTGATTCAGAATTTTTAATAAATTGCCGTAATTGTTCAAATTGTTTTGCCTGTATTGGTCTTGAAAACAAATCATACTGTATTTTAAATAAACAGTATCATATAGATGATTATTTTAAAGAACTTGATCATATAAAAACATCAATGATGAAGAGTGATCAATATGGTGAATTTTTACCTTATAAATTTAGTACTTTTGCTTATAATGGTTCCTCAGCAGATATGCCATTTCCGTTAAATAAAAATGAGATACAGCAACTCGGTGCGTTGTGGCAACCAGATATTGAAATAGACGGGGTCAATATGATTACTCTTTCTCCAGAAGAAGTACCGGACTCTATTGTCGAAGTTGATGATAGTATTTTAACAAAAGCTATAATTTGCGAAGAAACAGGCAAGCCATTTCGTATAGTAAATAGCGAGCTTGAATTTTATAGAAAACATAATATACCTATTCCTGTAGTTCATCCATATAAACGCATAAGAAATAGGAATAAATATGTAGGAAATCGTATGATAAATAAAACTGTTTGTAGTTCTTGTAAAAAAGGTATTAATTCAATGTATGACACTAAAGAAGATTTGATACTTTATTGTGACGAATGCTATAAGCGTGAGTTTATTTAATTTTTATTAAATTTATAATATGGAATATAAAAGCGAAAATAAAATATGTCAGAATTGCAAAAAAGACTTTACTATTGAGTCGGATGATTTTGGATTTTATGAGAAGATTAATGTTCCTCCGCCGACTTTTTGTCCAGAATGCAGATTACAAAGAAGATTGGCATGGATGGTAAATTTGAATTTATTTAAGCGTAAATGTGATTTATGTGGGGAAGAAAGAATTTGTAAATATGAACCCAATGCGTCTTTTGTTGTTTTTTGTAATAAATGCTGGTGGAGCGATAAGTGGGATTCTTCTAATTACACAAAAGATATTAATTTTTCTAAGTCATTTCTGGAACAATTTAGAGAACTTTTTCATCAAACACCGATTATCGGTCTTTCTGTTGATACAATTACAGGAAAACTTTCTCCTTACGTAAATCATTGTGATAACACAAAAAATTCATATATGATTTATTATTCTGCAAGAAATGAGAATTCTATGTATGGTTTTTATTTAGTAGAAGACAAAGCAGTTTTGAATAGTTCAATGATTTTTTATTCAGAACTTTGTTTTGATAATAAAAATAGTTTCAAAAATTACAATACTATTGGATGTATAGATACAAATGAATCAATGGATTGTGCTTTTCTAAAAGATTGCGTAAATTGCAATCACTGTTTTGCTTCTGTTAATTTGCGTAACAAAAGTTATGTTTTCTTTAATGAACAACTAACTAAAGAAGAATATTTAAAAGAAATATCTAGGATAGATCTTGGTTCTTACAAAGAATATGAAAATGAAAAAAGAAAAGCCCTAGAACATTTTAAAAACTTTCCATCTAGGGGGGTATATCAGAATATTACTCAAAATTGTACTGGCAGTTATCTATTTGAATCAAAAAATTGTAAAGAATGTTATGAAGTTGGTTATAGTGAGGATTGTAAGTATTGTATGCTAATGAAACAAGCTCAAGTGAAAGATTGCTACGATTACACAGATTGGGGTTTTGGAGCGGAAAGGATTTATGATTCGATTGTTGTAGGAGAAAATGTATCTAATATAAAATTTTGTTGGTATGTTTATCAAAATTCAAGCGATATGGAATATTCAGCACTTTGTGTTGGGTGCAAAGATTGCTTTGGTTGTGTTGGATTAAAAAAGAAACAATATTGTATTTTAAATAAGCAATATACAAAAGAAGAATATTTTAAGTTGCGGGAAAAAATAATAGAACACATGAACAGTATGCCTTATGTAGATAAAAAAGGTTTAATTTATAAATATGGCGAGTTTTTTCCGATGGAATTTTCTTCCTACCCATATAATAATTCTTTTGCTCATTTTTTCTTTCCTAAAATAAAGAAAGAAGTAGAAAAAGATGGATTAGTTTGGCATGAAGCAAATGTCAAAGAATATCCAATTACTCTACTTGCGTCTAAATTACCAGATAATATTAAAGATACAGGAGATGAAATTATTAAAGAGATTATAGGATGTAGCACTTGTCCGAGAGGTTATAAGATAATAAAATTAGAACTTGATTTATCAAGAAAAATGAATGTTCCACTTTCTAGACAATGTCCATTTTGCAGGATT
>Ga0265296_1003813_pt1 | contig 13620 bp, 14 predicted proteins | sample MunlanPumphouse1_FD_189073 | JGI IMG/M metagenome (GOLD analysis project Ga0265296, IMG submission 189073) | Groundwater microbial communities from a municipal landfill in Southern Ontario, Canada - Pumphouse #1 | ecosystem: Environmental > Aquatic > Deep subsurface > Groundwater | place... | reverse complement strand
CGGCGCGTTACCATATTGACGCGGCGCCCGTTGAAAGTTCGCAACTTCTGGCGTGAGATGCCGATACCAATGTGGCTCACGGCAAGAGGTGCCGAATATGGGTGATCCAATAGATGTGAAAAAGCACTGCAGTTCCTTCGTAACCGAGGCGCTGAGGCGCTCATGCGAGTTCCTTGCGGAGGATTGCAACGAGCAGCAGAAGCGCAATGCGAGCCGCTATGTGCTCGTCGGCCCGGACAACAGTACAAAGACCATGTCGAGCGCAGGGCAGTGTTTCAAGGAGAGCATCGCCATCCCGAAAAAGAGCGGGCCTCTGCCCGCAAGCAGGCTTGCCCAGAGAAAACAGGCCTCGGCAGGCCAGCAGCCGCCGCCCGACCCGAGGGCTGCTTACGCGAGATGCGATGCCAATTCCGCATCCGGATCCGCGCAAAACGACTCCTGCAAGGCCGCCGTCAATGTATGCCTCTCAAGGCCTCAGGGCCCTTACACATTGGACACGGATCGCGGCCCATTTTTAGCGCAGGGCCAGGCGTCTTGTATCGACCTGGCGTCGACTCTATCTAAGTTGAATTACAGAGTAACCGGCGGCAGCACGCCTTTGCCTCCGCAGCCCGCGCAATCGCAATCGAAACCACAGACACAAGCCTCATCCGCAACGCCAGAGCCACCGAAAGCGAATCAGGGGGGCAATGCCGGCGGCGGCAAGGCAGTTTGCAAAAGGGCCGGGTCGCCGGGATCTGAGTCTAATCGGAGATGCGAACAACTGAGCCGGAGCTGCTCATCCAGTCCATCCGGACCTTACACGCTCGATACGAATCGCGGCCCGTTCAAGGCAGAAGGCCAGCAGTCCTGTTTTGACCTCGCCTCCTCGCTGGCATCTATGGGTTATGAACAGAATAGTGCGGCACAAGCGGAGCCGAACGCCCCCGGACCGATCCCGCCTTCTAACCCGCAAGCGCAGGGCCAACCGCAAGTGGGCGAACTCGGCGTCACCCGATTCATCAAACCGTTCGGCGACGTCAACATACGCCTGCGCGTCATGGGCGGCCGCATAGTCGAAGAGAGGCGTACGCTCCTATTCGAAGGAGTGAAGGGAATTCAGATAAACATCAGGTATTCATCGACATGGCTGCAACCAGGCCGATGCAGGCTCTCCTATACGATCTTTAACAAGGACGGCAATCAGATCGGCGATCCGCAGACGCTGGATTTTGGAACCAGCGGCAATCAGATCAACCTGGGTTTTGAGGTGGCTCTCTACAGCGCGGGCAATTTCGGCAGCGTAAAGTCCGTCCGGGTCATATCGCTCTGATATTCGTAAATCGTGAAGTGACCACTACTAAAGGATGTCATTCCCGCGTGTTTTTAGCGGGAATCCCGTGGAGTCCATGTCTGGATCCCCGACAACTTCACTCGGGGATGACGAACGTCTGTAACTATATTATGCAGGGCTCAATAGTAGTTACGATTCACTCACTTGCCTTCTTATAGCCGCATTCCTTTTTAGGGCAGACTATCTGAGCCCCATCGCCCTTGCGCTGTTTTTCCACGAGTAGCGGTGAGCCGCACTCGGGGCACGGACCGGGCACAGGCTTGTCCCAGAGCGCAAACTTGCACGAGGGATAGCGATCGCAGCCATAGAAAGTGCGCCCGCGCTTCGAGCGCTTCTGCACGATATGCCCCTTGCCGCACTCAGGGCACGGAACGCCGGTGCCGATGGAGCGCGTCCCTTTGCATTCAGGATAGCGCGAGCAGGCCAGGAACTCGCCGAACTTGCCGCGCCTCTTGATCATCGGGCTGCCGCAGAGCTCGCAGCGCTCATCGGTAGCGGTCTCTTTGCTCACAACGATACTGCCGTCCTCGCCGCGCTGGAACTCCTTTGTCGTGCGGCACTTGGGATAGGTGGAGCACGCGAGGAACTCGCCGTGGCGTCCCCACTTGATGACCATGGGGCTGCCGCATTTCTCGCACGAGATGTCGGTCATCACCTGCTCGCGCTTCACGTTGCGCATCTTGGAGCGGGCCTGCGAGAGAGCGCTCTCGAACGGACCATAGAAATCATGAAGCGTTGCAACCCAGCTGCGGCGCCCTTCCTCGACCTCGTCGAGTTCTCCCTCCATCTGGGCCGTGAAGCCGACGTCCAGTATAGCCGGGAAACTGGCGACCAGGAGCTCGTTCACGAGCTTTCCCAGGTCGGATGGACGGAAGCGCCCCTCGATCTTATTGACGTAATCCTTATCCTGGATCGTGCTCATGATAGCGGCGTATGTCGAAGGCCTGCCTATCCCCTTTTCCTCCAGCTCCTTCACGAGGGATGCCTCGGTGAAGCGCGGCGGCGGCTGCGTGAAGTGCTGATGGGGCTCGATCGCCAGCAGTTTGAGGATCTCGCCCTCCTTGAGCGCGGGCAGAGTTGGATTCTCTTCCTCGTCCTTTTCCGCGACCTCATCCTCGCCCTCGATGTAGACCGAGATGAATCCAGGGAACCTGAGCACCTGCCCTGTCGCGCGGAGCAGGTATCTGCCGGCCTCTACATCAAACGCAGTCTGATCGTAGAGGGCCGGTTTCATCTGCGAGGCGATAAAACGCTTCCATATGAGATCGTACAGGCGCAGCGCATCGCGCTCCAGATAGCCCTCCACCTTCTCAGGAGGATATTCGAGCGACGTCGGACGTACCGCCTCATGCGCGTCCTGCGCGCCCCGCTTGCTCTTGTACACGACAGGCTTTTCAGGCAGCGCTTCCGCGCCGAATCGCGCGCTGATATATGCGCGCACCTCTGCGATCGCGCTGTCGGCCACGCGCGTCGAATCCGTCCTCATGTACGTGATGAGGCCCACCGCGCCTTCAACACCCACCTCGACGCCCTCGTATAGCATCTGCGCAAGCGCCATCGTCTTCTTTGCCGTGAAGCCGAGCTTTCGCGCGGCCTCCTGCTGCAGCTTCGAGGTCGTGAAAGGAGGGGCCGGGTTGCGGCGGCGCTCGGTGCGCCTGATCGCGGCGAGGCGGAACGTCTCGCCCTTGAGTTCCTTCACCGCGGATGACGCGCCCGCATCATTCGAGATCGATGCATCCTTGCCGTCGATCTTTAAGAGCTTCGCCTCGAAAGGCGGCGGCGCGCTCCCCTCGAAATTTCCGACTACCGACCAGTACTCTGTGGCGACAAAGGCGGCGATCGCCGCTTCGCGTTCGCAGACGATCCTCACCGCGACAGACTGCACGCGGCCGGCGGACAACCCCCTGCGGACCTTTTCCCACAGAAGCGGGCTGATGCGGTAACCCACGAGCCGATCCAGTATGCGACGCGCCTGCTGGGCTTCGAAGAGATTTTTGTCAAGGTCCGATGGATGATCGATCGCATCCCTCACGGCGTGCGCCGTGATTTCGTTGAAGCGCGCGCGGTGAATGCGCGGCCCCGCCTCCGCGGCGGCCGACTTGGACTTGCGCCCGCCCTTCTCCTTTGACGCGGTCCTGCGGATCTGCTCGGCGATATGCCACGCGATCGCCTCTCCCTCGCGATCAGGGTCGGGCGCCAGAAAGACGTCGTCCACGCTCTTCGCCGCATCTGTGATCTGCTTTAAGACCTTCGCCTTGCCGCGGATCACAACGTACTTCGGCTCGAAGTCGCGCGTCACGTCCACCCCGAGGTCCCGTTCCGGAAGGTCCATGATATGGCCGACCGAGGCCAAGACGGAATAACCCTTGCCCAGATATTTCTTTATGGTCTTTGCCTTGGCAGGCGATTCAACTATGACCAGAGCGTTCGGCATCATGCCCCTTTCAGGCGCCATCTGCGCCCTGGAAGCTCGCAGGCGATGTCAGCGAGCGAAAGCTCCGTGAGAGTCTTCAGCACATCGCTCGCCGGCATGCGCAGCTTCGCAACGATCTCGTCGACCGTCGCCCCGCCGCTCGATGCAAGCGCGCGGAAAAGTGGTGAGTCCATATCCCAATCGATTTTCAAATGTCCAGCTGTTTTGAGAAAAGGCCTTGTCAGAAGCAGGGGTTCGACGAGCCTTGCGACATCCTCCGCGCACTCAACCAGCGCAGCCCCGTCGCGGATTAGCCGGTGCGCGCCGCGCGCGTTTGACGAGCCAGCGAGTCCCGGCACAGCGCAAACCTCCCGCCCCTGCTCCAGCGCGAAGCGAGCGGTGATAAGGCTGCCGCTCTTCTCTGCCGCCTCGACCACGACGATCGCGAGGGCGAGCCCGCTTATGATGCGGTTGCGCTGTGGAAAATTCTGCTGATACGGCGGCTCGCCGAGAGGAAACTCGGTGATGCGGAGGCCGTGGCGCTCGACCTCGCGTGCAAGCCTCTCGTTGGACGAGGGATAAGCGATGTCGCACCCGCAACCCAGCACGGCTACGGTGGGCCCGTTGCCGGAAAGCGCGCCCCGGTGCGCGGCTGCGTCGATGCCGTAGGCCATGCCACTGACGACCGTGAATCCCGCCGCAGCCAAGCCCTCCGCGATCTCCGCCGCCACGTCCAAACCGTGGCGCGTGGCGAGCCGGGATCCGACGACGGCCACCGACGGCGCGTTCAGCGCATCGAGGGCTGAGCCCACGGATACGATGACGGGCGGCGGATCGTGAATCTCCCTGAGCATCCGCGGGTAATCGTCGTCGCAGAGCCCTATGATGCGCGCGCCGAGTTCATCGATCTTCGCCAGCTCGCGCTCAAAGAGCCCCCAGCGATCCATATTAATGAAGAGATCGTAGAGCCCCTGGCTTTCCCCGAAACATTCGCGAAACCGCGATCGATCGCCCTGAAAGGCGGCGCTCGTCTGGCCGCATAAATCCAGGATACGCTTGGCGACTATGGGGTGATGAAAGAATAACCGCTGAAATGCCAACAAAAAAATACGCCCGTCCTGATCCATGGGATCCTCCTCCCTCATGTGACCTGGCACAGGCGCAGAAGAGTTACTGATTCGCTTTATGTAACGTCTGGCGGAGCCTTGGCGATCATCGCGTCGAACCCCCCGTCCACGCGTTCCTTGAGCTCCTTGCCGACCTTGAAAAACGGAAGCTTCTTCGGCTTTACCTCGATCGATTCGCCGGTTCGAGGATTACGGCCGACATACGCACCGTAATCCTTTACTATGAAGCTCCCCAGCCCCCTGATCTCTATCCGATCCCCGCGCACGATTGCCGCGACCATGGAATCGAAGATGAGATTTACAACGTCTTCCGCAGTCTTCTTAGTGATCTTCGACTTCTCAGCGACCGCCTCGATGAGCTCTGATTTATTCATCACTCACCTCAGTGTAATCTGCGGATTTCACTGAAAAATTAGCAATTCACGGCAAGTGTGTCAAGCAGGAATTATCAATGATATCAGAGGGATCTACTTATCGACAAAAGGTTTTTGTCGCGCTGCGAAGGATAAGCCCACGCAGCCAGGAACTGCTCGCGCGGAACTCGCAGATTGGGCCTGGGCGGGAGACCCGGGTCATGGAGTTCAACCCAGTCCTTGCCGATGTCGCAGAGCGCGACGAAGTGGCCCGAGTAACCCTCCACCCCGCAGAGCGGGGCAGCGTTGATGTTCACGATAACGACGGCACCCAGGTCCATCTCACGCTGCAGGTCGTCGAAGTCTGGCACTCGCTGTTCGATGGGCGCAACCTCGGCGAACCTGCGCGATATGTCGCGCTCGATCTCCACATCGCTGTGCTCGATCTGTGCGCGGCCGACCTCCTCGCCGTAACGCTCGACGAGATATTCACCGCCGCGCTGCGCAAAGTCGCGATAGTCGAAATCCTCTATGAGTTTGATCGAAAGTCCCTGCTCTATCATCCAGAGCATGGCGGAGGTAGGCCACGTCCACTTCCCGGGCAGTTTCTTGGAGATCTCGTCGAGCTCATCGTAGGAAAATTTGCGCTCCGGCATCAGCACGGCGAGCGCCATCATAAGCGTCGCCTGAAAACAGTGCGTCCCGTCGCCGGTATTTGGGAAAAATGGGATCTTCACTTTACACTTTTCACTGCCTTTAAGCGGCCTGTGACTGATTGGTGGGCCCGGCGCGAATCGAACGCGCGACCCCCTGCTTAGGAGGCAGGTGCTCTATCCGCTGAGCTACGAGCCCACCAATCAGTCACGTAACAGTTTTTTGCGCATGCAAAAAACTGTGCCGCGTCGGGAGGAGGCATACGACCATTTGTCAGTCACGCGTAATTCACGAGCGAGAAGATCGGGGTGTCCTTCATCTTCTCGCGGCCGCCGAGGAACGCAAGCTCCACGACGAACGCGCACTCGATTACCAGGCCGCCCTGCTTGCGGATCAGTTCGCAGGCAGCGCCGGCAGTCCCCCCTGTCGCGAGCAGGTCGTCTACCACGAGCACGCGCTGTCCGCGAGAGATCGCGTCAGTGTGCATCTCTATAGTGGCGGAGCCGTATTCGAGATCGTAAGATATCCCGACCGTCTTGTACGGCAGCTTCCCCTTCTTGCGCACCGGCACGAAAGATGCGCCGAGCTGATGCGCGATCGGAGCGCCAAAGAGGAACCCGCGCGATTCGATTCCGGCCACGATATCTATTTTCTGATCCTTGTAGCGGCCGACAAAGCTCTCGATCGCTGCGGAGAACGCCTGATGGTTGTGCAAAAGCGGCGTGATGTCCTTGAAGACGATGCCGGGCTTGGGAAAATCGTTAACGTCCCTTATGTGTTTTCTGAACAGTTGTTCCATTGTCTTTCCCTTTCCTCGAAGCGACAGCGGCCTTTTCTCCATTTTTGCCGCCAACGGATTTATCTTTTTGCTTGAGCGTGGATTTGTCAGCAGCTTTGGCTTTCGGTTTGACAGGCTCTTTGCCCTTCATTTTTTTCGTAGCGTCGCCATTCTGCCGCTTCGCAAACTTTTCCGACTTCGCCTCATCCTGCCTTGCAGCCAGGCGCATGGCGCGCCCATTCTCGTCATCAACGCGAGCGGGCAGAAAAAATAGGGGATTGCGGGCGGTTTGTCCATTTCGAATTTCAAAATGCAGGTGAGGTCCGGTCGCGCGGCCGGTGCTCCCCACCTCGCCGATCAGCTGCCCCTGCTTCACTAGCTGCCCCTTATGGACCTTGTTTTCGCTGTTGTGCGAGTAGGCCGTAAAGAGGTCGTCCTGGTGACGAATGAGTATGAGGTTCCCGTATCCACGCATGGAGCCTGCATACACTACCTTTCCGGCCCCGGCTGCGTGAATCGAGGTGCCGGTCTTCGCGCCGATATCTATTCCATCGTGCTTGCGGCCGTCGCGATAGCCGAAGGCCGAAACAAGCCTTCCATCCACCGGCCAGATGAATCTTCCGCGATAGAGTTGGATCGGCTTCGAGGATTCATCTGACGCGCGGCTGATCTTTCCCCGTCGACCGCTTTCCTTGGGCGCCTCCGCTACCTCGGCGCTGCCCACGGGCTTGCCGAACGGCAGCCGTTTGAATGCCGACTTCTTCTTGCGCTGAGGCACGTAGAGCCGCATCCCGGGCTGAATGCCGTCCGGATCCAGTATGTTGTTGTACTCCGCCAGGCCCTGGACGTCCGTGCCGTAGATCTGGGCTATCCTGTAGATGGATTCCCCGCTGCGCACGCGATGATACACGCCGCGCTTGTCGTAAGAAGTGGCGCAGCCTGCCATCGTGCCAACCGCGATGGCAACGAGGGTTATGCGGGCGATGCGATCGATCATTCTAAAATCCGTCGTCGGTCGTTAGTCGTTCATTTCCATCCGTGTTCGCCCACCAGCTTCACGAACCTGCATGCCGTCACACTGTGCTTTCGAAATTCCTCGCCTTCGCGTGTGATGATGTCGAGGATCTGCATATCCTCCGCTCCCACCGGTATCACAAGGCGTCCTCCATCCGAGAGCTGTTTCATAAGCTCCTCCGGCACTGCGGGGGCGCCGGCGGTCACTATGATCCTGTCGAACGGCGCCACCTCCGGCCAGCCCAGGGTGCCGTCGCCGATCCTGAGCTTTATATTATCATATCTCAGCCGATATAGAATCTTTCTTGCGCGTATGGAGAGTTCCTTGATCCGCTCGATCGTGAACACCTCGCGGGCGAGCTCAGCGAGTATGGCAGCCTGGTACCCGGAACCCGTGCCTATCTCAAGCACGCGCTCCGCGCCGGTGAGCGCGAGGGCTTCGGTCATAATCGCTACCATGAGCGGCTGAGAGATGGTCTGGCCAAAACCGATCGGCAACGGCCTGTCGAGATATGCCTGATCCTCCATCCCCGGACTCGCGAATGCATGGCGCTTAATGCGGCTCATCACTTCGAGCACGCGCGAATCGCGTATGCCGCCCGGGATCAGCTGCTCCGAGACCATGCGGCGGCGAGCCACCGCATATGGGTCAGGCCCTGTCTTATTCATCCTGATTCCTGTCCTTAATGGCCTTGCCGATCCCACCGATGCGCCAGCGGGAAAGTCTGGATAGCGCAGCCGTATCCGTAAGGTTCACCCGCAGCGGCGTTATCGACACATAGCCCTCGCGCACGGCATTGCAGTCCGACATAGGCATATCCTCGAAGCCGGTCTCGTCGCCGCCTATCCAGTAATACTTCCTGCCGCGCGGATCGACCTTCTCCACGATGGCGCTCCCGTAGTTGCGTTTTCCCTGCTTTGTAAAACGCAGTCCCTTGAGTTCCTCAAACCGCACGTTCGGCACGTTGATGTTGAGGATTACACCGCGCGGCAGGCCCTCCCTCAAGGCCTTTTCGACGACGCGCGCCGCAACCGCGGCCGCGGCAGGAAAATGCACCCCTCTGTTGCCTGCGAGGGAGACCGCGATCGAAGGTATGCCCATGATGCCGCCCTCGAACGCGGCGGAGACCGTTCCGGAGTAATGCACGTCGTCGCCGAGATTAGCGCCATGATTGATTCCGGAGACTATCAAGTCAGGCCTGCATTTGAGGATTTCGTGGACACCTATCATTATGCAGTCCGTCGGCGTGCCGTCTACCGCATAGATATCCCTGGAGACGCGATCGACGCGAAGCGGCCTGTGAAGCGTTATGGAGTGGCTGGCTGCGCTGCGCTGCTGATCCGGAGCAACCACCACGACGCGGCCCAATCCGGAGAGCTCGCGCACCAGGCTTCGAAGCCCATCGGCGCGCACGCCGTCATCATTGGATACCAGTATCAGTGGGCGCTCGTTACGCGCCGCAGGTTTTGTTCTTCGCGTTATTGACATGATCCGATGGTCGACGGTGGGTAGAAATTTATTAATGTTTATAGCTAGTTATGCCATATAATGACGATAAGTCAAGGTGAAAAACTCCTAAAATGCTGGCGAGACAAGCGAGACAAGCAAGAAAAAAATCCGTTTTGCCTGTCTCGCTTTTCTCGCCTATCTCGCCATCATCGCTTTGCTTGCATTTTCAGGATCTCGTTGATATTCGGCGAGCCTTATGAATGACGCATACAAAAAGGCAGGCGTAAACATCGATGCAGGCAACCGCTTTATCGAGAACATCAAGCCGCTCATCCGCGCCACGCAGCGCCGCGGGGTGATCGGAGATATCGGCGGATTCAGCGGCTTCTTTGCCCTGGACAACCAGGAGTACAAGGAGCCGGTGCTCGTCTCAGGCACCGACGGCGTGGGCACGAAGCTCAGGATAGCCATCGACCTCGGAGTTCTCAACACCATCGGAATAGATCTGGTCGCCATGTGCGTGAACGACATCGCATGCAGCGGCGCCGAGCCTCTCTTCTTCCTGGACTACTTTGCCACGGGAAGGCTCGACCCGGACGCGCATACCGAGATCATCGCCGGGATCTCCAAGGCATGCCAGCAGACCAAGTGCGCGCTCATCGGCGGCGAGACTGCGGAGATGCCCGACATGTATGCGGAGGGCGACTTCGACCTCGCCGGCTTTGCAGTCGGGATTGTCGACAGGCAAAAGATCATCGACGGCTCCGACATCGGGGCGGGCAACGCCATAATCGGTCTGGCCTCTTCGGGCTTTCACAGCAACGGATACTCCCTGGTCAGGCACATAGTGCGGGAGGCGAAGCTCGATCTGGAAAAGAGCTACGACGGCATCGATCGCCCGCTCGGCGAAGCGCTGCTCACTCCCACGAAACTCTACAGCCCGCTCGTCGGTCAGCTGAGGCGGGTGTTCCACATCAAGGGAATCGCGCATATCACCGGTGGGGGGTTCTGGGACAACATCCCGCGCATACTCCCCGCCGGCGTTCAGGCCTCGATATCAAAACAAGGATGGACCGTGCCCCAGCTGTTCCGCTTCTTCCAGCGACATGGCGAGGTAAGCCAGGACGAGATGCTGCGCGTCTTCAATTGCGGCATCGGCATGATCCTCGTCGTGCCGTCAGAGGAGGCGCCTGAGATCGTCTCGGCGATCGCGGCGCACGGAGACGAGGCCTGGATCATAGGTGCCACGCGGCTCCGCCCCAAGGACGGGCCCGCTATCGTGATCGAATGACCATGAGCGAATCGCGCAAACTACCTATCGGCGTCCTGGTCTCCGGGAGCGGCACTAACCTCCAGTCGATCATCGATGCCTCTTTGCAGGGACTCATCGATGCCCAGGTACGCGTCGTCGTGAGCGACGTGGCGGAGGCCTACGCCCTCGCGCGGGCAAGGAAGAGCGGCATTCCCGCGATAGCCATCGAGAGAAATAACTTTTCGTCGCGCCCCGAGTTCGAGGAGGCGATCGTTGATACATTGAACGAGAGGGGTGTTGAGCTCGTATGCCTGGCCGGGTTCATGAGGATAATAGGCGCGACGCTGCTCGAAGCATTTCCCGATCGCATAATAAATGTTCATCCCGCCCTTCTGCCCTCTTTTCCTGGCCTGCACGCGCAGAAGCAGGCGCTGGACTACGGCGTCAAGGTGGCGGGCTGCACGGTCCACTTCGTGGACTCCAAGACCGATCACGGCCCTGTAATAGCTCAGGCGTCGGTGGAGGTTAGAGAAGACGATACTGCGGAGACGCTGGCGGCCCGCATACTCAAGGAAGAGCATCGGATCTACCCGGAAGCGATCCAGCTCTACGCGGCCGGCCGGCTCAAGATAGAGGGCGGGCGCGTGCGCATTCTGGGATGATACAATACTGTAACAGGGGGACCAAAAAGATGAAGAGACTAATAACTCTCGCAGCCATCATCGCATCAACTCTCGTATGTTTCGAGGCCGCAGCAGAGAACGCCGGCGGCAATTTTTCCGTAGGAATCGGGCCAGTGGGGAATATCTTTGTTGTCGAGTCGAATCCGGAGCTCAGCCCGGGTATCGGCGGATACGTATATTTCGACTACCGCTGGTCGCCGCAGTTCTCCACTCAATTCGGCGTGCTCGTCACCACTGAGGACGGGCAGGGAATCTCGTCCGGCGATGACGGCATAGAATTCCTGGGCATCCCGACTTTTGATCTGAAATTCTATATCCTCTCAAATCCCTCGCGATGGGATCCGTACGGCCTTATCGGCCTCGGCGTATACGCCGTATCGGAGGGCTCGAACAAAAACGGGACTTTCGCCATAGGCGTGGGCGCGGACATAGGGCTCGGGACAGACTTCTATATTTCAGAGCGCTTCTCGGTCGGGCTGGCCGCCATCTTCCGTTCCATAGGCCTTATCGATTCCACAGGGGGTTCGAACAACGGCACAGCCCTCTTCCCCTTCTCGATGATGGGGAACGTGGCATATCACTTCTGAAATGAAGCGCCCATCACTCAGCGCAGTGCTCATCATAACTGCTGCAATCATCGCCGCTGCTTCCGCATCAGCCTGCTCCCAGAAGCCCAAGCCGTTCGCCCTTCAGCGCGCGGACATGGTGAAATATCAGCTCAAACAGCGCGGCATCACCGATCCCGCGATACTCAACGCATTCATGTCCGTGCCCAGGGAAGAGTATGTGCTCCCGAGCTTTCGGGACCACACCTACGACGACGTGGAGGCACCGAGCGGATTCGGGCAGTCACTCGACCGCCCTTACGAGAATGCCGTGATGCTCAGGGCCCTCGTGCTTAAGCCGACCGATCGCGTGCTCGAGGTTGGGACCGGCTCGGGCTATCTCTCCTCGCTGATGTCGAGAATAGCCAGGGATGTGTACACCATCGAGATCGAAGGGCCCATAGCGCAGGATGCCACGGAGCGCGTAAGGCGGCTTGGTTATGAAAACGTCCATGTGAAGCAGGGCGACGGATTCTTAGGCTGGCCGGAGTACGCCCCCTTCAACGCGATAGTCATGACCTGCAGCCCGCCCGAACTTCCGAAGCCGCTTGTGGAGCAGCTTGCGGAGGGTGGGAGAATCGTACTGCCGCTGGGAGGCACCGAAAAGTTTCAGGAGCTAGTCATGTACGAGAAGAAGGAGGGCAAGCTCATAGGGCCCAGGCCGCTCGCACCGACCGAATTTGTTCCGATGAAGGGTAAGATCCTCGATAAAAATTAGCCCTCTCTTAACCTCGACCTTATAGATTGCCCTCTTTCTCCCTCTTTAGCTTGTAGACAATCACCAGTATCTCGGCGACCGCTGCGTAGAGTTCTTCAGGTATCTCTTCGCCGATGTCGATCTCGATGAGCGTCCACGCAAGCGGCGGATTTTGCACTATGGGCACGCCGGCCTCTTTTGCGAACTCGCGGATCTGCTCCGCAAAGAGGCGCTGTCCCTTTGCCAGGACCTGAGGAGCCAGCATCTCCTTTTCATCGTACTTGACGGCCACGGCAAGCTCGGTCGGGTTTGTGATCACCGCGTCCGAGGACTTCACCGCCTGTTTCACGTCGCCCATCGCGAGCTCCTGATGCAGGTGCCTTCGCATACTCTTGATGAGCGGATCTCCCTCGTCCTGTTTGTACTCTCGCTTGACCTCATCCTTGGACATGCGCAGCTGCTTCTTGTAGTTCCATCGCTGCACCGCGAAATCGATCAGCGCGATCGCTATGAAGACCACGAACACCTTCATGAGGAATGACGTCACCATCATGATCGCTACACCCGTGGACTGATCGGGCGTCGCGGCGACGGTCAGGACCACCTCGCGCAGGCTGTCCGCTATCACGAGATACGCGAGAAGGAATATGAGCGAGATCTTGGCGATGTTCTTGAGAAGCTCGATAAAGGCCGTCATCTTGAACATGTTCTTGAAGTTCTCGACCGCGTTGAGTCTCTTGGGCTGAGGCTTCACCGGATCTGCGGAGAACACGGGGCCAGTCTGAAAAAAACTGACCGCGAAGGCGATGATCGATATCGCCAGGAGAAACGGCGCTCCGATCTTCACGTAGGTCATGAAGTTGCGCTGTATGTCCAGAAGCAGCGCCTCCGTGGTGAGCTCGCGCCGCGAAACGAGGTCAAAGCTCCCCTGCATGAGCGAGCGCATCTGATCGCCCATGTAGCCGCGCATGAAGGCGATGATGGCGAACGCGCCTATCAGGATGACGATCGTGTTGAGATCGCGGGAGCGCGCCACCTGCCCCTTTTTATGCGCATCCCGCAATCGCTTTGGCGTCGCCTCTTCGGTCTTTTCCTGGCTGCTGGACTCGGCCATATTTCTCCTCTAGAGACCAATCTCTCGCGCTATGCCCTGCATAGCGCTGACGCCTATGCCCACGAATTCCTCAAGCGCGAGCCCGAATTCCGCGCACGCCTTTATCTGCTCCCGATCCGCACCGGCAGCAAACCGCTTTTCGTCGAA